>ENA-OQJR01000333-OQJR01000333.1-human-gut-metagenome-genome-assembly--contig:-NODE-333-length-15019-cov-4.081117_pt1 | contig 15019 bp, 15 predicted proteins | sample MGYA00242614_ERZ504781 | MGnify/ENA primary metagenome ERZ504781 (study PRJEB26092, sample SAMD00036365) | human gut metagenome | host: Homo sapiens | study: EMG produced TPA metagenomics assembly of...
GCTTCGACCACGGCCCGCGGATGTCCTCGGCGGTCGTCAGGTAGTTGACGACGTCCTTGAACGCGCCGTTGACGATATGAACATCGGAATAGACGATCCAGAACCTTCCGTCCGCATAGGACAAGTCGGGCGCCCATACGCCGCCGGACGCCGGATCGCCGCGCATGTCAAGCTGTTCGGCGCCCAAGGGGTACGGCAACGTGTTCCAATGCACCATGTCTTTGGACTCGTGCAGGCGGATGCCGGGGAACCATTCGAATGTGGAGTTCGCGATGTAATAGGTGTCTTTGACGCGGATCATCGAAGGATCCGCATGGAAGCCGGTGAGCACCGGATTGGTGATCTTCATGGTCTCACCATTCCTTGACGCCGCAGGAGGGGCAGGCGTCGTCCGTCGTCCGGACCGCGCCACACCAGACCAGCTGACGGTTGGATCCCGGATGAAGCTCGGCGAATGGCCCCACGGAACTCAGTTCCGCGCGCCGGCGCCCAACGATGTCGGTGTCGATCACGATATCGGATCCATCCGTCTCCTCATACCGTTCATCCACGATGCGCGGCACGCCCAGATCGGCCGTGCCCACGACGGCCGCCTTCTTGTCCGCAAGCTCCGTCGGGCAATCGAACAGCAGATACAGGTCATCCCCCTTGAACTCGCAACGGACGTTGACGGGCGACGCCACATGCGTGGTCCCCTGCTCCCCTTCGGGGCCTTCGGCCTCGCCGACGTAGGCGTTGTCCCAGCTGTACAGCATCTGCACGGGCTGCGGATCGTGCCCATTCGTGACCCCGGACGCGAAGATGTCGTGGACGCTTTGCAGATACTCCGCCATCGTGGACGGGTATCCGCGGTATGCGGATAGTCCCGTGGACCCGAGGGTCCCGGCGCCGTCGAGGAAGATGTTGGACGCGTATCGGTCGTCGCCACCATAGACGAATGCGTTGCCGGCCACCTCCGTGGAATGCGGGTAATGATACGGAGTGAAACGATCCAACACGCTGTTGTTTGAGATGGTGCCGCCGATCAGATTGTTGACGAACGCCGTCCCCTGAGCATAATTGTCGTATGTCATCGCCGAACAGAACGCATTGTTGTCGATCAGACACGGACCATGCGTGACCTCGATCTCCAGATCGCAGACATTGTCGTAGAACACGTTGCGGCTGATACGCACCCCTTGGGCCTGCCAGTCAAGCCACATCCCCAATGAACAGTCATGCACGCAGTTGTCCAGGATGCGGGCGTCGAGCGCCGCGTGAAGCTTGATGCCGGCCACCTCCCAGCCGAAGAACTCGCGCCGGGCACCAATGCGGTAGATATGGTTATGTTCGATGGTGCTGAACGCTCCGCCCATATGGCCGACGATCGCGTTCTGCCCGCAATCATGAATCACGTTGTCGCGCACGATATGCGAGCCGACGAATCCCTTCTTCCATCCGATACGCAGCCCCTTGAACACCGCTTCGAGCTGGTACTGGTGACCGGTCTTGCGCTCGGTCCGATCCATTCGTTGTCGCCTGTTCCTCGCTGGTGCCCAGGCTGATGCCCGAGCATTTGACGTCATGGACGAGGTTGCGCTCGATAATCCATCCGGTGGCCCAGTTCGGTCCGATGGCGCCAACCTGATGCGAGGTGGGCGGCGCCCATTGCGTGGCGGCCTGACACAGTTCGAACCCGCTGACCGTGATGTAGTTCACGTGATGGCGTCTGGGGAAGAAACAGGACCGACGCACCGCGATTTCCACGCATTCCTCATTGGGATCGGCGCCATGGAAATTCGCGTACAGCACCGTACGGTCGTCCTCGACCCGGGCGTACCATACGCATTGGGTCATCTCGGGATCGTCGATCGCACATGCGACATCCGTGACATAGTCCTTGACATGGTCACGGTACCGCGGCGCAAAAGTATCCTCGAGCGAGGTCACCTCATACAACGCCCTGCCGTTGAGGAACACCATGCCCGGATGTTTGTCGGGGTCCTCGCCACGCGACGGCATCGCGAGCCAATCGCCGAACAGCGGCTGCCTGTACGGATTGTAATCGCCGAACATGGCGTCGTCCAACGTCACGCGCCAGACGTCATCCTTGTATCGGCTCCACCCGCAGATGATCTCGGACCCCTTGATCACGGGCTTTTCCCCGTCGGCGGCGCGGTAGACGATTCTATCGGCCTCGCAGGTCCCGCCGCGTCTCGGATCGACCCATTCCCGATACACGCCGTCATGAACGATGACGATATCGCCGGGCATCGCGACCTGCGCGGCATGCCCTATCGTCCGGAACGGATTATCCGGCCCACCCTGGGCGGTATCAGAACCTTCGGGAGAAACATGGTACTGCATTACAATTTACCCTTTCACCATTCGTCCGCACCTCCATGTGCGGATCGAAGACGTTGATTTGGACGGAGACGATGCCGGGGACACCCCTCATTATGGCGTCCCCGGCACCATACTCACTTGCCGCCCATGCCCATCATGCCGTCGACGAGCGAGCGACGTCCGATGAAGTACACCACCAAGATCGGCAGCACGGACAGGATGACCGCGGCCATCATACCGGGGATGTCGATACCGAACTGGCTCTGATACTGGTACAGGTTCAGCGTCAGCACGCGGTTGGAATCGGACTGCGTCAAGATAAGCGGGAACATGAAGTTATTCCATGCGCCCATCGCGGAGTAGATGATCACGGTCGCCAGTCCCGATTTCGACATGGGAAGGGTCAGCTGGAAGAAAATCCTCACCACCGACGCGCCGTCGACCGACATGGCCTCATACAACTCATTGGTGATCTGACGCATCGACGCCGTCAGAACGATGGTGCACATCGGAATCGAGAATGCGGCAGACGCCACAATCACGCTGATCAGGTTGTCGTACAAGCCAACGGAGCGAATCATAAAGAACAGCGGAACGATGATGGCCTGCACGGGGATCGCAATGCCCAGCAGCATGATCTGGAACACGCCATTCACGAATTTGCTTCGGCTGCGGACGATGGCGAAGGCCAACGGCGGCACCACGATCAGCACGATGGCCACAACCGAAACGGTGACGATCGCCGTGTTGATGAATGCCTGCAGGAATCCCTGATCCAACGCATTGGTGTAGTTGTCCAAGGTGAACATCGTCGGCAACGACAATGGCCCCTCTTCGGAATAATGAGGCTTGTCCTCAATCGACGCCTTGACCATGATGTACAGCGGTACGACGACCACCAGCAGCCATAGGGTTGACAAAACACCGGCAGCCCAGTTTGGACGTTCGAGCGAACGGCGCTTCGGAATTTTCACCGCGCCCGTTTCATGTTTCGTGGCCATCAGATACCCTCCAATTCGCTACGCATCTTGTCATATCCGGACACCTTCACCATCACCAGGGACAGGATGGTCGCTATCACGATCAGCACCACGGCGATGACACTCGAATAGCCATAGTTGTACGCCTTGAACGCCGTCGAATACATGTAATACGCGGTATTCTGCGTATCAGTGCCGGGACCGCCCTTGGTCAACACCAGAATCGCGTCAAATGCGGTCAAGCCGCCCACGACCTGGAACAGCAGCGAGGTAATCAGCGTGTTCCTGACTTGGGGGATGGTGATACAGAAGAACTGACGAATCCTACCGGCGCCATCGATGGAAGCGGCCTCATACAAAGTCTTCGGAATGGCACGGACAGCCCCCTGATACAGCAGTGCATGGAAGGGAGTGAACTGCCACAGGCTGACGAACACCAGCACCGCGATGGCCGAGGAGGCGTTACCGAAGATATTGCCGTCCCCGAACAGCCAACGCATCTTCGACGGCATGCCGAAGTTCGGATCGAGCATGGCGCGCCAGGCAACGGCAATGGCCGTGCCGGACAACAGATATGGAATGAAGTAGATGGCGGTATACACCGCACGATACCGCTGCCGGCCCGCCGCCCAGGCGCCAAGCAACAGTGAGAGCGGCGTTTGCGTCACGATGCCCAGAATCGTCAGCGTAAGCGTGACGCCGACGCTTTTCATGACTTTGGGATCATGAATGAACTGGGCCCAGTACTGCCCTCCAGCGAACTGGGGCGTGCCCAAGCCATTCCATTTGAAGAATGACAACCCCACCACAATAAACAGCGGCAGGATGCCGAAGATAAAGAAGAACACCGCCGCAGGCACGGCCCAGAGGCCCGAAGGCCGGGCGCCTCCGACAAAGGAGGCGCCCTTCTTTGGGCGACGAACCTGGCCCTCGGCGTTCCCCGTCTGCATCTCAGATGAGTTACGCTTTGCCATGGTCTGTCCTATCGTGAAATCACTCGGTCGGCAGGGCCTTCATCTCGTCGATGAAGGTGCCCATGTCGATGGAGCCATTGAAATACTGCTGCATGCCGTCGAGCATCGGCTGAGACGACGAGGACACATGGTTCGGAGTCCAAGTGATCATGAAGTGAGGAGCATCGGTCAGCGCCTGAGACTCCCACTCGAGGAAAGCCCCGTCGGAGGCATTGTCCACGACCTTCTCCACCATCTCGCTGGCGTTGGTCGTTGCGGGCAGGTTGCCGGCCTTCAGCTGATCCTCCACGCACTTATCGGAATCAGCATCTTGAGGAACTCGACGCAGGCTTCAGGATGCTTGGTGTACTTGTTCATGCTGAAGTAGTTGCACGGGTTGCCGACGAGATCCTTGGCGTCGCCCTTCACCCCATCGATGGGCGGGAAGACCATATAGCCGAGATCATCATTGGTGAATTCAGGGGCCGCGGCCTTGTGGCCCGAATAGCCGAACGAGCCCATCAGCTCGAAGCCGGCCTTCCCCTGCTCCAGCAGAGCCGGGGCGGCGCCATCGGTGTGCTTGACCGAATCGTACGTAGTGCCGAAGTATCCCTTTTCGACCATGTCGCGGATAATCTCCAGCGCCTTCTTGCTCTTTGGCGAGCTCCACTCGTCCACGCCGCCGTCCATCATCTTCTGGACGTCGTCATTGCCCATCACCTGCTGATAGATGACCGAATACCAGTTCAGCGTCGGCCACTGGTCGCCGCCGCCCAGCGCGATCGGCGTCAGGCCTGCGGACTTCAGCTTCTCGCATGCATCGCAGAACTCGTCGAAGGTGTCGGGGCTTCGATGCCGTTGTCAGAGAGCACTTCTGTGTAGACAACACAATGGGCTGGACTCCGCGCACCGGGATGCCGTAATACTTGCCATCGACCTTGGCGGCGTCAAGAATGGACGGCAGGAAGTTGTCCTTGAGTTCCGGATCCTTCTCCATATACTCATCAAGCGGGGCGCTCACATCGGCGCGAGCGTACTGGATCATCAAAGCATCCGCCCAATTGAAGAAAATGTCGGGAGCCGAATCGGACTTCGGGTTCGACATGACCGTCTGCAGCTTGTTCTGATAATCCGCGCTTGTCACCAGATCAAGAACAGCCTTGACATCGGCGGTCTTGTTGTATTGTCGACCAGCGCCCGCTCCATATTCGCGGAGGAATCGCCCGAGGACATGATGTGAATCACATTCTCGTCCTTGCTGGCGGTGTCAGAACCACATGCGGCAAAGCTCAGGCACGAGACTGCAGCAATGGCCGCGGCCACGAATCTTTTCATCTTCATTGATCATTCCCTTTCATCGGTGAACTCCCGCACCGACGAATGTCGATGCGAGAAATAAACGGCACATCGTTGTTGCCCACAAACAGAAAATCGGGGTTCCGTCCTGCGGAACCACTGCACTTGACGAATCATCCTCCTTTCGAAATTTATGTCTTCTATTTACGAAGCACATAATAGCTATAGTTAAATCATTTGTCAAATAGGAAAAAGGGTCTAAAAAACGTTGATTTATCAACATTTCGTCCGCACCCCCATTCCTGTGGTGATGTAGTGGAAGAAATGGCGATTGATGGCGTCGCATTCCGCCCGCATCACGTCATATACCACTTCCACACCGTTTTCCTCAAGAATGCGAAGTCCTTTGCCGGCCACGATGGGATTCGGATCGATCGAACCGACCACGACGCGCGTTATGCCGTGCGAAAGAATTAGATCGGTGCATGCCGGCTGCGATCCGACATGGCAGCAAGGTTCGAGAGTGTCGATGACCGTGGCTCCATGCATGTCGACACCATGCTCGTCGGCATAGTCGAAGGCCATGCGTTCCGCATGCGGTCCGCGGTAGCGGTCGTGGTATCCGGCTGCGAGAATCTCGCCGTCGCGGACCACCACCGTGCCGACCAACGGATTCGGATTCACCCAACCGGCTCCCTTATGGGCCAGTTCCAGCGCCTGCGTCATGTATTTCCGATATTGAGGCATGTCATCCACGGTTCCAAGCATATTGCGTCGATTGCGGTCCCACATTTCAAAATCGCCATGAGACATTTCGTAAATGGATAGGCGCGAACCGGTCATCCGTTCCATCGCCGTACGGCGTCGCACAATAACGCCATACAATGTTGGCAGACCAGCAAAGGAACCAGTGAGAGGAAACATCACATGCAGCGCGAAATCATGACGTCCATTCCGTTTTTGAGCCAGCCGTCGGCGGAGGCGCTCAATACGCCCGAGGATCTTGCCGTCGCACAGGATCTCAAAGACACACTCGACGCGCACCGCAACGGCTGCGTCGGCATGGCCGCAAACATGATCGGCGTCTCGAAGAGCATCATTGCATTCGTGGACGAGGATTTCGGCGGTCGCATCTTCGTAATGTTCAACCCGACGATCACTGCGAAAGACGGCGCCTACGACGCCTCCGAAGGCTGCCTGTCTCTCAAAGGCGAGCGCCGCACGGTCCGCTTCCAGCGCATTGAGGTCTCGTATGCGGATCGCAAGTTCCGCGAGCGCCATGCCACGTTCACTGGTTTCACCGCGCAGATCATCCAGCACGAGATCGATCATTGCGAAGGCATTATCATTTAACGACTTTTTCAGGCATGGCACCTAGCGGCTTTTCGGGCGCTCCATCTAGCGACAGGCTTAGGAAAAATCGTTTGATGTAACAATCGTACGTAACCGCCTTACGTTACAGTTTCCGTAATGCACCGTAGGGCAGTGTCAAAGGAGATTTCATGGGTGCCATCGATATGTTCAACGATTTCGTCAAACTCATTGAAAGCGAGTCCCTGCCCGTCGAAGCCGTTGCGATTGCGGATGGCGACGCCATTATCGCGGAACGTCATTTCGTTCCCGACCAGGATCGCAATATTTATTCCCATACGAAAAGTTATGTTTCGACGGCTATTGGCATTGCGATTGAAGATGGCTTGCTGTCGCTCGATTCGCGATTGGTCGACTCGTTCCCCGAGTATGTTCCCTCCGATGCGCAACTGGAGTTGGGCCAGATCACGCTGAGGCACTTGCTGACTATGTCGAGCGGTTTCAATCATGCGTATTTGATGAACCCTGACCGGCGCAGTGGTGTTGGTGCGCCTGATTATTTACGGTACATGTTCTCTCGCAGGGTTGAGGTGGAGCCCGGCAGCACGTTCTGCTATTCGTCTGCGGATTCTGATTTGGCGGGCCGCATGTTGGAGCAGGCTGCCGGCATGCGTCTTGGCGAGTATTTGTATGGCACGATTTTTTCCAAGTTGGATCAGGGTTGGCCTGTTTGGGAATGTGATCCGCAAGGTCATCCGATTGCAGGCGGCGGGATCTACATGTCGCTTGCGAATATGTTGAAACTTGGCCAGGTCTATTTGAATGATGGCACTTGGCATGGCACGCGCATTGTCAGCGAATCGTGGGTCAAGCAGGCTTCCGGTAAGCAGATCGACACTCCGTATAGCAATATTTGGACGTGCGGTTATGGCTATCAGTTCTGGATGTCGCCTTATGAGGGGGCATATCGTGCGGATGGTGCGTACGGTCAGATTACTACGGTTTTGCCGAAGCAGGGTTTGGTTGTTGCGATTCAATGCCCGGAATCTGGTGATTTCGACAATATCGTTCGTCCTGCTTTGCATGAGCATCTGCTGCTTCCGCTTACTGCCTGAGCGCACGACTTTCGCCCATACCGTCGTGTAGATGGGGTATGGGATAATTATGCACGGTATTGTGCGTGGGTTGCGTTCCGGAATCCTTGATTGAGTTTCCGTTGACCGCTCATGCAACACGCTGGAATTCCAACGTTTCTTAAGGATGGAACACAACATTGGCTGAATTCATTTACCAGATGATCAAGGCCCGCAAGGCTTACGGCGACCGTGTGATTCTCGATGACGTGACTTTGAGCTTCCTGCCAGGCGCGAAGATTGGCGTTGTTGGCCCGAACGGCATGGGTAAGTCCACGCTGCTGAAGATCATGGCCGGACTCGACACCGTGTCTAATGGCGAGGCTTCTTTGACTCCGGGTTATACCGTCGGCATTCTGCAGCAGGAACCACCGCTGGATGACACCAAGACTGTTGGCGAGAACATCAAGATGGCGTTCGGCGAGATCGCTGAAAAGGTGGCTCGTTTCAATCAGATTGGCGAAGAGATGGCCAATCCGGATGCCGATTTCGATGCTTTGATGGATGAGATGGGCAAGCTGCAGAACGATATCGACGCTGCAAACGGTTGGGATCTTGATTCTCAGCTTGAGCAGGCTATGGATGCTCTGCAGTGCCCGGATCCGGATACTCCGGTAACGGTATGCTCCGGTGGTGAACGCCGTCGTGTGGCATTGTGCAAGCTGCTGCTGGAGGCTCCTGATCTGCTGCTGCTCGACGAGCCTACCAACCATCTTGACGCCGAGTCGATTCTGTGGTTGGAGCAGTTCCTGCACCAGTACAAGGGCGCCGTCATCGCCGTCACCCACGATCGTTACTTCATGGATAACGTGGCCGAGTGGATCTGCGAGGTCGACCGTGGCCAACTGTACCCGTATAAGGGCAACTACACCACGTATTTGGAGACCAAGGCCAAGCGTATGGAGATCCAGGGCGCCAAGGACGCCAAGCTCGCCAAGCGCCTGAAGAGCGAACTTGATTGGGTGCGCTCTTCGCCGAAGGCCCGTCAGGCCAAGAACAAGGCCCGTCTGGAGCGTTACGACCAGATGGAGCAGGAGGCACGCAACAACAAGAAGCTCGACTTCTCCGAGATTCAGATTCCGGCCGGCCCGCGCTTGGGCTCTACTGTGCTGGAAGCCGAGCATATCCACAAGGCGTTCGGCGACCGTGTGTTGATCGACGATCTGAGCTTCACGCTGCCGCGTAACGGTATTGTCGGCGTGATCGGCCCGAACGGTGTGGGTAAGTCCACCCTGTTCAAGACCATCGTTGGCCTTGAACCGTTGACGTCTGGCTCGTTGAAGATCGGCGAAACCGTGCAGATCAGCTATGTGGATCAGAATCGCGCCGGTCTTGACCCGAATAAGAACCTATGGGAGGCCGTGTCTGACGGTCTTGACTTCATTGAGGTTGCTGGCGTTGAAGTACCGACCCGCGCGTATGTGGCGTCCTTCGGTTTCAAGGGTTCCGACCAGCAGAAGCTCACCGGCGTGCTGTCCGGTGGTGAACGCAATCGTCTGAATCTTGCGTTGACCCTGAAGCAGGGCGGCAACCTGCTGCTGCTCGACGAACCGACCAACGATCTTGATGTCGAAACTCTTGAATCGCTTGAAAACGCACTGCTTGGCTTCCCGGGCTGCGCTGTGGTGATCTCTCACGACCGTTGGTTCCTCGACCGCGTGGCCACGCATATTCTCGCATGGGAAGGCGATGACGAGAATCCAGCCAAGTGGTACTGGTTCGAAGGCAACTTCCAGGCCTATCAGGAAAACCGTGTCGCTCGTCTCGGCGAAGATGCGGCTCGCCCCCACCGTCTCCATCGCAAGCTAACGCGCTAAGCCTACAGACAGTCCTGTGGACTGTCTGTAGGCTTAGCCTGAGTGAGGCGACAGCCGAACGAAGGCAACAATGAGCCTTGCGAAGCAAGACCATAATTGCGAACGTTACTCGCAAATTTCAGCAAAGCGCCGTGCTTCGTTACGAAGTGCGGCGCTTTGCCGTATGTGAATCGTTTGACGATTACCTGCCGTTCACGCTTCTCACGCATTCGTTACAAAACAATCCGGCGAAATTTACCGCCCTTGCGTAGACTCGTTTCCAGAACGAAGCGTTTATCGTATGCGACTCAAAGAATCGAGGCCCGTTATGACACAGACAGCGCAGACAGCAATAACTCCGTTACAACGGTTGGCGAAGGTGCTTCAGCTGGGCACGCCTTCCACGTACCGCAGCCACACATATGTGAATGGCGAAAGCCTGTATTTCCCCACTGGCCGCGTGTACGGCGGTCAGGTGATCGCGCAGGCCATGATGGCCGCATCCAAAACGGTTCCGCCATCTCGTCTGCCGAATTCGATTCATGGCTATTTCATTTCCGCCGGCGATATTCGTCAGGATTTGCTGTTTGATGTGGAGAATCTGCGTGATGGCCGCTCGTTTTCCGCTCGTCGCGTGAATGTCACGCAGGCTCAGGGTTCGATTCTGACGGCCATCGCCAGCTTCCAGGAGCAGGGTCAGGATGGCATTGAGTTCGCCGATCCCATGCCGGAAGGCGTGCCGGAGCCGGAAACGTTGACCAGTGCGAAGCAGCTGATGGAGCCGTTTGCCGAAAAGTCTTCGTATGCCAAATACTATGCGGAAAAGTCGCCGTTCGACATTCGTCATGTGACGCGCACGATCATGCTGGGTGCCGATAAGAAGAGCGCCAGTAACGATTCCGGCAAGCAGATGGTGTGGATGAAGGCCGACGGCACGGTTGACGTTCCGCAGGTCATGCATCGTGCGATGTTGGCTATGGGTTGCGATCAGGTGATGCTGGAGCCGGTGTTGCGTCGTGCCGGGTTAAGTATTGCCACGCCTGGCATTTCGTTCGCTTCGATCGATCATTCGATGTGGTGGTATCGCGATATCGACATCAATCAGTGGCATTTGTATGTGCAGGATACGCCTACCGCGGCTCACGGCCGTGGCTTGGGGCAGGCGAAAGTATACACGCAGGATGGCGAGCTTGTTGCCTGCATGACTCAGGAGGCGATGATCCGTGTTCCTGAGGAGGATTTGAAGAAGTAAGGACAATCAGGCTTTCGTTTGGGTTGCCGATTTGGTTGCCGCGGCCGCGTAACGGTTTCGTTGCGTGGCCGTTTTCATTTTCGGGCTTTCCGGACCGTCGATTGGTGGGATTTGACACAACCACTCCCCCACAATGCCGATGATCATGTCAGCGATGCATACGATTGCCGCGATCGCGCATTCGAGGATGGCCTGACTGTAGAACGTCGCCTCACCATGCGGCAGGCTCATGATGAGCTGTCCACCATACCAGCCGGCCAACGCCGCTCCTGCCACGCCCAACGCTTTGCATGACACCAGTGTGGCGAACGCCTTCTGCGGGTCCAAAGGTTTCAGCTGCGCGCGTTTTTCGGGATCCGTGGTGGTGTATTTGTGGATCTGCAATGCCATATACAGCACGACGAATCCCAGAATCGCCAACACCACGGGCACGATCCATGGAGCGCCCACGAGCGGTAGTCCTGAAATCTCGCCATATTTCGCCAATCCCATACCGGCCAGCAATCCTAATGCGGCAGCGAGAACATAGCACCACCAAGGGGTTCTGCGCGCTTTCATAGCGTACCTCCGATGATCCAATTGTCGGTCAGCAGTCCCACTTGCGCGGTATCGGGGGCCATGGCCAGCAGGAATGATACCGGATCCTTGCCCAGTCGCGCATCGGGATCCATGTCGAGCCATGGCGCAAGCACTGCGGCATGGTTGCGTGCGGTGGGCCACGGCACCTTGCAGTCAGGCTCATCGCATGTCACGCCTTCCATGTCGATCAGGTCGAGATCGAAGTCTTCGCCGACGGAGGCTTCCACATTGCTTAATGCTTCGATCAGATCATGGGCGCCCATGCGCGTGGAAATCTGGATTACCGCGGCCATTTTGTCGGGGAGTCCGTCGAGTTGGCTCACATGGTAGAGGGGTGAGATGCCCTCGACTTGGTTGCCGGGAATGCCGTCCAATGTGACGATGGCCATGCGGAACTGCTGTTCGGCATCGGTTGCTGGGCTGTCCAGTGAGATCACCGCACGTTTCGATGCGGGTTCTAGCTGTGCAGAAGCGAGTGCGGCCACTTTGGCTGCGACGGTTCCTTCCGGCAAATCGCTGGAATCGATCGCATCATACGCTTCGCCCATATCATCCGCATCGCCCGCATTATTGGCATCGCAGGCAAGGTCGTCGGTACCGTAGCCGGTCGGGCTTTCCACCATCCAATCATCTGCGATTTCGTCGATATGGTCGCGATCGGTCGATTCATGGAGGAGTTGAGCCACGGAACCGGCATGATCGCCCGGCAGTTCGGCATCGGGTTCGAGCGCCAGCCATGGACCGAGCACGAACGCCCGCTGCCATGCACGGGGGTGAGGCAGCGTCAGGTCGGGATCTTGGCTTTCCTGACCATCGAAATCGATGATGTCCAGATCAAGTGTGCGCGAAGTCCAATGGTCGGTACGCACTCGACCATGTTCGGCTTCGATGCGCTGCAATCCTCGCAGCAGTTCCATTGCCGACAATTTGGTGGTCACGGAAACAACCGCATTGTAAAAGTCGGGGGTACCATCGGGCATGCCCCACGCATCGGTACGGTACAGCGGCGAAATGCCCGTAACCTGAGTGGACGCCAGTCCGTCGATCGAACGCACCGCGTCACGCAAGGTGGCCACTACATCGCCCTGATTGCCACCCATGGCAATGATGGCATGATGCACTTGCGATGCAGCCGAAGTTGTTTCACGAGAACGTTCCACGGTTACGCTCACGTCGTCGAATGGTACGACGATTGGCGCACTCGGCTTATGCACGGTCACTTGCGTTTGCGCCACAGCAGGATATTCAAGAATCATGCTGGCAATGCGATCGGCCAGTTTTTCGATGAGATCGACATGATCGCCTTCGATAATGGCGACTATTCCTTTGGCGATGGCACCGTAATCGACGGTGTCCCGCAGGTCATCGGAATGCCCGGCTGGCGCAAGATCCAGAAACAGCGTGGCGTCGACGACGAACGTCTGCGCACGCTCATGTTCGAAATCAAGCACACCGTGTTTGCCGACCGCGCGAACGCCAGTCAATCGAATCTTATCCATGCCAGCCTTTCTTTGCATATCTCAAGGTTTAATGGTGGAAATGCGTTGCCGCTCCTACGCTGTCAGGAACGCACGACGTATGCGAGCACCGCGTATCAGGCGTTGGCGAAAGCACGCCACGCATTGCCGATGGCCACCGCATCGCGGCTTTTCTCCACGTCATGCACACGCACGGCCCACACGCCATGTTCGGCGCACAGGGCGCTGATGGCGGCGGTCGCATTGCTTTGCTGCCCATGCTTGGCTCGTCGATACCGGCATCGGCAAGCGCCGCGCCAACGAATCGTTTGCGCGAGGCTCCGATCAGCACCGGATACCCGGTGGCGTTGAACCGCTCCAATGCCACCATCAGCGGGAAGTTATGTTCGATGCTCGGTTTGGAGAATCCAAGACCCGGATCGATGATGATCTGTGACGGCGAGACGCCTGCCTGAAGCACGTCGTCGACCTGCTTCATGAGTTCGTCATACACGTCGTTCACCACGCCATTGGCGTACACGGACGTGTCGGCGTCGGGCACGTTGCCCGCGGAGCCGGCGAGCCAGCCACGCCAATGCTGCACAATGTAGAGGCTTTCCGTATGTTCGGCCACCGCATGGGGCACTTCGCGGTCCAACTGCCCGCCGGACACGTCGTTGATGATCTGCGCGCCGTGCTCCAACGCCATGCGAGCCACTGAGGCGCGCGTGGTGTCGATGGACAGCACCGCACCTTCCGGAATCAGAGCGTCCACGGCACCTAGCACGCGGGTCTGCTCGTCTTCCTCACTGACACGTTTGGCTCCGGGGCGAGTGGATTCGGCGCCGATATCGATGATGTCAGCCCCATCTTTCATCATCGCTTCGCTGTGCGCTTTCGCATTCGCAGGATCGAGCCACAGCCCTCCATCGGAGAACGAATCCTCCGTAATGTTGAGCACGCCCATCACTAGCGTACGGTCGCTATCGTGAATCGCTTTCATATCAATGGTCATCCGGTTTCCCCCTCCTATATCCGGTTATTGTTATTTACGATTCGACTTGCTGCAGTCGCGCCGATCACGCATGCTGCGACAGGATCAGGCTCATGGCTTCGGCTCGCGTCGTCGCGTCTCGCATGCAACCGCGCACCGCCGATGTGACCGTACGCGATTGCGCCTTCTTTACGCCACGCATGGCCATGCACATGTGGTCGCATTCGGTGACCACGATCACGCCACGTGCCTCGATACCTTCCATCAACGCGTCGGCCACCTGTTGGGTGAGGCGCTCCTGCACTTGCGGACGTCGGGCATACAGTTCCACCAGTCGTGCAAGCTTGCTTAAGCCCGCCACTTGGCCGTTCGACGGAATATAGCCGACGTGGGCCACGCCATGGAACGGCAGCAGGTGGTGTTCGCATACCGAGAAGAGTTCAATATCGCGTACCAGCACCATTTCGTCGGTATCGACTTTGAACTTGGTTTTGAGCACTTCCTCGGGGCCGTGTCCAAGGCCTGCGAACAGCTCCTTGCAGGCACGTCCAATACGGTCGGGGGTGTCGAGCAGGCCTTCACGGTCCGGGTCTTCGCCAATGGATTTCAGAAACAGGCGTACTGCCTGGCGCACGCCTTCCTCGTCATAGCCGACAGGCCCGGCCGCATGGGCGGCACGGGCCTTGTCGTCGAAGAAGGTATCGAATGCTTCGGTATCGCTCATCAGTTGGTCAATCCTGCGCTTTTCTTCAGGGATTCGGGAATCGGAACCGGCGGAATGTCGGAATCCGGGCGCTTGCTGTCGCTCAGCCACACTTCACGCTTCGGCGCCTTCTTGACATTAGCGAAGATTTCCGCAAGTTCCTTTTCGTTGAGTGTCTCCTTGACGAGCAGCTGACGTACGAGCTCGTCAAGAATCTCACGATTCTCGTTGATGACGTTC
>ENA-OQJR01000339-OQJR01000339.1-human-gut-metagenome-genome-assembly--contig:-NODE-339-length-14883-cov-3.383031_pt1 | contig 14883 bp, 16 predicted proteins | sample MGYA00242614_ERZ504781 | MGnify/ENA primary metagenome ERZ504781 (study PRJEB26092, sample SAMD00036365) | human gut metagenome | host: Homo sapiens | study: EMG produced TPA metagenomics assembly of...
TCCCAGATACTGATTCGTCTGCACTTCCATTGCAACCATATCAAAATTCACACGTCATTCCATATCTTGTGATCATAGCCCTTGTCAAGTCTTGGTTGCCTGTTCAATATCATTGGAAGCTCCCGTCGTGACTGTAACCAAACACAATTTCTTCCGCTGCCCTTCCTCCTGTAAGAGTCGCGATCTTATTCAGGATTTCTTCTTTTGTCATCAGATAATGATTGCCTTCCTCGACCTGCATCGTATAGCCAAGAGCCCCCGACGTTCTGGGAACAATGGTAATCTTCTGAACCGGTGCAGAATTTGTCTGCTTTGCAGCCACAAGTGCATGCCCGATTTCATGATATGCCACAATACGCTTTTCTTTATCTGTCAGGATCGCATTTTTCTTCTGATATCCGGCGATAACAACCTCAATACTCTCCTCCAGATCTTCCTGCGTTACAAATTTACGGTTGTCACGAACTGCACGAAGTGCTGCTTCATTTACAATATTAGCAAGTTCCGCTCCAGAAGCTCCGGAAGCCATACGTGCCACTTTATTATAATCTACATTATCACCAACTTTTATTTTCTTTGCATGAACCTTCAGGATATCTTCTCTTCCTTTCAGATCAGGAAGTTCTACCGGCACACGTCTGTCGAACCGTCCCGGTCTTAAAAGAGCCGGATCCAGGGATTCTGGACGGTTCGTTGCCGCAAGAATGATCACGCCCGTGTTGTCTTCGAATCCGTCCATCTCTGTCAGCAACTGATTCAATGTCTGCTCACGTTCATCATTTCCACCTATTTGTCCATCCCGCTTCTTACCGATTGCATCTATCTCATCAATAAACACAATACATGGTGCTTTTTCTTTTGCCTGTTGAAACTGATCACGCACCTTTGATGCACCCATACCAACGACATCTCTACAAAATTCAGAACCGGACATGGAGAAAAATGGTAACATTTGCCTCACCGGCAACTGCTTTTGCCTAGCATCGTCTTACCTGTTCCCGAGGTCCTACAGAAGGACACCCTTTGGGATTCTTGCTCCAAGTCTGGTGTATTTTCCCGGATCACGAGGAAATCAACTATCTCTGCAATCTCCTCCTTTTCCTCCTTTAGGCCTGCTACATCAGAAAACTTGATATGGTTCTCCTCCTGTGTAGTGAGCTTCGCACGGTTCTTGCCGAAGTTCATCATCTTGCCACCGCCGCCCTGTGCTGCTGCGTTGTTGTTCATCACTGCAAAGAGTATGAACATGGCTCCGAATACCAGAAGATACGGAAGCAGTGTCATAATCCAGCTCTCAGCCGGAACATCCGCAACTGTATAGTCGGTGTACCCTGCTTTTGTCATGGTCTTTTCGATATTGTTTACATCTGATACATAAAGCACCTTTGATGTGCCATCCTTGAACTTCACCTCCAGACTTCCTGTCGGTATCTCCCTGTTTTGCACTACCTTTACGCTCTTCACCTGATTCTTGTCAAGATCCTTCTCGAACTGACTCTGTGTGTAAGAGTTTGATGTAGCCCCGGCGCTCAGCCAGTACCAGATGCAGATTACTGCAAATACAATGATAATGTATACGCCTATTCCGCGCATACCGCTTTTTTGTTTATTCAATTTACTTCTCCTTTTTATTTTATTTCGCCCTCGACGAAGCCGATGTAAGGCAGATTTCTGAACCTCTGATCATAGTCAAGGCCATAGCCTACCACAAACTTATCAGGAATCACAAAGCCCACGTAGTCTACATTTACATCATCAACCACACGGCGCTCAGGCTTGTCCAAAAGTGTACAGATTGTGAGACTCTTCGGGTTTCTTTTGGCAAGGAGCTTTGAAAGCCTGCTAAGAGTATTTCCCGAATCAATGATGTCTTCTATGATGATGACATTCTCTCCCTCGATAGAATGCTCAAGGTCCTTTTTAATCTTGACATCGCCTGATGACTCTGTGCCTGAGCCATAGCTGGATACCGACATGAAATCCATAGTCATAGGCAAATCAATTCTCTTTGCAAGCTCAGTGGTAAAGAATATTGAGCCCTTGAGTATGCAAATGAGATATACTGACTGTCCCCTGTATTTTTCTGTGATTTGCGCTCCAATCTCTGCGATACGCTTATTGAGCTGCTCCTCTGTCAGGTAAACCGAAATATCATATTTTTTTGAAAAATCCATTTTGTTTTCCTCCGTAAAATGTGATCTTAAGTACTTTTCCTGTCTGTTGTGTGACAAGTGCGCCACAGCCGGATCTGTATCCGATAATGGCATGCACCAGTGATTCATGGGCTATGAGCCACAGCCCCGCTCTCTGCTGTGCAGGAATTTTATCACCTGTAAATACCTGCTTCAGCTTCTTATGATGGCCCTCGTCATCCACAATTATATAGTCACCGGCTTTTCTTGTTCTTATTTCAAAGCCTTTCTTCATCTTATCATAATCAAACCATTTCGTATATGGTTTTTTGGGAATTTCGTCCATTTTACCATTAAAATCTTGTATACAAAGTGTGACATACGAGCCATCTGCCGAAAGCTTTATGTTTTTTTGCTCTCCCGTGGCACTCAGTGCCTCAAGCTCTTTTTGCGTAATGTGAATTTCTTCTTTTTCATCGTCACACCTTCCGGCGAAGAGTATCACCTCGCCAAATGATTTTTCCGCAATAATTCCATATGGCAGATTGATTTTTCTGCCCGACTGCTGCCCTGCAAGCTTCACAAGTGCACCGATATGCATGCTCGTGATGTCCTTGAGCCGTCCTGACGCCAGATGTATACACTCGCGCGCCACTCCGCTTTTTAATGCCGGATGCAGACACTCAAAACGGCTGATTTCAAGTATCACCCTGCCTTCTTTTTTTGAAACCATGCTGTCACACGCCTCTTTTAGCTGCTCCTCGTAAAAATCATTCATCACCGCAAGCTGTCCTGCACTCTCATTGATATGCTCTATCGCCCTGTCATTAATCTGCAAAAGCAAAGGAAACACATCATGGCGCAGCTTGTTTCTGGAGTAGGCTGTGTCAGTGTTTGTGGCATCGGTGACAAAAGCCTGTCCGTTTTCCTTTAGATATTCCTCTATCTGTGCGCGTGTCGCTGATAAAAGCGGCCTGATATAGGTGACACCGTTCTTCACGGAAACCGGATGCATGCCGGCGAGTCCCTTCGCTCCGCTTCCGCGAAGCATCTGAAAAAGAACTGTCTCTGCGTTGTCCTCCATATGGTGCGCAACTGCAACGACTGCCTGCCTGCTGTTACCCTGCTTTTGGTCTGCTGCATAGGCAGTGGTGACTTCCTTTTCAAACGCTTCATAGCGCAATATCCTGGCGGCCTACCTCCAGTCCGAGTCCATGACTTGCTGCATATTGCGGTACGTCCACAGAATGCACATGGCACGGTATGTTAAGCCTCTCGCAAAGGTCTGACGCAAACCTCGCATCCTCCCTGCTCTCGGCTCCTCTGATGCCATGCTCCACATGTACTGCCTCCAACGCAAAATCAAGCTCATTTGCGCACTGTCTTTTTATCTCATTTAACACCAGCAGAAGGCAGACCGAATCCGCACCGCCCGACAGCGCAACAAGCACCGTGCTGTGATTGTTTATCATCTTGTTTTCCAGAATATATTCTTTTGTCCGTCTAATCATTATTTTTCCCAGATTCCTATTGCAACTACAGTCATATCATCCATGGCGTATCCACCTGTGTCAAGCAGCACCCTGTCCAGAATTTCCTGCGCCATCACGCCTGCATTGTCACTTTTGACGCCTGCGATGATATCCATAAGCTTCCCCTGTCTGTCCTTTACATGCAGATATTCTAGCACACCATCCGTTACCATGACAAGGAAATCGCCACTTTGAAGTGTATTTTTTGAATGTTTGCTCTCCTGCCAGACATCGACCCCCGCCGGGAGTGATTCATTTTCTATAACACTTACTTGTTTCTCTGATTTGATAAATGACGGTGCGGCGCCTGTTTTGGCCAGCTCAAGCTCACCTGTGTACATGTCTATTGTGGCAAAATCAACCGTGGAATAGGACTCCTCGCCCGCCGATATGACCATGGCAGAGTTCATCAGCTTTAGGGCACTTTCCCTGCTAAAGCCGGCCTCCAAAAGCTTTTCAAGCAAATCCACCACCAGTGTGCTCTCGGCCTGCGCCTGCTTGCCCGAGCCCATGCCATCGGATACACATACATGATACATGCCATCATCCAGCTGAAACATGCTGCAGCTGTCGCCATTTGCCTGAGAGCCGGTCTTCTTTTTGGTCGCCACCCCCGAAAGTGCATATAACTGATTCTCCTCGTAAAGCACAATAGATGTCCTCTCATCGGATATTATTGAAACTGTCCCATGTGCCTGCCTGAGCTTCACTCCCATGGCGCGTGAAACCGCCTGCACATATTTTGAAATTTCAATCCCACCATCTATCCTGGTGCAGACATCTGCCTTTATACATACCTGCTGCCTTGCGTTCTCATAAATATGGGCATTTTCCACCTGTATACCAGCCTCTTTTGTATAAACATAAACTCTTGAAAGACGCAGCCTTCTTTTTTTATCAATACATTTTTCAGCCCTGCACCAGCTATCCATGAGCTCTGCCATAGCGTCAAGCTGTGTGGCTATGACGCGTCTGTTTTCCGTGAGACGCCTGTACCAGGCTTCATTTAGCTCAATACGGGCAAATGCCTCTGTGGCGGCTTCCACCATGCGCGTATAGTGCGGGCAGCCATCCACATATCTGTTTTGCACAATTTCCTCTGTTTTCATACGTTTGCGCACTGCATCAGCAAGCATTTTTATACTGTCGGAAATCGGAGTCCCGCTTGTCCAGCACACACTGCAGCCCTCACAGCATGCACAAAGTCTCCCTGTCACCTCAAGCTGTATTTTCTCACTCTCATCAGGGATTTTATCTGCCGTACATTTTACAGCCATGACATTTGCAGTCGAAATAATGCCTGAAAGTCCTGAAACTGCTGTGGCAAATGCCTCCTCCCTGTCGGGCAGAAGCCCTGCTATGACCGGGTTTTCATTGTGCTCAAGGGCCCTTAAATATTCGCATGCTCTGCAAAGCACAAAGGCCATCGAAAACACAACAAGGCTCTCTGCTACCGACAACACTATCTCATCCGTATCCGGCCTTCCCAGAAATGTTACCGACAGATTCATCACCGCCGTGGCACAAGCTGCTACAACGGCTGTTGTCAGACATCCGTTTTTACTGCTTTTTCTCACAAATAGCCTTTCCCCAAAGTAAATCACCGCAATAATAAAGAGATACTTACATATCGACGGTATCGATATAAAGTATCCCATTCCAATAATTAATCCTATGTAAAAAATAATCGTATGCCCACTGCTCAGACAATAAACTCCATACACTGCAGGTATCAGCGGATAGCAATCCATCACACACACCAGTGTGGATGCAAATGCCATAAGCCCCCACACAGCCTTTTTTAAATTTGCACTCCTCATCTTTTTGCCTCCATCTTTTTTCAACGATTATATGTGGTCAAAAAATGAAGGTTTTGACGAAAAAGCGCAACTATATCTTCAAAAATTATTTGTCCTTTTCCTTGAAGATTATTTCATTGTCATACGCAAGCCCCAGCTTGCTCTTTGCTATATCCTCTATGTACTGGTCACTCTGCATATACTGCTGCATGCTTTCTATCTCATCAGCACGCTCCGATTCTTTAGTATACTGCTTCTCAAGCTCCGCTTTTTGTGCGGCATATGTAGATTCCTTCTGCTTTAGCTGCACAACCTGGACTACCATAACCACAAGAAATGCTATAACTATGATGGAAACACTTAAAGTTCCGCCCCTTCTCTTTGCACGACGTTTACTCATTATTCCTCCTTAGGTGCTTATCTGAATATCCTGCCAAACATTTTATCTTTCTTTCCGGTCACCTCCGGTACCTTCGAATACGTAATCATGTCTATCTCACCTTCTATATCGGCTTCTCCCTTCTCAAGGTTTAGCCTGTTTACGTGAAGATCCTTGCCCTTTAGGTCAAGCATGCCCAGCTCCGTCTCCAAAAGTATCTCTCCCACATCAAAGGAGAGCACATCCAAAATGCCTGTAAAGCTGCCTGTTCTGCGATTATTCAAGATAAGCTTATGACTCTTTGTGCCTGATATTTCTTCCATTTCCTGTCCCTCACATAATTTTTAATATGCTCCATAGACAGCCGCACATATACATGCCATCTGTGGAATCGCATATGTAAATATATGCCGGGATTCATGAAAATATAACCTATATATACTCAAAAAGATCTTTTGCTTCTTCCTTCTTTGTTGTGTCAAGGAGATTTAACACCTTAACCTTGACTGTCTTTTGTCCAAATGCTATCTCTATTATGTCTCCGACCTTGACATTTACAGATGCCTTTGCCGGTCTGCCGTTTACTGTGACACGGCCTGCGTCACATGCCTCATTTGCCACTGTACGTCTCTTTATCAGACGCGATACCTTCAAAAATTTGTCTAATCTCATTGTTACCTCTGTGTCTTACCTATAATAAATCAATTCATAACCATTACCCTGATTTCAGTGGATATAGCCAAAAATGGGCGGAGCCTTAAAGGCTTCACCCATTCTTCTACTCCGTGATAGTCTAACTTATTAGTTAAGAGAATCTTTTAAAGCCTTTCCAGCCTTGAACTTAGGAGCCTTAGATGCTGCAATTGTCATCTCAGCGCCAGTCTGTGGATTTCTTCCTGTTCTTGCTGCTCTCTCAGATACCTCGAAAGTACCGAATCCAACTAACTGGATCTTCTCACCTTTCTTTAACTCCTCTGCAACAACATCTGTGAATGCCTTTAAAGATGCCTCTGCATCCTTCTTTGATACTCCGGCCTTCTCTGCCATAGCTGCAACTAAATCTGCTTTGTTCATGATAAAATTCCTCCTCTGGATTTTCATAATTTATATAATTCGAGCTGTATTCCCAAATTACCTACAAGAATATATATACTTGTTTTTATGGGGTTTGTCAAGGAAAATGCGCTATTTCCTAGGCTTTTATGTACTTTTACCATTCTTAAAACCTTACTTTGAACTTAATAAAGAGGTTAATGTTGAAAGATAATCGGATATGTCCTTATTTGTCAGACTATTTTTGGAACTGTCAGAGGATTTATTGTTGGTTCCCCGTGATGAATTTGTACTCTGCGAGCTGCCGGTGGTGCTGCCCTGAGATGTACTTTGATTGTCCTTCTCATCAGCCCTCTCTGAGGCTGTCTCGGAAGGTGTCTGTGCGGTGGCTTGTGAACTGCCGGTTGCTGTTAGTTTTGGTACCTGATGAATCGTTTGCAGAGCTGTCCGTATCGTCATTTATCGTAATCTGTATGGTGGCCTCCTTTGAGTTCACGTAAAGCGTCCTCGTCCAGGTGTCATAGCCATCGGCTGTTACCTTAAGCGTGTGTTTTCCGTATGTTATCTCAACCGGGCTCGTATAGTCGATTTCACTGCCATCGACATATATTTTTGCTCCCTGCACGTCAACCTCGAAAAGGATGCTGCTCTTTTTAGGACCCTCACCCTTTAAATCATTTAAATTTACCTTTGTAGTCTCGCCTCTTTTTATCTCAATATCCGTGCTGCCTCCCCAGCCGTTGTTGGCCACAGCGAGCGTATAGCTGCCCTCCGGCACATCAAGCGACATATCCTTAGTGATTTCTGCAAATATCCTGTCTCCGAGCTGCAAAAAGCTGCCCTCAAACAGCGATGTATTGCTAAGCTGCAGTGTGCCGTGCCCTGTCGTGACAGAAATTGACACTATATCCTTGTCAATCCCGACAACAGCCAGCTTATCCTGCGCCGTGAGGCTGTCAGTATCTATGACATCCGAGCCTGAAAATATCATGGTGCGCTCACCCAGCCTGTAGCTGCTATTTCCAATTTCAAGCACGCTCTTATTCTTATCCACAGAAAAATTGGTCACTGCGTCGTTTGTCCACACCTTATCGGATTTTTGTATACGCTTTGCCTTGCCGTCTGAATCCGCCCCTGATATGTCAACCACATCACCCTGATGTATGTCTGAAACTGACATGTGATTGCCATATTTGTCGAAAAAGCCGGTGGTCAGCCCATAGTAATACTGATACTGCACTCCTGTCGAGTAATTGTATACCCTGATCGTCTCGTTGGCACTGTTTATGTCCGATACTATGAGAATATCTGAACTTTTCTTAACGGACTTTCCGTTTTCCTCCGCAGCAGCTTTCAAACCGGACTGCGTGCTTTCTCCCACGGCCTCCGTCGTATCATTCATGCTGTTATAGAATTTTTTTACACCATCATCCGTGTCCTGTTTTCCACATGCTGCAAGTGACAGCACAAGCATGCATACTATGCAAAATAATCTTTTAAATTTCTTCATCTGTATTTCCTTTAATAGCTGGCTTTAAACGTTTTTCTACAATAATAATATATCGCATAGTCATTTACTTTTCAATTAAATTCACTATATATATGCATTACTGCTTACACTATGGCATGCAGGGCATGCAGATACTCCTCGCGCTCCCCGCTTAGCTGTATGAGCTGTGCAAGCTTATCCACATCACGGTCGCATACCCATGACTTGCGCGAGTTACTATAGTGATTGCAGAGCTTACAAAATTTTTCAGGAAACAAAAGCAGTGCTTGAAGCAATCTCATTGATGTATCATCAAGACTTCTTACGCTGCAATAGCTGTCAAAAATTGCATCTGCAACCGCTGTATCCCAGTGATTTTTTTCGAGCATCTTGCGCATGTACTCCGCAAGATCAGTTTCCGGATATCCCGGATGCATGGTCTCGAAATTGACAGGGAGCCATCTTCCGGACTGTGTATACACGACATTGTGCTGGTTGAAGGCTCCGTGACAGTATATCGGAACCGACGTTTTACTATTTTCCAGCTCACACAATATTTCCGCCGATTTCTGCCCCTGCTCTAAGAATCTCTCATAGCATTCATAAAACAGATGCTCAAAAGCATTTGTCTTGCTGCGACGCAGTATGTAGTTTTTAAGCTTTACTATCTGCGCACATTTTCGCTGAGCTTTTTCGTGCAGGCTTTCTACCTCGATATCCGAAGGCAGAGGATACTTTTCCAATATATTGTGCAGCTGCGCTAATGCCCTGCTGCCGCCACGCATATCATCTATGCTGTCCGTGCTGCACTCTCTGCCTGCTCTGTAATCCTTCAATATGTATGCGTCCTCACAGTTATCTCGCGATATGATACACTGCTCCTTTGTCTGTGATATCTGCTCCACATCCATACCGTTTCTCTGGATAAATGCCAGCGTATCCCGCAGGGTGCATGCCCTTTGCTCATGCCCTCTGTACGGCACGAGCAGCTTCTGCCCGATGCCTGTATCACATATATATGCTCCTCTGCCCTTTATTATACCTGCTTACTGTAAGCTCATATTTTCCTAAAGCCACTTCCGGCTGATTATACAAAAAAATACCCCCTACACTATGATTAATGCATCATAACTATTCAGATGCTTTTTAATCATATGAGAGAGGTTATTATTTTATTCGCAAGCTCTTTAAGTTTTTGTTGCTTCATTGAGCGATGGGTCATCAAGCACCTGCTCATAAAGCCTGTCCAGGATATCGCCAAGCTTCGGTCCCGGCTCTACCCCCATTTTAATCAGGTCGCTGCCATTTATTTTCATTTCCTTTTTTGATACACACTGGTGGTCTGCGAGGATTTTCCTGTATACACGCTCATATTCTGCGATGTATTCAAGCTTTTCTGCGCGCTTATACATGCTCTGTCCGAGTGTATCGGCTCTTTTCACCTCAAACAACAGCGGAAAAAGCTCTGTTCCTATGCGGCTCATGGCACGCCTTACATTGCGTTCCGTGATGGCCGGACGGTCATCATGCTCTTTTACGAGCTTACAGCAACAGTCTGTAGTCCTGTTATCAAACTTAAGGCGCCTGAGTATCTTTCTTGTCATATCAGCTCCCACAACCGGATGCTTCTTGAAATGATTCTGGCCTTCCTCGTCTGTCGTAATGCACACCGGCTTTGCCACATCATGAAGCAGCATGGTAAGCCTTAGGATTTTGTCCGCTCGCACATGCTCCAATGTATGAAGCGTATGCTCTCCGACACTGTACATATGGTGCTTATTGTGCTGAGGTGTCTGCATCATCACATCAAACTCCGGCATGAATACCGCTGTGAGTCCAAGCTCATACAGATCTCTCATCATCTGCGGATGATCTGATGTCAGAAGCTTCACAAGCTCCACCTGGATTCGCTCTGCGCTGACCTTTGACAATGCAGGGGCAAGCTCTTTTATGGCTGCTTTAGTCTGTGCCTCTATATCAAATCCAAGCTGGGCTGCAAATCGCACCGCACGAAACATCCTGAGTGCATCCTCACTGAATCTGTCGTGTGCACAGCCCACACATCTGATCACATGTGCTTTTAAATCTCCTATGCCGTCAAATTCATCGACAAGCCCTGCCCTGTGATTATATGCCATGGCATTGATTGTAAAGTCGCGCCTCTCCAGGTCAAGCTTCAGATTAGAGGTAAAGGTGACCTCCTTTGGATGGCGTGCATCCTCGTACTCTCCGTCTATCCTGTAGGTGGTGACCTCATAGCCCACATGCTCCAGCATGACCGTGACTGTACCATGCTGGATACCTGTGTCTATCGTATGGTCAAATATCGCTTTGACCTGCGCAGGCTTTGCAGATGTGGTGATATCCCAGTCCTGCGGTGTCCTGCCAAGGAGACTGTCACGCACGCATCCACCTACCGCATATGCCTCAAAGCCATGCTCGTAGAGCGTGTCTATTATGAAGTTGACATTCTGCGGTAAATCTATGCGCATCGTTGGATTCTCCTTTTAATATGCCTTGCCCCAGTATACGAGCTTATGCGCCGGCTTTCCACAGCATACGCATACGTCGGAAATCTGCTCCTGGTCACCAAATGGCATACAACGGCTTGTAACTGTTGTGTCCTCTTTGATTTTGTTCTCGCAGGCCTCGTCTCCACACCACATTGCACGGATAAAGCCAGGCTTTGTCTCTGCGATTGCCTTGAACTCATTGTAGTCGTGTGCATCGTTTATATGGCTTGCAAGGAATGCCTTTGCCTTCTCGAGCATGTCATTCTGCATTGTCTCAAGTACCTCTGCGAGCTTCTCATTTACCTCATCGAGTGAGACAACGATTTTCTCTCTTGTGTCTCGGCGGACGATAACGCACTGGTTTTTCTCGATATCCTTTGGTCCAATCTCGATACGTGTTGAGATTCCCTGAACCTCCTGTGCTGCGAACTTCCAGCCAGGTGTCTTGTCGGTTGCATCAATTTTCACACGGAAATCCTTTGAGAGCTTGTCCTTGAGGTCGTATGCCTTGTCAAGGACGCCGTCCTTCTGCTGCTGGATTGGAATGACCATAACCTGTGTTGGTGCAATCTTTGGTGGAAGCACGAGTCCTGAGTCATCTCCGTGAACCATGATGATAGCTCCGATAAGACGTGTTGAAACGCCCCATGATGTCTCATGACAGTACTGTAATTTATTGTCCTTGTCTGTGTACTGGATGCCGAAGGCCTTAGGGAAGCCGTCACCAAAGTTGTGTGAGGTTCCTGACTGGAGTGCTTTTCCGTCATGCATGAGTGCCTCTATTGTGTATGTAGCCTCTGCTCCGGCGAACTTCTCCTTGTCTGTCTTTCTTCCCTTTACCATAGGGATTGCAAGGTATTTCTCACAGAAATCCGCATAGATGTTTAACATCTGTACTGTACGTGCCTCTGCCTCCTCGGCTGTTGCATGAACAGTATGTCCCTCCTGCCATAAGAACTCTGATGAGCGGAGGAATGGACGTGTTGTCTTCTCCCAGCGCACTACTGAGCACCACTGGTTATACACCTTCGGAAGGTCTCTGTGTGACTGTACTGTTTTGCTGAAAAGCTCGCAGAAAAGTGTCTCTGATGTAGGTCTTACTGCAAGTCTCTCCTGAAGTGTCTCAAGTCCGCCCTGTGTGACCCATGCGACCTCCGGTGCAAAGCCCTCTACGTGATCCTTTTCCTTCTGGAGCAGGCTCTCCGGAATGAACATTGGCATGTATACATTCTCTACTCCTGTCTCTTTGAACATTGCATCGAGATTCTTCTGTATATTCTCCCAGATGGCATAACCATTGGGTTTAAAGATCATGCATCCCTTTACAGATGAATAATCCATCAACTCTGCTTTCTTCACAACGTCTGTATACCATTGTGTGAAATCTTCCTCCATGGAAGTGATGGCCTCTACTAATTTTTTCTCCTTAGCCATTGCGTTTCTCCTTTTTTATTTAAATATTCTATGATATACGAGGCTTTTATATCTCATCCGGCCCCTGCACCACGCATAATTTTACTAACATATATTATTCCATAAGCGAGCTGATGTCAATAAGCCTGAAAACTTGTTCTGCAGTGTTTTTCATTATTTTTTTGAGCATTTTTGATATCCATAGCCTCATTAAGCGTTGTTGCCCCTCTTATAATAGGGAAAAACGCATCTATGCCTTCTTTATTACATGCCACTGCATCGTCAGTGACACTCCCTGCAAGTGCGATTACTTTACAGCCGTTTTTTCTGCCTGCTTTTGCCACTCCGACAGGCACCTTTCCCATGGCGCTCTGTCCATCAAGCCTGCCCTCTCCGGTCACTACGATATCGGCATTTTTCAGTTCCTTGTCAAGCTGTATTGCGTTTAGCACTATATCTATGCCGGATTTAAGCTCCACGTTCTCAAGTCCAAATAGAAAAGCAAACCCAAGACCTCCCGCAGCGCCTGCTCCCGGTGTCTCGCTAAAACGTTTTCCCGCATACTCCTCAACACAGTCTGCATACTGTCTCATCATTTTATCCATCTGTGCCTTTTCATGCTCCTGTACGCCCTTTTGCTTTCCAAAAATGTATACGCAGCCCTGCTCTGTGCACAGTGGATTAGTAACATCACATGCTATTTTGAAATGACACTGCTTCAATTCTGAAGGGACCTTATCAGCCTTGATCTTTCTTACCCTTGCAAGCGAGCCAAATACCGGTGGAAGAATATTGTCATCCTCATCATAAAACTCATAGCCGAGCGCCATCAGCATTCCTATGCCGCCCTCAGTGGTTGCGCTTCCGCCTATTCCGATTATGAAATTCCGACAGCCCTTGTGCACGGCATCCAATATCATCTCTCCCACACCCAATGAGGTCGCTTTCCATGGATCAGGTTTACCTTCAACAAGTGTGATTCCCGACGCTTCTGCCATTTCCATAACAGCCGTATCATCCTCAAGTACTCCATATGTTGCGTGCACCTTTTGTCCCATCGGTCCTGTTACATCAACATGTTCATATGTGCCATTCATGCCCTCTACCAAAGCGGTTACAGTTCCCTCTCCGCCATCTGCAAGTGGTCTGACCACCACATCTGCTTTCGGTATTGCCGCCAATATGCCTTCTTTACATGCCATCCCGGCCTGCATGCTTGTCATGCTTCCTTTAAATGAATCAATTGCTACTACAACCTTCATTTTACCATTCCTCTATTTTTGTTTATATTCTTCTATTCTATATTTCATTTTTCTTCACCTACAGACTCTGTTACATTTGCAGAATAGCCACTCGGATCCTCATACATCACCGGATTACTGCTACAGTGAGCATACAGATTCAGTCCATCATTATAGATCACATCTTCCTGCGTGAACCGTCCGATACCCGTATTGTAATAACGTGCACGCAGATAGTAAAGTCCCGTCAGGTCATCCTCAATCTGTGCATTATACCTTAGACGATTCGGGATGTTTTCCTGTCCTGCAATCCTTTGACCAAACGCATCATACTGGTAATCATTCTGTATGCTTCCGGCTGCATCCAATACGATGGAACATTATTAAATATAGTCTTTCATAATGTTCCAAGCCCTTTTTACTTCGTCATTATATTTCTCATTCAACTGATTTCTTAATTGAACATCTGCATCATAAATAATGAAATCGCTTAACCCGCCTCTCGAAGCAAACAGTTTACTATAGCTTTCTATCAGATATTTCATTTTTTCACCATCGCTCTCATCCGAGTCAATACAATTAACTTGTCCCATAAGAATTCTTAATATCCCGTTATATTGTCCATATCCATATTTTTGTACCATTTTGCCAATCTCTATATACGCCTCTCGCAACTGCAAAAGCGCTTCATTTCTTATCATTCTTCTATCTCCAATCTATTGTAACGGTGTTTTTCCTACAACTTCAAAAGTCCATGGTGCATCTATATAGGTTTGCATAACATTACATCCTCCCACATATACTCCACCTTGCGGTCCGACTGGTCCTGTATAAATAGTAGTACCCTTTGGTATTTTAATCGCATATACATTATCTATATAAGAGCTTGGCTCACTCGTAAACCATCTTCCATACGGATTTTGAGCATTACCTGCTCAATACATTATTCTATCTTCCTGTAATACTTCCATATTGTATCTGCCACCATAGAAATTCTTTGCAGGTTGATTTGGCATTTCTGCTAACGGTCCTGGATTTTCAATCATATTATATTGATAATTAGCTATATCATCTGACCCATATATAACAGTTGTTCTACCACTCTGGTCTCAACAACCTTCCCAACATCTTCCGCTACATTTCCGGTTCCCTCGGTTACTCCATCAATCCCTTTTGGGGCTTTCGCCAGCTTGTTCGCCTCTGCTTCAATTCCATTCAGCCCCTTTGCTGTCACTCCACTTGCAACCATACCGGCAACCATTCCTGCTGTATCATTTCCTGTCACATCTGTGGTTATCTTCTGCGCACCGGCTCCGGCTCCCATTGAGATGC
>ENA-OQJR01000342-OQJR01000342.1-human-gut-metagenome-genome-assembly--contig:-NODE-342-length-14757-cov-4.224539_pt1 | contig 14757 bp, 9 predicted proteins | sample MGYA00242614_ERZ504781 | MGnify/ENA primary metagenome ERZ504781 (study PRJEB26092, sample SAMD00036365) | human gut metagenome | host: Homo sapiens | study: EMG produced TPA metagenomics assembly of...
GGCGGGAGGTGGTGACGCCCGTGAACTCGAGGCCTTCCTCCTTGACGCGACGACCGAGCTCGTCGACCAGGAAACGCACGGTCGAGCCGGTGCCCAGACCTGCGATCATGCCGTTCTGAATCAGCTTGGCAGCTTCGATGCCGGCTGCCTTCTTCAATGCGTCCTGCTGTGCCTTGTCCATGATCCTCCTTCGATATGGGGTTAAGACCGTCTCCATATTATCGGATGTGTTGATTTTTGTGCGTTTGCGGACATGTCATGAACGAAGGTGTGCCATTGGTGGTCAGCAAATGTTTTCACAGGATGTTTCACGCATTTTCGAGGCGTTAAGGTCGAAAGTGCTGGCTCGTTAGTTGTGCTTGACTGCAAATGGCGCTTCGTCGAGGACGAGCGTGCCGTCGCCTTGCACGTAGCCTTCCACCGCGATGTAACCGCGGATCAGGCGTGGCTTGCCGTCGAACGTCGGACTGGAATTTGGCGGGGGAGTGAAGCGAATGGTGCCCGACACCGCCAATCCCGAAGGACTGGCGCGATGCGGCAGTTTCGGCAAGTCGGCGACGGCGTTCGTTGGCGCCGACGCGTTTGCGGATTCGGCTGATTCGCTCGTTGGCGCCGGCGTGTTTTCCGAGGAATTCGCGGATTGTTCGTTCTGTGCATCGTCGGCTGGCTGCCGCTCGTCATGCTCGTGGGGAAAACAGTCCGGCTTGAGCAGCATTTCGGCATACGATTTGCGCGGTGCCTCGGCGTCAGGCGTCGTGCCATCAGGCATGGTCGTATCAAGCGCGGTGGTCGGTTCCGGCATGTCGTCGGATTCCACCGACATTTCGTTGGACGTCAACGGCAATGTCGCCTCGTCGGGCGCTGGATAGCCTTCCGGCTCCACCAGCATATCGGCGATGGAACGTGGACGCGGCTCCGGATCGGCCGCGCCCATCAGATCATCGGCCGATCCTTGAGCGGACTTGCCTTGCCCGCGCCCCATATGGTATTCGTCCGTAGTGATTTTGCCGTCAAGCAGCATTTGGGCATCATCGGGAACATCGGTACCTTGCGAATATTCGGAAGCCAGCAGCGACTGCCAACCCTCCAAAGGAAGATATCCTTCACGGATCTTCGAACGGCAATCGCCCGCATAGGTGCGCGCCAGCTCGTCCACCTTCTCATTGCCGGCATTGCCGGCATGACCCTTGACCCATACGAATTTCACCGGTCCGGGGCGCTTGGAGATTTCGGCATCGATCGCGCGAATCAGATCCGCGTTCTTTACCGGCTTCTTCTGCGAGTTCTTCCAGCCGTTCTTCTTCCAGCCGTGAACCCACGTGGTGGAACAGTTGATCGCATACTGCGAATCGGTTTCGATCACCAACGGTTCGGAGCCGGGGTGCGCGCGCAACGCCTCCAGCACTGCGCACAGCTCGCCAATCTGATTGGTGCCGTTCGTAGCTCCGCCGGCATCGCAGTCGCTGTCATGGTGATGCCCCGGCTTGCCGCCTGTGGCAAGCTCATGATCGGCCCAACCCCAACCCATCGGACCATTCGGATTGCCTAAAGCGGAACCGTCTGTAGAAACCGTAATCGTCATATCTCTACCCTACGAAAGCCGTGAGACGCTGCCATACGTGGTGAACTGCGAACTGTGATCGGGCGACGTCGAACGGGAATCTCAATCATCCAAACACAGCATGACGGAAGCGCGGAACAGCGTGCCGTCATAATCGAACGAGGTCGCGCCATGATGCCGTTCCGCGGTTTCGCGCACGGTGGCGGTGCCCAAACCTTCACCCCCATGCTTGGTTGAGGCGAAAGCGTCGCCAACCTGCATAATGGAGGAATCGTGCGTGTTGTCGACCACAATGAACAGTGATGCGGGCGGCCCAGTGCGATATTTGATGCGCACCCTGAGTTTTTTCTCCCCATCCTGTTGTTTCATAATGGCCTCAGACGCATTTTCCAGTAGATTGCCGACCATGGAACATAATTCGGCATTATTGATGTTGAGATATTGCGGCACCGACGCTTTGACGTCGACTTCAGCCCCTATATGGCGGATCCAGTCACAGTAGTAGACCAGCACCGCGTTCAACGAAGCATGTTCGCAATACTGCATGGGGATGGGGTGCAACAGCCTATGATTGGCCATCTCCTCCAAATACGAGGTGATGCCGGGCATATCGTCGGCCGCGGCGAGAGCCTGCAACGTCTGAATATGATGCCGGATATTGTGCTTGATCTGCCTCGCTTCGTTGATGCGTTCGTTCATATGCTGCAGCTGCAAGGTCTGCATGGCTTCGTAATGTTCGCGTTTGCTGGCTTCGCGCAGTCGGTCCGCCTGCTGGATCATATACCAGATGAGGAAGTAGGCCATGGTCATGAAACCGGAATATGCGATGGATACGGTGAAGGCGATGCTAAGCACGCGGGTGTCGAGCAGCGATGCGTTGTCGGCGGGCATGCACCACACCACAATTGCTGTGGAAATGAACGGAAAAAGCCAGATGACCCTCCAAAAATTCCTGCTGATGGAAGGTGAATCGAATGTTGCGGAAAATGAATGATGGAACGGATGGAAAAGTGTAGTCGCCGCAATCAAATCAAAAATCAGCAGACTGATCATTCCCGGCCATCCGACACGTAAATTCATGGACTGCTCATTCAGAACAGCTAAATCCACGGCCAAAGACAGGTAATAAATGATCGCGACGATATATGCGGCTGTTGAAACGACGAAAAGAAGCTGCCCCCAAGGAAGATTCGTCATCTTACGTAAAGCCAATACCACAACCGGAGCCGAAGGAATCACGGACCAGAGCGAAGGGACGTGGGCGAGGCAACATGCGATGCCGCACAGGAAGAAGACAATCACGCCGGAAATCATGAGAATAAGGCCGTCGCGCTTGGGATTCTCCATATGATGCCAGGTCATGTACAGACAGAGAAGCAGGCCCGTTAGCGCGTTTAGCTGCTCGCCGATGGCGAAGAACATGCATGATGGCGCGATCGATGCGAGTGCGTCAAGCATGGCTAGTCCTCCATTCTCATGCGGGTGAACGTGTATTCCGCGTATTTTCTGCAGGTGGTGGTCACCGCGGTTTTCGTGATGGGAATGTGCTTGCCGCCTTTCATCACGAATTCATTGTTGCTGATGCCTGATACGTAGTCGAAGTTGACGAGCACTCCTCGCGCGGTGCGGTAGAAGTTGCTGAATACGGTGAGACGATGTTCCACATCGGAGAAGTTGGTGCGGATTTTCGCGCAGGTGCCGTCGGCGAAGGTGAATTCCACATAATGCGCGCTGGAAAGCGCGTAGGCGATAAGGCGACGGTCCATGGTGATGGCGGGATTGCCGAACGCCACCTGCCATGCGGCGTCCGTGCTGCTTTGTGAATTGCCCGTCGATTGATGTTTTTTCAGATGAGTGACCGGTGTTTTCGTGTCGAGCTGCGCTGCGACGCGGTCCATGGTCGCATGGAACGCGTCGTGATTCAGGGGCTTCAACAGATATCCGCTTGCCTGCACCTCGTAGCCGAGCACGGCGAAATCAGTGCTTGACGTGATGAACACGATCGGGCAATCGTCGTTCTGTCTGCGCAACGTCCGTGCGATATCAAGTCCGGTCGCCGCATGCGTGGCGGTTTCGTCGTCCGACAGATAGCAGTCGAGCAGCAGCAGGTCGTATCGGGCGTCTTTCCAGCTTTCGATGAAGGATTCCGCATCGGCGAAGGTCACGCATTCCACGCCGATATCGCGGGTGCGTTTGAAATATTCCGCGCACATGACGGCCATCAGTTGGCGTTCGGCGGCGTGGTCTTCGACGATGGCGATGCGCATCGTTCACCTCCCATGAAGATTGGCGGGGACCGCTGGACTGAGTGTTGTGTCGCTATCATTCAAGCGTAATGCGAAGCGGGGCCGGCAGGAGGGTGATAGCGTGCGTGTCATGCCAGAATTCGGCGTGTCATGCCAGAATTCGGCGTTTCGTGCCATATCGCACGATTCGTGTTCGTTGCGATTCGTAGTCGGGCGGATATGCGAGAAGCCCGCCTTTTTCAGGAAAGCGGGCTTCTCAGTGAGTTTGCGAATGATTGGCGAATGGCTGGATTACGCCGATTCGCCAATCATCACTCGGCCAAGGCCTTGTCCACGACTTCGGTGGCTTCGGCGAGCACCTTGTCGAGGGCTTCGGGGGATTCGAAGGACTCGGCGTACACCTTGTAGATGTTCTCGGTGCCGGACGGACGGGCGGCGAACCAGTTGTCCTTGGTGGTGACCTTCAGACCGCCGATCTTGGCGTGGTTGCCCGGGGCTTCGGTGAGCTTGGCGGTGATGTCCTCGCCGGCCAGCTGGGTGGCCGCGACGTCGTCGCCGGAAAGCTTGGCGAATTTCTGCTTCTGCTCCAAGGTGGTCGGCGTGTCGACTCGCTTGTACCAGCTTTCGCCAAAGCGATCGACCTGCTCCTGATGCAGCTGGGCCGGGTTCTTGCCGGTCTTGGCGGTGATTTCCGCAGCCAGCAGGTCAGGGATCAGACCATCCTTATCGGTGGTCCACACGCGGCCGTCCTTGCGCAGGAAGCTCATGCCGGAGCTCTCCTCGCCGCCGAAGGCGACTTCGCCGCTGAACAGCGGGTCCACGAACCACTTGAAGCCCACCGGCACTTCGATGACCTTCGCGTTGATCGATGCGGCCACGCGGTCGATCAGGGAAGAGGAGACCAGCGTCTTGCCCACGGCTGCGCCCTCAGGCCAGCCCGGACGGTTGCCGCCGAACAGGTACTCCACGCACACGGCGATGTAGTGGTTCGGGTTCATCACGCCCCAGTTCGGGCAGACGATGCCGTGACGGTCGGCGTCCGGGTCGGTGCCGCCGACCAGATCGTACTTGTCCCAAGCGCCGGCGTTGAGCTCGTCGACCAGGCCCTTCATGGCGTACGGGGAAGACGGGTCCATGCGGATCTTGCCGTCGTGGTCGATGGTCATGAAGCGCCAGGTCGGGTCGACCTCAGGACGCACCACGCCGATGTTCAGGCCGTACTTCTCGTTGATGAGCGGCCAGTAGTTCACGGAAGCGCCGCCGAGCGGATCGATGCCCAGACGCACGCCGGAGTTGCGGATCACGTCGAAGTCGATGACGTTCTCCAGGTCGTCCACGTAGTGCTCGCGGAAGTCGAAGCCCTCGACGTACTCGGACTTGATGGCCTCCTCGTAGGGCACACGCTTGATGGACTTGAAGTCGCCGAGCAGCTCGTTGGCGCGAGCGGCGATGGCATTGGTGGTCTCGGCCGGAGCCGGGCCGCCGGTGACGGGGTCGTACTTGAAGCCACCGTCGGTGGGCGGGTTGTGGGACGGCGTGACGACGATGCCGTCGGCGAGGCCCTCGCCCTCGAAGCGCTGGGTGCCGTCGGCCGCACGGTTGTGGGTCAGGATGGCCTGGGAGACCACCGGGGTGGGCACGAAGTCGTCACGGGAATCGACGCGTACGTGCACGCCGTTGGCGACGAGCACCTCGATGGCGGTCTTCTTGGCCGGGCCGGACAGCGCGTGGGTGTCGGAGCCGAGGTACAGCGGGCCGGTGACGCCGGCCTTCTTGCGGTATTCGGCGATGGCCTGGGAGATGGCGATGATGTGGGCCTCGTTGAACGAGGTCTTCAGGGACGATCCGCGGTGGCCGGAGGTGCCGAAGATGACACGCTGCTCGGGGACTTCGGGATCGGGGACGAGGTCATAGTATTTGCCGATAACCTCATCGACATTGATCAGATCTGCTGGGGTGGCGGGCTGACCCGCATTGTTTGCTACCATGCTCCCTATTCTGCCACGTTTTTTCGCCACGTTGGGTACGATTATGTTAAGAGTTGTCAACTTTTGTGCGAATCGTGTGCCGGTTGTCTAGCGCTTGGTCATTTCCTCCTCGATTTCCTCCAGCGACTTGCCGTTGGTCTCGGGCACCAAGCGCATCACGAACGGGATGGACAGGGCCGAAAACACGCCGAAAATCGCGAACGGGCCGCCCACATTGTTGCCGAACGCATCGAGCAGCACGAGGAAGAACTGGGAGACGATGAAGTTGCCCAGCCAGTTCGCCGCCGAGCCGAAGGAGGAGCCGATGCCGCGCACGCTCAGCGGGAAGATCTCGCCGATAAGCACCCAGGCGATCGGGCCCCACGAGACCGCAAAGCCGAGGATATAGAAAGCGATGAGAATCATCGTCGGCACGGCCAGCACGGCCACGTCGCCCACGAAGTTCATCACGGCGAGCACTGCGAGCGAAACGGTCATCACGATGGAACCGAAGATCAGCACGCCCTTGCGCGGGAAACGATCCATGATAAGCGTGGCCACGATGGTGCTCACGAAGTTCACCACGCCGATGCCCACCGACACCCAGATCGCGTCGCCTTCAGGGAAGCCGAAGCCCTTGATGAACACCTGCGGCAGGAAATAGATCACGGAGTTGATGCCGACGAGCTGCTGGAACAGCATGATACCGATGGCGGCCACCAGCGCCGGACGAGCGATACGGAACAGTTCGCGCACACCACCCTTGGTGTCCTGTGCGGCCACGGCCTTGATCTCGTCCAGCTCAATCTGCACCTGGGTCTGATCCACGTCCTTGCGAATCAGCGTAAGCACTTTGAAGGCGTTGCGGGTGTCGCCCTTGTTCACCAGATAACGCGGGGATTCGGGCAGCAACAGGCCGCCGAGCAGCAACAAGGCGGCCGGCACCAGCGCCGAACCGAGCATCCAGCGCCAGTCGCGGATGCCGAAGAGGTTGTGGTTCAGGAATCCGAGGTTGGAGGCGTAGGCCAGCAGAATGCCGAAGGTGACCATGAGCTGGAACAGCGTGGACAGCGAGCCGCGACGCTCCTTCGGCGCCAGTTCGGCCAAGTACGCCGGGGTCAGGGCAGAAGCCGCGCCGACCGCGAGGCCCAGGATGATGCGGGCGCACACCATCATCGCGAATCCGGTGGAGGAGGCGCACAGGCCTGAGCCGAGCAGGAACAGCAGCGCGGAGACGATGAGCAGCTTCTTGCGGCCGAACCGGTCAGACAGCGCGCCGATCGACAACGCGCCTGCGCACGAGCCGATCAGCACCGAGGAGGTGATGAAGCCGGTCTGGGAGACGCTCAGGCCGAAGTCTGATTCGATAAGCGGGGAGGCGCCGGAGATAATGCCGGTGTCGAAACCGAACAGCATGCCGCCGAGCGCGCCGAAGGTGAAGATGAATGCGCTGTTGAGCGGGAAGCGCGTGGAGAAGCCGCGTGATTCGGCGGCTTCGAGGTCCTCGATTGCGTTTGCTGCCGCGTTTGTGGCCGCGTCCGCCACCCCGGCCACGCCGGTTTCGATGGTTTCGATTGCGGTGGCCGCTGCACCGGTTGCGCCGGTCTCCTGTGCCGCGGATGCCGTCTGCTTCGATACGGGTGATGCCGTCGTCGTCATTGCCTTGTCCTTTCGCCGTTGACGGGCCGCGCCTGCCGCGTGGCCCCTCTGCCGCATGCAAGGTCAGGCTTCGATTGCCTGAAGTCGCCCGAAAACAAAAAAGACCTGGAACAACGTGGAATTCGCATATTACGATACGCAAATTCCACGTCACTCCAGGTCTTGCCTCATTTTGAGTAACAACCCTGCTACGCAACGTGTGTGAAAGATAGGATACGACTTTCTCGGTCGCGACACTCCGAATAGGCGGCAAAAAACGATGATTTTTGACAACGATTGCAGGATTCTGCATGGTGGAATGAAGTCGGAATGGGCGCTGCGGCAAATACGGAGAACGGGTGCGGCGGAACACCATAGCGGAACGCTATCGCGGAGCACCGTAGCGCATAGTTGCCGTTTCGCGATGCTTTGCCGGCATTGCCGTGCTTTTGGGGCACCCAGCGCCGATAATGGAACACAGTGGCATACGGCAGCAAGGAGGAACCGTGGCGAACGCATCGAACGCAACGCCTGCAGTGATTGCGGCGTGCATCGTTGATGCCGTCGGCGGCTCCGCGAACATCACCAACCTGACCCATTGCGCCACGCGACTGCACTTCGAACTGGACGACGCCGGCCAGGTCAGCCAGCACGGTCTCGAATCCATCCCCGGAGTCCTCGGCGCATTCCCGCGAACCGGCAATCGTTATCAGGTCATCATCGGCGGAGCGGTCGCCTCGGTGTACGAGCAGATCGTTCGGATGCAGGCAGCGCGATTGACTCCGGCAACGCAATTACCATCGGCGGCGTCGCGGCCAACGCAGTCCGCGCAATCCACTCAGTCAACGCAATCCACTCAGTCAACGCAATCCACTCAGTCAACGCAATCCACTCAGTCAACGCAATCCACTCAGTCAACGCAATCCACTCAGTCAACGCAATCCACTCAGTCAACGCAATCCACTCAGCCTACGCAGTCCGCGCCGAACCTTTCCGACGACGTCGCACCATTGCGCGATACCGACACCGAGCAGAGTCACGGCCCAGCCAATACATCCCGTCACTTCATGCCTCGTACCATCCGCGAGTGGGGCAGTGCCGCCCGTGCCCGGGCTGCCGCGTTTTTCGACTACCTGTCCGACTCGTTCCGCCCGATTCTGGGCGTGCTACTCGGTGCCTCGCTGGTCATCGCCATCGTCAACGTGATCGTTGCACTCGGCATCGTGCCTGACGGCGAGACCTCCGCCGGCTGGATACTACTCAAGGCGATTTGGGAGGGTGTGTTCACCGTTCTGCCGATTATGATCGCCTACAATGCGGCCAAGAAACTGGACGTCGACCCCTGGCTCGGCGGCGCGATTATGGCCGCGCTGATGACCCCGCAGTTTACTGGCGTGATGTCCGGAATGTCCGGGACGTCCGTATCCAGCGCCCTCTCCGGGGCGATTCAATGCTCGGCCAACGCCGTATTCGGCGCCGAAACCTGCACCGTGTCGGCGTTCGGCATACCGATTCAACTCAACGACTACGGCGGCAACGTCTTCGTGCCGTTGCTCATGGCTGCCGTGCTCGCCGTGGTCTACCACGGGTTGAAGCGCGTCATTCCCGACAGCGTACAGCTGGTGTTCGTGCCATTCCTCTCACTGGTCGTCGTTTTTGCGCTCACCATACTGGTCATCGGGCCTCTGGGAATATGGCTCGGCGGTGGGCTGGGAGCGGCCACAGCATGGCTTAACGCGCACGTGCCGTTCCTATTCGCGCTCATCATCCCGATGCTCTACCCGTTTCTCGTGCCGCTCGGTCTGCACTGGCCGTTGAATGCCCTGATGCTGATGAACATTCAGGCGCTCGGCTACGATTTCGTCCAAGGTCCGATGGGTGTATGGAACTTTGCCTGCTTCGGTGCCACCGCTGGCGTGCTCGTGCTGGCCGTACGCGGCAAGGATTCGGCCATGCGGCAGACCGCGGTGGGGGCGTTGCTCGCGGGATTGCTGGGTGGCGTTTCGGAACTGAGCCTGTACGGCATCCATCTGCATCACCGCCGCGTCTACCGCTGGCTGCTCGCCGGCTGCGCGGCCGGCGGCGTGACCAGCGCGGTGCTTGGCTGGCTGTTCCCGTCCGTGCTGCCATCCGGTCAGATGGTCCGGGGCGTCACGACTACGGCGTTCGCCTTCTCCTCGTTGCTGACGATTCCGGTGTTTGACAGAATGTGGGTGTACGCGCTGTCCATCGCCGTTGCGTTTGTAATGGCGATGGTGCTGACGGTGCTGTTCGGGTACCGTACGCCGCCGCGCGCCACGGAGGCGCAGATGGTCTCGGCGGGCGAGAACGTACGCTCGCAGGATGCGGTGAGAGGGATTGGCGCGACATCGTCGGATGCGGAGTCTGCGGAAGATTCCCCATCGAGGCCTGCCTCCGATCGGACTCCTGACTCCAACGCCATCCTGTCGCCGGTCGCCGGCCGGTTGATGAATCTGGAAGCGACTGGCGATCCGGTGTTCGCCTCCCGCGCGCTGGGGGAGGGTGTAGGCGTCGTGCCGGAGACGGCCGGCGAGACGGCCGTGCTAGCACCGGTCAGTGGCACGCTGAAAACCGTGGCCCGGACCGGCCATGCCTTCGGCATTAAAACCGATGACGGCATCGAAGTGCTGGTTCATGTCGGCATTGACACCGTCAATATGGATGGCGAGGGATTCGTCGTGGCCGTGGGCAAAGGCGAGCGGATCGCGGCGGGAGAGCCACTGGCCACCGTGGATTTCGGCAAAGTCGCGGCGGCCGGGCACAGCGTTGTGGTGGTGGTGACGGTGGTCAACGCCGCTGAACTGACCGTGGTCACGCCGTTGATCGGCGACGGTAGCAGCGACGACAACGGCGGCGACTGCAAAACCGTATCAGCCGGCAGCCCGATCATCGATGTGGAACAATGACGTTGCGAAAGGATGCCATGGAAATACTGCGAGTGTTCAACAACAACGTCGTGCTCGCCAAAGGCGGCGACGGCGGCGAGGTGATTCTCACCGGCCGCGGACTGGGGTTCCAGGCCAAGCCGGGGCAGACGGTCGACGAGTCGAAAGTTGTGCGCACCTTCGTGCCATCGGACGGGCGCGACCCTGACCATCTGGCGCAGATGCTGGCGGACATTCCGCCCGAAATCATCCGCGTGGTCGTCGAATCCATGCAGGAGACAGGACTGGGGGAGCGCGAGACCGGCAGCACCACGCTGGTCATGGCCCTGTCGGACCACGTGGCGAATGCGGTGGAGCGGGTGCGGCGCGGCATCGACATCACCTACCCGCTGCTCGGCGAGGTGAGCAACCTGTACCCGCAGGAATACGCGCAGGGGCGTGCGATGCTCGCATCGCTCAATGTACGGCTCGACGTCACGCTGCCGGACGGCGAGGCCACCGCGCTTGCCATGCATCTGGTCAACGCCGGCTTCGCCACCGGCGACTTGTCCTATACGTACACGATGACGGGCGTGATCCAGCAACTGCTTGACATCATCGACCACAGCTACGGCATCACGTTGGACCGCAGTTCCGTGAACGTGGGCCGGTTCATCACCCACCTGCGCTACCTGTTCGTACGCATCCACCAGCACCAGCAACTGACGGACGAGCCGGCACCGGTGATGAAGGTGATTCGTGAGTCCTACCCCGCTGCGCTGCGATGCGCGCGAACCATCGCCTCCCTGCTCGAACTGCGCCTCGACACGGATATCAGCGACGACGAAATCGCTTATTTGGCGATGCATGTCGCCCGAGTCACCGGCCACGCATCGTAGTAACGGATTAGCGGATTGGCGAATCAGCGAATCGGCTCGAGTGTACCGGTCATTTCGGCGAAATTCGAGGTGGCATTTGAAGCAGCGGCCTGCGCGGTCTTTTCCAGCGCGGAGGCGTCGGGCACGCGCACGATCAGCGCGCGGTGATCCACCGAGAAACGGATGTGGCGGGTTTCCGGCAGCATGTCACCGTCCACCTGCGCTTTGGCCGGCTTTTCCAATGTGATTTCGGCACTGACACCCTGGACCTGTTCGATGGTCGAGTTCGTGGACAGCGGGTTCTGTTCGGGCTTGCCGATGATCGTCTGGTGCACCACGTCGCCGAACAGGTTGGCCCAGCCGAGGATGCCGCCGGTGGTGTCGATGATTTCGAAGTCCAGCAGACCATCGTCATAGGATGCCGCCGGCATCAGCGAGAACATGGGAATCTGGCCGCAGTTGCCGGCCATCACCGTGCGGAAATCGAGATTCTTGATGGTGTGGGTCGAGCCGTCGGCGCTGGTGACTGTCAGCGTGCCGCGGAACTTCGGCGCGAACAGGTTCTTCACGCCGCCCACGAAGTAGGCGAGCCAGCTGATGTTCGCCTTGAGCTCGGGGTTGGTGTCGTCGATCATGGCCGCATCGAAGCCGATGCCGGCGATGATGAGGAAGGCGTGGCCGTGGTCGTCCTTCGGGTGGTCGAGCAGGGTGAGACGGCCCATGTCCACCAGGCGGGAGCCGTGGGAGGTGGCCACGGTCAGCGCGGCGTCGATATCGTCCACGGGAATGCCCATATTGCGGGCGAACAGGTTGCCGGTGCCGATGGGGATGATGCCCAGCGCATGGCCGGTGCCGGAGACGGCGCTCGCCACCGTGCGCACCGTGCCGTCGCCGCCGACCGCGATCACCACGTCGGCGCCGTCCTCCAGCGCCTCAAGCGCGCAGACCCTGCCGTCCTTGTCAAGCTGGGTGTCGTAGAAGCGGATGCGATTGAGCCCCTTGGCCTCGCAGAACCTCTGGATATGCAGCCGGCGGGCTTCGGCCTGCGGTTTGGACGGATTCACGATGAAGGCGTACTGCACCTCGTCGTCCCGGCGCTTCTCCAGCGTCTGAGCCAGCTTGCGGCGGCGCTGCGCGCGCAGAGCGATGACGATGACGGCGATGAGCACCACCACAATGGCGATTGCGGCGATGATCAGAAACACGGTGAGGGCAGGCTGAGGCATGGCTCCTATTGTTATCGGTGGGGAGGTCGTTTGCGGCCATGGTGCGCCGTACGTGAACATTTCCTGCACGCAACAGCCCCGTGGGGCGCGATTATGGTTCAATCGCGTCTCATCTGACGAAAAATTGGCCGGGTGGACCCGTCCGCGGACTTTCCCGGGCTTCCCTGTGATTTCCGCGTGACTCCCGCGCATTCGGCCATTGTCGGTGTCTGCTTACGCGGCTAGTCTGGTGCCCATGCTTGATATTCAATTCATCCGTGAACACACCGATATCGTCAAGGAATCCCAGCGCAAGCGCGGCGAGTCCGTGGAACTCGTCGACGAAGTGCTCTCCTCCGACACCGCACGTCGTGAGGCGCTGAAGGCCTTCGAAGAGGCTCGCGCCCAGCAGAAGGAAATCGGCAAGAAGGTCGCCTCCGCCCCGGCGGACGAGAAGGCCAAGCTCATCGCCGAAACCAAGGAACTGTCCCAGAAGGTCTCCGAATACAAGTCCAAGGCCGATTCCGCAGCCGAGGAATACACCACCGCCATGTGGAAGCTCTCCAACATCGTGGAGCCCGAAGCTCCCGAAGGCGGCGAGGATGACTACGTGGTCGTCAAGAAGGTTGGCCAGATTCGCGACTTCGCGGCCGAAGGCTTCGAGCCCAAGGACCACCTGACCCTCGGCACCGGCGTGGCCGGCATCGACATGCGCCGCGGCGTCAAGGTCGGCGGCTCCCGCTTCTATTTCCTGCGTGGCCAGGTGGCCCGCATGCAGATTGCCATGCTCACCATGGCCGTGGACCAGGCCGAAGAGCACGGCTTCACGCTGGCCATCACCCCGACGCTCGTGCGCCCCGAGGTCATGCGCGGCACCGGCTTCCTGAACTCCCACGCCGACGAGATCTACCGTCTGCGCGAGCCCGATGACCAGTATCTGGTCGGCACTTCCGAAGTGGCGCTCGCCGGCATGCACGAGAACGAGATCCTCGACCTCGGCAACGGCCCGCTGCGCTACTGCGGTTGGTCCTCCTGCTACCGCCGCGAGGCCGGTGCCGCAGGCAAGGATACTTCCGGCATCATCCGCGTGCACCAGTTCGACAAGGTGGAGATGTTCGTCTACGCCAAGCAGGAGGACTCCTACAAGGAGCATGAGCACCTGCTGGCCATGGAACAGGAGATGCTCGGCAAGGTCGAGGTGCCGTACCGCATCATCGATACCGCCGCCGGCGATCTGGGTTCCTCCGCGGCCCGCAAGTTTGACTGCGAGGCCTGGGTTCCGACCCAGGGCCGCTACCGCGAGCTCACCTCTACCTCCAACTGCACCGAATATCAGGCGCGTCGTCTCAACATCCGCGAGCGCACCGAGGATGGCTCCACCCGCGCCGTGGCCACGCTGAACGGCACTCTGGCCACCACCCGTTGGCTGGTCGCCATCATGGAGAACCACCAGCAGAAGGATGGCTCCATCGAGATTCCGAAGGCTATGCGTGCGTACATGGGCGGCAAGGAAGTCATCGAGCCGACCAAGTGGGAAGCCTGATTCTTTCGGTTTCTACCTAGTTTTCGAAGGGACCTGCGTGAACGCGGGTCCCTTTTCGCATGCTTCGGCTTGTTTCGTCGGGTTGTGCTATATTGACGTTTCGTGTGGTACACGCACGGGTAGATGTCTGAGCGGTCTAAAGAGACGGTCTTGAAAACCGTTGAGGTGCAAGCCTCCGCGAGTTCGAATCTCGCTCTGCCCGCCATAAGGCTTACTGGGATTCCCCCAGTAAGCCTTTTTGTTGCCCAAATTCTGATATTTTAGGTTGTGCGACGGCTGGGTCTTGAGACGGTTGGATTTCGTGCGACGGCCGGTGCTTGAGAAAGGGGTTGGTGGTGACTGAACGTTCGGGAACGCTGCAGGTAAGGGATCGTGCTTACGGAGCCATGGCCGGACTCGCGTTGGGCGACGCGCTGGGCATGCCTACGCAGAGCATGTCGGCGGCCGACATACGCCGGTATTACGGCGGTTCGATCACTCGGCTCGTGAACGCAGTGCCGCAGCAGCCCATCGCGCCGAATATGAAGGCTGGCGCGGTCACCGACGACACGGAACAGGCGTTCGTGCTCGCGCAACGGCTTATCGAAGACGGCGGCCACCTCGACAACGCCCGCTACGCTCGTGATTTGTTGCAGTGGGAAGCCGACATGAAGGCCAAGGGATCGCTTGATCTGCTGGGGCCGTCGCTAAAGCGGCGTTGCGAAAACTCACCGAAGGCGTCAGCTTGGAGGAAACCGGCCGGTTCGGCACCACCAAGTGCGGGGGCCAGTGCGCGCACCCCCGGTGGGTATCGCGTTCCGCCGGGCGAAGCGCTCGCGGATGCCGCCTGGCGCT
>ENA-OQJR01000343-OQJR01000343.1-human-gut-metagenome-genome-assembly--contig:-NODE-343-length-14756-cov-2.559505_pt1 | contig 14756 bp, 12 predicted proteins | sample MGYA00242614_ERZ504781 | MGnify/ENA primary metagenome ERZ504781 (study PRJEB26092, sample SAMD00036365) | human gut metagenome | host: Homo sapiens | study: EMG produced TPA metagenomics assembly of...
CATTTAGTACAGAAGTTACTGAAAATACGCGATTATATCATAAGATACAAAAACGACGCAGACAGTAAAAATCGCATACGTTTTAAAATGAATGGGCAGTCCCTTAGGCAGGGACTGTCTAGTTTTTCTGTTGAATTAAAGTAGCTGCAATAAAAATTGTAACTATTGATCCAGATTATTATACGAGAATATCGTACAAGGAGAGAATTTATGTTAGGAATCATCATTGACAGCATCAGTACTTTTATGTACAGTAAATTGCTAGTAATACTGTTGATCGGAGCGGGAATCTATTTTACGATCCGTACAAAACTGCCACAGATGAGATTATTTAAAGATGCCTGCAAAGCCGTTGTAGAAAAGCCAGAAGATGAAAATGGAGTATCATCGTTTCAGGCATTAATGGTATCTACCGCATCACGAGTTGGAACAGGAAATATCATTGGAGTATCGTCCGCTATCTGCATTGGAGGATTTGGCTCTGTATTCTGGATGTGGATCATTGCGATCATCGGAAGTGCATCCGCACTGATCGAAAGTACGCTGGCACAGATTTATAAGAGAAAAGGAAAAGATGGAGAATGTTACGGAGGACCGGCATATTACATTGAAGCAGCACTTCACTGCAGACCATTAGCGATCATATTCTGTATTTCCATGATCGCAACGTATGCATTTGGATTTAATATGCTCGCATCTTATAATTTACAATCTACATTTTCAGGATTCTCATTTTATGATGTAAAATGGACGCCATGGATCATCGGAGGAATTCTTGCAGTGATCACAGGATGGTGTCTCTTAGGCGGTGGATCAAGAATTGTAAAAGTAACATCTACATTAGTGCCAGCTATGGGGGTTGCATATATTCTGATCTCTGTGATCGTTATGATCATCAACCGTGCATATCTGCCAGTTGTATTTTCAAAGATCATCAGCGAAGCATTTGATTTCAAAGCAATTTTTGGTGCATTTGCAGGATCAGCTATGATGCAGGGAATCAGAAGAGGTCTGTATTCCAATGAAGCAGGTATTGGATCAGCACCAAATGCTTCTGCATCCGCACAAGTAAGTCATCCAATCAAACAGGGCTTAGTACAGATGTTATCCGTATTCATTGATACCCTGCTTTTATGCACAGCAACAGCCATGATGTGTTTGTCATCAGGAATCGCCCCTGCGCAAGAATTACAGGGGGCACCATGGGTGCAGGCAGCACTGCATGAATCCTTAGGAAACTTCGGACCACTCTTATCACAGTAGCGATGGTATTGTTTGCATTTACAACACTTCTTGGGAATTGTTTTTATTGTGATAACTGTTAAATTATATCCACAAAGGACAGCCATCAAAGACATTCATGAAAGGATTTCGTATAGTATCTGCACTGGTTGTGTTCATTGGTGCAGGAATGGAAGTTTCTATGCTTTGGAATATTTCAGATGTTTTGATGGGAGTTATGGCACTGATCAATATTCCAGTGATCTTGATTTTGTCAAATACAGCACTGAAAGCATTGGAGGATTATGAAAAGCAGAAGAAAAATGGAAAGAATCCAGTGTTTAAGACTGGGAATATTGGATTGGAATACGAGACGGATTATTGGAGCTAGATTTATATTTTTTACTTTTGATACTGATATTATCATGGTATAATTAAAGAAAGATTCTAGGCAAAACAGACGAAAGTCTGTGACGCAAAGCTAAAGGGCCTGTAAAATGGCAGCCAGTTGCAGAAAATGATAGGCACTGTCTGTTTGGCAGTGCTGTTTTATTTCATAGAGATTTCATAGGGAATTTGTAGGGGATTTTTATGAATTGAGGGAGGATAAAGTTATGAAGTTAAGAAAATTATTGAGCCTGTCTATTGCAGCTATATTACTATGCTTTACAGGCTGCGTGAATAAAAATACATTGAGTAAGCATGAGCCGATCACAATTCTGGCCCCTTATTTAGAATGTGATCGTTTAGTTGATCTGGTACATAAAAATACCCAGTAAATAAATTTGAAAAGTTCTTTCTTAATTCTGGTTGCAAATTACAACGACTATATTTACAAAATATGTTAGCTAGCAGATGATCTGCCGGTATATTTGTACTACAGTACTATTTATGATCCTAATATTGACGATGTGAGTGACAGGATGATCGATCTTGCTGGTTATGATTTTACAGATAATTATGTGGAATCTAGATTGCAGGATATTTCAGATGATGGAGCTATTTATATGCTTCCATCAGCCTATAGTTGTATAGGTATCACATATAATAAGACCTTGTTAGAAAAACATGGATGGAAACTTCCAAAATCTTTTCATGATCTTGAAAAGCTGGCGAAAAAGGCGAAAAAAGCAGGGGTACAGTTGTGTCTGACACAGATTGAATATCCAGGCTATGGCTTTCAATATATGTGTAATATTGCAGATACGGCATTTTTAGGTACATTCCAAGGCAAGCAATGGCAGAAAGATTATCTGACAGGAAAGGCTAATGTGAGTGATACAAAGAAAATGATGGATTGTATGGATTATATTCAGAAATGGAAAGACCTGGGTATGTTTACTGCCAATAAAAAGAATCCACAGAGTGATGACGAGACTATAAAAGAATTTATGAAAGGTAATACATTATTCTTACTGGGAAGTAAAAATGGAATTGGAGAAACAGATGGCACAAAGGATAAGTTTGGGTTAATGCCATATCTTTCTGAAGATGGAAGCCAGAATGTATACATTTTGAACGTGACACGTTTTCATGGACTGAGTAAAAATTAGAAAAGGATCCGCAAAAGCTTAAAGATGCATTAAAAGTTATGAAAGTGATCTCTTCCGTGAGGGAACAAGTGCATTATATGAAGAAGCAACTTTAAAAGCGAACCTTCTTCCATTTAAGATTGGAATGCAGATAATACGTATATGGGGATATTGCTGATGAGATCAATGCCGGGAATACGGCACCGCTTATCTATGTAGGTGGGAAATACATTGGTCAATACAGGATACCGTATGCTAGAATACATTCAGGATAAGGCAACGATAAAAGATGTTGTGGATCAATTGGACAAGGATCAGGATCGTGTGGTCAACAATAAGCCAGAAGTTATCACAACTACGACAGAAGTTATCTCTCAGAAGAGTTGTGCAAAACTGATCGGCAGATGTTTTATGGAAGCAACAAAAAGTGATGCAGCACTGATTTCTTTAGGAAAATGGATCAAAGGAAATGGAAAAGAGCAGAATATGGCTGGTGTGAATGGAAAACTTTATGCACAGGATATTACGGAAAGTGATATTTGTTCTATTCTTCCAACAGGATGGTATGATACGATACAAACCGTACAATTATCAGGAAGAGAAATCAAACAATTATGTAAAGATGGTTACGATGCTGCTGGTACGGGCAATACCTATCCATATGTATTAGTGAAGGATAAAAAGCTTGAAGCAGATCAAACTTACAAAGTCGTGATCTGCGGAGCAGGTAAAGAGCTTACATTAAATGACAGTGGCATTGTGGGAATGAATGCAGCAAAGATTTCTTTTCAAAATTTAAAACCCTAAGTGAGGCGGATGTGAAATGAGATTCAGTCAAAACAATATGTTAGAGAAGACAAAGAAATACAAAAAGATCATAGTTGTCTGTATTGTTGCAATCTTATTTATGGTCATTTCATTTATTTTCATATATCAGACATACATTCAAAAGATTATTTATGAAGAACGGTTAAATCAGATGGATGAAGTTACTCATCAGATGTTTTTAAATTTGGAAGATGTAATGGAAACAAAATGGGATTATGTCAAGGTGCAATGTAATATCATAGAAGCTGCTGATATACGGACTACCGAGGATTTGAGTCTGCATATGAAAAGAATAACTGATTTGTATGAATTTGCAGATTCAAAAATAACATTGCTGGCTGTTGATGACAGTGGAAAGTACTATACAGAAGAAGGAAATCAGGGGATGGTAAGGGATACATATCATTTTGAACATAGTCCTAAAAAGATCAACTATGTATCGAATTTTATGACGACAAATGAATCCCGTATGGTTTTTTTAAAGAAATTAGAGCATCCGATCAGGCTTCAAAGTGGACAGACTATCAATTATTATGGATTATATCAGGATATGCATGAACTGAATGAATATTTTGGATGTGATGCCTATGAAAATAATAACAGTGTCTATATTCTTGATGATAATGGTTTTAAACTGTTCAATAGTAATAAGGTGGAACTGATCAAAGGACATAATGTGTTCACGGTATTAAAGAAGATGCAATATCTACATGATTCTTCATTTGACAAAGCAGAAAAAGAATTAAAAGAAAAGGGTGTGAGTTATTCTAATGCCATACTCGATGGGACGGAATACTTTTATGTTTTAAAGAAAATGGATCATGCGGCATGGAACTTGATCTTTCTCGTTCCTGCAAAATATGTAGCGACCAATACGGTAAGGCTTGTGAAGTTGATCATATGGTTTATTATCTTGTTTGCAGTTGTTGCTGCTGGTTGTATGATCAAAGGAATCGTTACAGTTCTTAGAAAAAGCCAGAGCGAAGCAATTGAAATCGAAAGAGAAAATAATACAAGACTGGAAACAATAAATACAGAACTCACGCAAGCTAAACGGGCGGCTGAGCAGGCTTTTGAAGTCGCTAACAATGCAAGTCAGTCCAAAAGTGATTTCCTGGCTAGTATGTCTCATGATATCCGTACACCGATGAATGCGATCATGGGTATTACATCCTTGATCAGACATGATGCAGGGAATAAGGATAAGGTGATCGAGTATGTTGATAAAATAGATGTTTCTGCACAGCATCTTTTGGGAATCATTAATGACGTTTTGGATATGAGCAAGATTGAAGCAGGAAAAACTGTTTTCAGTTATTCTGATTTTTCTATTCTGGAGTTTATGCAGGAGATTCAAACGATGTTCTGTCCACAGACAGAGGAAAAGCATCAGTCTTTGGTGATTCATCATGAGAACATCGTGCATGAATGGGTCAATAGCGATTATGTTCATTTGATGCAGATTTTCAGCAATCTGCTTTCAAATGCAGTAAAGTATACACAGAAGGGTGGAAAGATCCAGTTTCTTGTAGAAGAATGTGAAACGAAATCCAGTGCGTATGCAAAGTATCATTTTGCAGTTATTGATAATGGTGTAGGTATGTCTGAGGATTTCAAAGACAAGATCTTTGATACTTTTACCCGTGAGGAAAGTTCCTTGACAAATAAGATACAGGGAACAGGGCTTGGAATGGCGATCACCAAGAATCTGATTGAAGCAATGGGAGGAACTATTGATGTCGATAGTGAACTGGGACTGGGAAGTTGTTTTGAGGTCTTTATGGATCTTAAAATTGCAGAAGAGTCTGTTTCGTCAGCATTGCAGGTAGAAGAAAGTGAGACATATGATGATATTATGAAAGGAATGAGGTTCTTGTGTGCAGAGGATAATGAGCTGAATGCGGAGATCTTGACGGAACTGTTAAAGATCAAGGGAGCTGAGTGTACTGTCTGTGAAAACGGTGAAAGGATTCTCGAGACATTTGAGCGATCTGCTTCTGGAGATTATGATATGATCCTGATGGATGTGCAGATGCCAGTTATGAATGGCTATGAGGCAACAAAGGCGATCCGCAAGAGTTCGCATGAACAGGCAAAGACGATCCCGATCATTGCAATGACCGCTAATGCATTTTCAGATGACATTCATCATTCCCTGACCGTCGGTATGAATGCGCATATTTCCAAACCAGTTGAGATGAAGGTATTGGAAAAAACAATAAGTAGCATAAAATTCGGGGGGGGGTTGAAGCGCAGATTACTGAACAATAAGGATGAGATATAAAAATGAGGTTATAAGATGAAAAAAAGAAAAATTTTTACTGTTGTATTGATATTTTCTATATTAATGGCAACTTTGGCAGGATGTGATAAGGCAGATAAAGTGTCTGACACAATAAAAAAACCTGTTATAAAAATTGGAAGTGACAATTATCCGCCTTATAATTTCCTGAATGAGGATGGTATCCCGACAGGTATAGATGTTGAACTGGCAACGGAAGCATTTAGAAGGATGGGGTATAAGACGGAGATTGTTCAGATCAATTGGGAAAAGAAAAAGAGCTGGTAGAAAGTGGAAAAATTGATTGTATCATGGGATGTTTTTCAATGGAAGGACGACTTAACGATTATCGTTGGGCCGGACCATACATAGCAAGCCGTCAGGTGGTTGCTGTAAATGAGAACAGTGACATTCATAAACTGAGTGATCTGAAAGGAAAGAATCTTGCAGTCCAGTCTACAACCAAACCGGAAGGTATCTTTCTGAAGCGGACAGATAAGAGAATTCCAAAACTTGGCAATCTGATTAGTCTTGGACACAGGGAATTGATCTATACATTTCTGGCAAAAGGGTATGTGGATGCTGTGGCTGTGCATGAGGAATCCATCATCCAGTATATGAAAGATTATGATACAAGCTTCCGCATTCTGAAGGAACCATTGATGGTCGTCGGGATAGGAGCTGCTTTTGCAAAGAATGATGACAGAGGGATCTGCGAGCAGATGAACCAGAAGCTGGAAGAAATGCACAAGGATGGTACCTCCCTGAAGATTATAAAAAAATATATGGATGATCCAGAGAAATATTTGGAGGTGGATAATCTTGGATATTAATGGAAGAGAAAAAGCAAAACGATTCTGGATAGTTGCTAGTTTGCTTGGCATCTGTATGTTTGTCACTGCAATTTTTTGTTTTTTTCATACGGAAAAAACGAAGCTGAGAAAAGAATGGTGGAGATTGTAAACTATGTCAAAGTACAGTGCTCAACCTATACTCATTATAATGAATCTTCAGAATCAAAAAGTCTCCTTCGTGCGATCGAAAGTGCCAGACAGATGAGTACAAATATTGATATGGAAGTAAAGAATAGAAAGCAGTTAGACCGAAAGCTTCTGAAAGAGAATCTGCAGTCACTCTGGGTGGATGGTATTCTTGTATTGGATGAAGAAGGAAAGAAAGTCTGTGAATACAGTATGGATGAAGGTTTGATGGATGAGATGATTGATTATCTGCAAAAAGATATCATTATGGATTACACAGGATATAAAGAAAGATCTTATTCAGAACGGATTGTCAGAGGAGATGGATCATGTATCGATATCGCAGCCTGCGCCAGAAAAGATGCCCCAGGGATCGTTGCAGTTTACTATTACACATCTCCGAGATTTATCAGAAATTATACTTTAACGATCCAGAGTCTTTTAAAGGGGTACAATACTGAGAAAGACGGGACGATCATCGTTGCAGACAAAGGGAAGATTATTGCCAGTAACGATGAGAAATTATTGGCACAGGATGTCGCAGACAATGAGATTATTCAGAAAATGAAGAAGCATACAGATAGTCGGCATATCTTTCATCTGAAGAATAAAGGAACTGGATGCTATGGTATCATGCTGAAACAAAGGGATTATTATATCTACATGTATTTACCAGATAAAGAGGTATTCAGTAATCTGCCACTCAGTGTAACAGGTGTTGTATTCCTTTATCTTATCATTCTTAGTTTTTCATGGTCCTGGATATATATAACCAATCTGGCACATCAGAAACAGGAACAGGAAAAAGATGAAAAATATAAAGCAGAACTTCTGAAATCGGCAAAAAAAGCAGAGGCAGCGAACGAGGCGAAAACTGAGTTTCTCCAGAGGATGAGTCATGATATCCGGACACCGATCAATGGAATATGCGGTATGATCGATGTGGCGGAGCATTATGCAGATGATATGGAAAAACAGACAGAATGCAGGGCAAAGATCAAAGAAACATCTCATCTGTTACTGGAATTGATCAATGAAGTTTTGGATATGAGTAAGCTGGAATCGGACGAAGTAGTTCTGGAAGAAATTCCATTTAATCTAAGCAATATTTCCAAGGAAATCTTTGTTGTGATCGAACAGATAGCTGCAGAAGAAAATATTCGGATCGTGTGGGAGAAAGAGGAAATCACACACTGGAATCTGATCGGGAGTCCAGGATATGTAAAAAGGATCATGATGAATATTTTGTCAAATGCGGTAAAATATAATAAAGAAAACGGATATATCTACATCAGCTACCAGGAATTTACATCGGAGCAGGAGGGAAGAGTGACGATTGAATTTATCTGCCGAGATACAGGAATTGGTATGACAAAGGATTTCCAGAAACGCCTTTTTGAACCGTTTGCACAGGAGCATACTGGAAGCCGTACAAAATTTTCCGGAACAGGGCTTGGAATGCCGATCACGAAAAAACTGATCGAAAAAATGGGAGGAACGATCACGTTTGAAAGTAAGAAGGGAGAAGGCACAACCTTTGTGATCAGGATTCCATTTAAAATAGATCAGGATGCTGATCAACGTGAAGAACAGGAAGCTATATCAGAAAAATCTATAAAAGATCTGAAGATCCTTCTGGTGGAAGATAATGAGCTGAATATGGAAATCGCAGAATTTGTGATTCAGAATGAAGGTGCATCTGTGACGAAGGCATGGAATGGCCAAGAAGCTGTTGAGATATTCAAAAAAAGCAGACCAGATGAATTTGATGTCATTCTGATGGATATCATGATGCCGATCAAGAATGGTTATGAAGCAGCAAAGATGATCCGTGCACTGGACAGAGATGATGCAAAAACGGTTCCGATCATAGCAATGACGGCAAATGCGTTCACCGAGGATAGATTAAAGTCAAAAGAATCGGGAATGAATGAACATATCGCGAAACCTATAGATGCAAAATTATTAGTAAAAGTGATCAGTGAATTCGTGGAAAATAAAGAGGAGGATTCATAATGAAAAAGAGAAAATGGAATAGAGTTCTTTCTATATTTTTGGTGATGGTGACAGTCATATCACTTATGTCAGGATGTGATAGGAAGAGCGCGAAAAATGAAGAGAAAGATACGATCACTGTATATTTATGGAAGCACAAATCTATATGAAAAATATGCCCCATACATTCAGAAACAGCTTCCAGATATTAATATTGAATTTGTAGTGGGCAACAATGATCTGGATTTCTATCGGTTTCTTAAGGAAAATGGCGGATTGCCGGATATCATAACTTGCTGCGTTTTTCACTACATGATGCAAATCCTCTGAAAGACAGCCTGATGGATCTTTCCACAACCAATGAAGCAGGTGCTGTCTATAATACATACCTCAACAATTTTATGAATCAGGATGGCAGTGTAAACTGGCTTCCAGTGTGTGCGGATGCACATGGGTTTGTAGTTAACAAAGACCTTTTTAAAAAGTATCATATTCCTCTGCCAACAGATTACAAAAGTTTTGTTTCTGCCTGTCAGGCATTCAAAAAAGTGGGGATCCGTGGATTCACGGCAGATTATTTTTATGATTATACTTGCATGGAAACACTGCAGGGACTATCTGCATCAGAGCTGTCTACAGCGGCTGGACGTAAATGGCGTACTGTCTATAGTGACCCTGATAATACAAAGAGAGAGGGTTTGGACAGTAAAGTCTGGCCGGAGGCTTTTGAACGTATGGAGCAATTCATTCAGGATACAGGGTTGAACAAAGATGATCTGAATATGGATTATGATAATGTGATGGAGATGTATAAAAGTGGTAAGCTTGCTATGTACTTTGGCAGTTCTTCTGGTGTAAAAATATTTCAGGATCAGGGCATTGATACAACATTTCTTCCATTCTTTCAACAAAACGGCGAAAAATGGCTGATGACGACACCATATTTTCAGGTGGCGCTGAACCGTAACCTGACAAAGGATGAAACACGCCGGCAGAAAGCAATGAAAGTGTTGAATGTAATGCTGTCAGAGGATGCACAGAATCGGATCGTTTATGATGGTCAGGATATATTAAGCTATAGTCAGGATGTAGATACACATCTCACAGAATATCTCAAAGATGTCAGACCTGTGATCGAAGAAAATCATATGTATATTCGAATCGCATCCAATGACTTTTTCAACGTATCCCAAGATGTAGTCTCTAAGATGATTTCAGGAAAATACGATGCCAAACAGGCTTACCAGTCATTTAATACAAAGCTTCTGAAGAAGAAATCTGATTCTGAGAAGATCGTGCTCGATTCAAAGAAAGCTTATTCCAATCATTTTCATACCAGCGGGGGGAATGAAGCGTATTCTGTTATGGCACATACTTTGCGTGGCGTCTACGGTACGGATGTGCTGATCGCAACAGGAAACAGCTTTACAGGAAGTGTACGGAAGGCAGGATATACGGAAAAAATGGCTGGCAATATGATCATGCCAAATGATCTTTCAGCTTACAAACGGAAGATGAGTGGGGCTGAGCTGAAAAAGACAGTCAGAAATTTTGTAGAAGGCTATCAGGGAGGTTTCAATCCATTTAACCGTGGCTCTCTGCCTGTGGTCAGTGGTATTTCTGTAGAGATCAAGGAAACGGATGATGGTTATACATTAAGTAAAGTTACAAAGAATGGAAAATCAGTTCAGGATAAGGATACCTTTACTGTAACCTGTCTTGCGACACCACAACATATGGAATCGTATCCAGCGGGTAAAAACATTGTATTTGATGGAGAGGTGAAAGATACCTGGACAAAATGTGTTTTGAAGGGTGATGCCGTTCTCGCAAAGCCTGAAGACTATATGACTCTGAGGTGAGAAGAATGGATGTTAAGAATCATAATATGAACAAAGAGAAACCTATCATGAGAAAACGACTCAAGGTCATTGCTTTTCTTGCATTCTTTCTTGGAATCGTTTTGGCTGTTTCTCAATATTTTGGATTTGTATCGAAAACTGTATATGAGGAAAGTGTTTCTCATCTAACAGAAGTTTTCCATCAGTCGGATAATATGTTAAGGGAACTCTCAAATAAGAATCTGACGTATCTTCATATGTGGAGTAAGTATCTGCAAGATGCTCCAAGTGAAAGCAAAATTCGTGATTATATAGATAAAGCGCAGAAAGATGCGGGATTTTTATGTTTTTATTTTCTATCAGCTGACGGTAACTATAAGATGACAACAGGTGAAACAGGGTATCTTGGATTACAGGAAAATATTGAAGATGAGATTCAAAAAGGCAATGATATCATAACCAATGCAGCAGTTCCCGGAAAATCTCAGATGCTTGTTTTTGCCAGCCCGAAGGCTCATGGAAGTTATCAGGGATTTAAATATGATGCAATTGCTATTGCCTATGAAAATGCGGATATAGTAAATGTACTCGATATCTCTGCGTTTAATGGAAAAGCAAAGAGTTATGTTCTTCATCCAGATGGTCGTGTTGTGATCGATCATTCTTTGGAATCATGGGGAAATGTATATAACTTTTTTGGCATTCTGAGAGAACATACAGATATCTCCGAAAAAGAGATCCTTGAAATTTCGAAGAAATTTAAAAAGGGACATACAGGTGCGATGTTACTAAATCTGGATGGAAAGGATTACTATCTTGTTTATGAAAAATCAGGTATTCAGGACTGGATATTTCTGGGACTTGTCCGGGCAGATATCGTCAATGCCAGTATGAACACTTTGCAACTTAGTACGATGCTTCTTGTAGGGGCAGTCGTGCTCTGTATTACAGCCATTCTTATTGGATTTATTTTACGAAAAAATAGTGTAAGACTGAAGAAAAAAGACACAGAGATATTGTACAGGGATGAGCTGTTTCAAAAGTTGTCAATGAATGTGGATGATGTATTCTTAATGTTGGATGCAAAAACGTATCAGGCAGATTATGTCAGTCCGAATGTAGAAAAACTGTTGGGGATTACCGTAGAACAGATTCGGAAAGATATTTGTGTTTTAGGAGAACTGTATTCTGAGGATACGGAAGACCTGAAGAAGGATTATCTAAAGGAGATTCAGGTTCATGAACAGCAGGAATGGGATTTTGAATATGTTCATCAGAAAACAGGAGAACGACGTTGGTTTCATAGTGTTGCAATGGGCAGTGAGCTGAACGGAGATAAGAAATATATATTGGTTATGTCGGATCGTACTGCTGACAAGAAGATGAACCAGGCACTTTCTGAAGCAGTCCATGCTGCGGAGAATGCCAATCAGGCAAAGAGTACTTTCCTCTCCAACATGTCTCACGATATCCGGACACCAATGAACGCTATCATTGGGTTTACGACATTGGCTGTGAGCAACATTGATAACAAGAAAATGGTCAGAGATTATCTTGGTAAGATCCTTTCGTCCAGCAATCATCTGTTATCACTTATCAATGATATACTGGATATGAGTCGTATTGAGAGTGGTAAGATCCATCTGGAAGAAACAGAGGTTAGTTTGTCAGATGTACTTCATGATCTGAAGACGATCATCAGTGGACAGATTCATGCGAAGCAGCTGGAACTTTATATGGATGCCATGGATGTTATGAATGAGGATGTGTATTGCGATAAGACACGGCTAAACCAGATACTGCTGAATCTTTTGTCCAATGCGATCAAGTTTACTCCTGCAGGCGGAATGATTTCTGTTCGGTTGAAACAATATCCGGGAACACAGCGAGAGCGTCAGTTATATGAGATTCGGGTAAAGGATAACGGAATCGGTATGAGTGAGGATTTTGTACAGAAACTTTTTTCTCCTTTTGAGCGGGAGAGAAGTTCTACAGTCAGCAGGACTCAAGGTACAGGACTGGGCATGGCTATTACCAAGAATATCGTGGATATGATGGGCGGAAATATTGAGATCCAGACAGAACAGGGCAAAGGTACGGAATTTATTGTACGACTGCCGTTGCGGACCCAGTCTAAGCAGCATCGTGTAGAGAAGATCGCAGCGTTGGAAGGTCTTAAGGCATTGGTGATAGATGATGATTTTAATACCTGTGACAGCGTGACAAAGATGCTTGCAAAGGTTGGAATGCGTTCGGAATGGACACTTTCTGGTAAGGAGGCGGTTCTCCGTGCAAGGCAGTCTATAGAGCTTGGTGATGCATTCCATGCCTATATCATCGATTGGCGCTTGCCAGATATGAATGGTATTGAAGTTACCCGACAGATCCGTAGTCTTGGTGATGATACACCGATCATTATCCTGACTGCTTACGACTGGTCAGAGATTGAAGCGGAAGCAAGAGCAGCAGGAGTCAATGCATTTTGTGCGAAACCTATATTCATGTCAGACATCAGAGATACTTTGATGACAGCGATCGGTCAGAAGCAGGATAGGACGAATGATGATATTCTTCCGGCAGTAAGTTCAGATTTCAGAGGCAGAAGTATTCTGCTTGTAGAAGATAATGAATTAAACAGTGAGATTGCGATTGCGATTCTTAATGAATATGGATTTCAGGTTCATACAGCAGAAAATGGAGCAGAGGCAGTGGAGAAAATCAGGAATTCAGCACCAGGCGATTATGAGCTTGTACTTATGGATATTCAGATGCCTGTAATGAATGGATATGAGGCTGCAAAGCAGATCCGTGCATTGGATGATCCAGCACTGGCAGAAATTACGATCCTTGCTATGACTGCCAATGCTTTTGATGAAGATAGAAAGAAAGCACTGGAATGTGGTATGGATGGATTTTTATCCAAACCAATTGTTATTGAGGAATTGATCCATACGTTACAAACCAATTTGAAATAAATGAAAGGAAGCGATATCTTTTTTATTCACAAAAATTTCGAAATCTCTTAAGAAAATCTTTGACAAAATGTAACAATGGAGAATCGAAACGTGATATAATAAAGAGCAAGTGTCTATAGAACTCACATGACACAACATAAGACAAGTTTACGAAACATAAGAAGATGAGGAGGGCATAAAGATGCCTGGTATTATTTTAGAAGGAGGAACATTTCGTCCGATCTTTAGTGCAGGAGTGATGGATGCACTGTTGGATGAAGATATCATGTTTCCTTATATGATCGGAGTATCTGCGGGAATCTGTGATGGTTTTTCCTATATATCCAAACAAAAGGAAAGAAATTTAAAGATCCTGATGAACCACAGGAATGATAAAAGATACATGGGAGCGGGGAATCTACTGAAAGAGAGAAGTCTTTTGGACTGGATTTCGTATATGACACGATCCCAAACAAACTGTATCCATTTGACTGGAAGACATTCAATGAATACAAGGGAACGATCAAGGTCGGTGTAACAAATGCATGGACAGGGAAAGCAGAATACAAAGATGGAATGAAACTGGATAAGAAGTGTACGATGCTTCGAGCAACTTGTGCGATCCCGTTTGCATTTCCAACGATCAAAGTAGATGGAAAGCCTTATTATGATGGTGGAATTGCAGATCCGATTCCGATCAGACGATCAATAGAAGATGGGAATGATAAGAATCTGATCGTACTGACAAGGCCAGAAGGGTATAGAAAAGAATTAAGCAAGAGTAACAAAGCTGCGGCAAAACTTCTCAAGAGAAAATATCCACATTTACCGGAACTGCTATTAAATCGTCATATAAGATATAATAAAACAGTTAGATATTGTGAGCAGTTAGAGAGGGAAGGAAAGGCAGTGATCCTAAGACCAGAGTATACAATCGATAGTTTAGAGAAAGACATTGATGTATTAAAACAAACGTATGATATGGGATACCGTGTCACAAAAGAGAATATAAACCGAATTAAAGAATTATTTTAGACGACTCTTTATGCCTGTTCCACTGGACGGAAGAAGCTCGATAAGATATACTTTATTAGATTAAGACAAAGGAGGGATCGGGCGATGGC
>ENA-OQJR01000344-OQJR01000344.1-human-gut-metagenome-genome-assembly--contig:-NODE-344-length-14645-cov-2.319672_pt1 | contig 14645 bp, 16 predicted proteins | sample MGYA00242614_ERZ504781 | MGnify/ENA primary metagenome ERZ504781 (study PRJEB26092, sample SAMD00036365) | human gut metagenome | host: Homo sapiens | study: EMG produced TPA metagenomics assembly of...
AGCAGGATAAAATTGATGATGGTTTTAAGCACCTGCGCCACAAGCCAGCCGAGCAGTGAAACCGTAAGGATCTGATTGAAAGACAGGATGTTTTGAATAAGCTGCATAATCTTTTTCCTTTATTCTGTATGGATTATTTTTAGTTTTTACGCACAAGAAGCTGCTGCGCAAGCTGTTCCAGAAACGCAGCTTTTTTCGCCAAAATTCCGGTGCAGTTCCGTGCAGGTCTCCTGATTCAGGTCATGTGCAAGCTTCATGGCACCTTCCGCACCATAAAGGGTCACAAAGGTAGTCTTTCCATTTTCGCTGTCGCTGCCAATGGGCTTGCCCAGCTGTTCCGGTGCGCTGGTAACATCCAGTACATCGTCCACGATCTGAAAAACAAGACCCAGACCATAAGCATACTGTTCCAGCGCTCTGCACTGTGCTTCATCCGCTTTGGCCGCAGCCGCACCCATCTGAATGGCTGCATTGATCAGCGCACCCGTTTATTGCGTGGAGTCAGCCGAAGCCTGGTCTTCTCGTTGCGGCCAACGCTTCGATTTTCAGATCCAGTTCCTGCCCATAGACCATGCCGCGGCTGCCAGCGCCTGCACCCAGTGCCCGCGCTGCCTGTACACAGACAGACGCATCTGCCGGGGCATTGGCGACTGTCTCAAATGCTTCTGTCAGCAGCACATCACCGGCCAGCATGGCAGTTGCTTCGCTAAACGCCTTGTGGCAGGAAGGACGGCCGCGGCGCAGATCATCATTGTCCATGCAGGGCAGGTCATCGTGAATGAGCGAATAGCAGTGCAGCATTTCTACAGCAGCTGCAAACTGCTGTGCCGCCTGCATACTGCCGCCCAGCATATCGCAGACGCTGAGAACAAGAACTGCACGGATCCGTTTGCCGCCGCCCATCAGGCTGTAGCGTGCCGCACGGCACACCTCGGATTCTTCCGGCAGAAAACGGCCGCAGGCCTTTTCCAGCGCGGCCATTGCCTGCGCCAGATAATTCTGATACTGCTCCTGATAGTCCATTACGCTTTCCTCCTGCACTGTGCCGCAAGCTTTGCGTCGATCTCGTCAATTCTGCAGCGATGTTTTTTCCAGTGCAGCATGGCAGTACTCCATCAGAGAAGCGGCCTCTGCATACAGTTTGACCGAATCTGCAAGGGTCGTTATCCTCGCTCTGCATCTGTGCAAGGAGCGTATTCAGCCGTTCCATGCCTTCCTCAAAACTTTTGGGTGTTCTCATTGATCTCCTCCACCGCTTCCACCCTGCACTTTGCACGGCGGAAGCGCTGCGAACATAGATGTTTTTTCCGGCTGCAGATCATCTGCATTTAAAATAGTACCGTTGGCTGCTGTGACCATCGTGTAGCCGCGCGCCAGCACCTTGTATGGATCCAGCGAACCAGTAAGTGCTGCCGCATGACCCAGCTGTAATTCTGCAGAATGCAGGCGTTTCTGCATCTGCTGACGGATGGCATCCTGCACCTGCTGCAGCTGACCCTGACTTTTTTGCCAGTTTCGGCGTGCAAGGCCCTGCTCCAACACAAAGTTGTATTGTTCCAGACCATTATAGCATAAATCAAAACGTTTTTGCATATTTTTGCGAATATTTTGCTGCAAATCCAGCAATATCCGTTCCTGCTCTGCCCGATCCGGTACGGCCAGCTCTGCTGCAGCCGAAGGTGTGGGGGCACGGCAGTCTGCCACAAAATCCAGAATAGTATAGTCGATCTCGTGGCCGATTGCGCTGATCAGTGGTTTTTTGCAGCGGTATGCAGCCCGGGCGATCATCTCTGCGTTAAAGACCCACAGGTCTTCCCGGCTGCCGCCTCCGCGTGCAACGATGATCTCGTCCACCTCTTTGCGCTGATCCAGCTTTTTGATGGCATCGGCCACCTGCTGCGCGGCTTCAAACCCCTGCACTGTCACCGGACACAGCAGCAGCCGTACCGATGGCCAGCGCCGTGTGAGCACATTGCGGATGTCCTGCAGGGCAGCTCCCGTCTTGCTGGTAACAACACCGATGCATTTAGGAAATTCCGGCAGCGGCTTTTTGTGCTCCGGTGCAAACAGGCCCTCCTGCTCCAGTTTCGCCTTGAGCTGTTCCAACGCCAGCTGTGCGGCACCAATGCCATCCGGGAACATATCGTTCACGTACAGCTGAAATGCGCCGTCGCGCTCATAAAGGGTAGCGCGGCAGCGCACGACTACACGCATTCCCTCTTCCGGGCGGAAAGCAAGGCGGCGTGCATCAGTGCGGAACATTACCGCTTTGACGCTGCAGACATCATCCCGCAGAGAAAAATAGCAGTGCCCGCTGCGCGCATTCTGTACAAAATTTGCGATCTCGCCGCGCAGGGCAAGGTCAAACAAAGCATCGTTGGCATCCAGCAGCGTTTTTACATAACGGTTGAGTGCTGAAACGGTAATCACTTCAGCCATAATCCGGCCTCCCGCGCTGCCAGGATCGAAACACCGATGGCATTATCGCTGGAATACTGTCCCGGCACAAAGTAGACCTGCGGCAGACGTTTCTGCACCCATGCACGGATGATATCGCTGCTCATCACTCCGCCAGCACATACCACCGGCAGGCCGGGGTATTCCTTCTGTGCAGCTTTGGTCATTTTTACCACTGTATCCGCCACACAGAGCAGGCAGTACTTGCACACATATTCCGGCGTTTTGCCTGCGGCAAGCAGGGCATTGCACTGGTTTTCCAGCCCGGAAAGGCTGCATTGCATCCCCTTCACGCTGGATTTTGGCTTGATCTCCTCAGTGCACTGTGCAGCCAGACGGGAAACCTCGGCACCCGCCGGGAAGCCAAAGCCAAGCCTGACCCCCACACGGTCCACAGCCTGTCCGGCATAAAGGTCTGTGCTGGTGCCAAGCGTTGTGATCCGGCGCACCTGATCGCAGAGCAGCAGGTCCGTGGTGCCGCCGGAAATATGGAACAGCAGAACTTTTTCAGCAAACAGCTGTTCCCCCTTAGCTGCAAACAGCGCTGCGGCAGCGTGACCCTGCTGATGGGTCGTCAGCACAAGTGGGATCCCTTTTGCATGTGCAAAGGCCGTTGCAGCATTGACACCTGCAAGAAAGCAAGGCATATAGCTGCCTTCTACCGGGCGGGGCTTTTGCGATACGCCCACAGCATCGATCTGCGTCAGATCAAATTCCTGCGCCAGTTCCTGCATCATCTCCGGCAGCGCGACCGTATGATGAAACAGTGCATCGCTTTGCCGCAGGCCCAGCTGGCCCGCTTTTACCGGCAAAAAGCGCTTCTTTGCGCAAACAACCTCTCCAGCTGTATCAAACACTGCCAGAGAGGTTGCATAGTTGCTTGTATCAATGCCAAGCGTATAACGGCTCACTGTTCGGCCTGCTCCGCATCCAGACCGTGATCCCGGGCCACTGCGCCAAGCAGACCGTTCACGAACTGGTAATCTTCGTCCGCACCATACTTTTTCGTCAGTTCCACCGCCTCGTTGATGGCAACACCGGGCTTATTCTCGCCGCCAAACAGCATCTCGGCAACTGCCAGACGCAGGATGGTCAGGCTGACACGAGGCAGGCGCTCCATGGTCCAGTTGCGCAGATGTGCACGGATCTCATCATCCACCTCGGCAGAATGATCGTAGTATGCGTTCAGCAGATGCTTGCTGAAACCATCCACAGGGTGCTCTTCATCGTTTTCTTCATGGCTGGTAATGGCCTCTGCCAGCGGGATATCACCAAAGGTCTGCGAAAATGCCAGCAAAAATGCATTTTCGCGTGCTTCTCTACGGGGCAAAATATTTTCCATAATGTTCCTCTCGCAGCACGAAGCCTCTCTGGCCAGAGCACAGAGAGGATCGGCTTCCAATTCTGAATTTTATTTTACTTCTCTGCTGCAGTGGTTTCTGCAAGGCCGGCGATCACCAGATTGACGCGGCTCACAGTGACATTGGTCATGTTCTGCACAGCGTTCTTCACGTTTTCCTGCACCTTTTCGGCCACAGCAGGAATGCGTGCGCCAAAGCTCATCATCAGGTTCAGAGTGATGTTTGCGGTACCATCCCGCATTTCCACCACGACCGGAGACTGGATGCTGGATGCTTCCAGCAGATCCTTGAGCTTTTTATTTTGTCTGCCGCAGGAAACCTCGGCAACGCCGTCAATTTCCAATGCTGCGCAGCGTGCGATCTTGCCAATGACTTCGGTGGAGATCTGAAGGCTGCCGCCCCGAAGATCTGTATTCTGAAAATCCATTGTGTTGTCCTCCATTCAAAAGCGGGCACAGCCTGCTTTTTCTTGTTTGAAATGGTCCTGCCTGAAACGATCAATGCCATACGCAGGACAACATCATTCTTTATTGATAGAGTTATTATACCATCAAAGCGGGTGCGATTTCAATACTTGTTTCGGAAAACTCTGCCGCACCTTCTTATTTGACCTCCACCACCGTGATGTTCTGGGCAGTCACAGTGCTTTTGTTCAGCACCACATCCCGGATCTGTGCCACCTGTGCCGCTGTGAGCGGTTCACCGGAGGTCATCACGGTAAGGTCTGCCCGGCCGGACTGCAAAAAGCACAGGCAGTCTGCAAAACCTTTGGCTTTGATCAGCGTTTCGATCTCATTCTCCGCATTCAGATCTTCCAGATTTGCGGTCATCTGGGCGGTATATTCCTTCTTTTCCTCTGCGGAAAGCGACGAGGATTTCATCGTTTTCTTGATGGAATCCATCGCCTCATCGTGGGCCTTCTGTCGCTTAAGCCGAGCCTGCTCAAAAAACTTTGCACCGCTGTCACTGGCAACGCTTACAAGCTGCGCTTCACCATAGTTTTTGTTGGCGCTGGACACCGCTTCGGCCTCTGTGGGCAGCTCATCCAGAACCGTCTGCGCCTGTACCGGGACATCCTCAGCCTCTGCCGCGACCATTGCAGCATTGTCCGGCAGTTCCGTGGGCACATCGCTGCGGGCGTACTGCCAGTTCAAGTATACGGCAATCACCAGTGCGGCAGCCAATGTAACAGCTGTGGCCCTGCGGGTATTTCTGGAAAGTGCTCTCATAAATCGTTCCTCCTTATAAAAGCTGCAGGGTCTCAGCCCTTGCGCTGTTCCACACAAATGCGGTTGGATGGCAGATCCAGCAGTGCGCTTACCAGTTCGGTGATCCGGGCAGCAACGCGGATGTCTCCGCCGCCCTCGCACAGCACGGCCACACCGCACACCTGCGGCAGACATACCGTTTCGGTCAGGGCTGAACCATCTTCCAGCAGGACATGGGTCTGCTGGGACTGCATTTCTCCGGACTGTGTATCCAGCGCATAAATGGCTTCTTCCCCAGTCTCCAGCGTGACCATCACGGTCGTTTTGCCCGCACCGCTCATCTGTGAGATCAGATGTTCCAGCCGGTTCTCCAGCTGTGCCTGATATTCCGTGCTGCTCTGGGCAGACTTTGTGTTTTTTGTGCTGCCCGCTGCCGTGTTCTGCGGAAAAAGTTCCGACAGCAGGATCAGCAGCATTGCCAGAACGCCTACTGCCGCAGCAAGCCTTGCTCTGCCCTGTTTCCTTTGCATTTCCGGGCAAAATCTTTCACGGAATCTCCGAACGAATGCCCCTGCTTCTTTCATTCGGTGTCCTCCTGTACTTCCAGTATCGGTGCCATGCCAAGCTCCTGCTGCAGATATGCCGCGATCCGGCTCTGCTCTGCGGATGTGCACGCCGCCCGGGAGGATCACAAGCACCTTTTCTGCCCGAACGGTCTGTTCTGTCCGGGTCAGTGTGATCTCCAGTTTCACCTTTGTACCAAAGCGCCGCTCACACTCTGCGCAAAGATCCGCTTCCAGCCGTTCCTGCGCTCCCTGCAAGAGCGATGTCTCCGTACTCTGGATGCTGACCGCTGCCGGAGCAGCCGCCGCTGCACTTTTCAGTTCCAGCTTCATCTGACGGGGCCAGCCGGTAACAGGATCACTAGAATATATAGCCCGGCAACGGCTTTTATGCATCTGCCCGCCCAGCCTGCGACCCGCCAGCAGCGTCGTGATCTCCGCACAGATACAGGCAATGCAGAACGCCGATGCCGCCGTCTGAAATGCGTGCATTTCCTATCCGCCTCCCGTCATCATCAGAAGCCCCACGCCTACCGTCAGCAGTTCAAAAACAGTGCCGTTACTGCTGCCATGCATTTTACCGCTTCGGCCATGCAGTCAAACAGCGCCTGACAGCGCCGGTTCTCCGCAAGGCCGCACAGAAGCCTGCATCCTGCAAGGAATAGCAAATGGAGCAGAAGCTGCAGATACAGTGGCAGAAATTCGGCCCCGATCACGGCAAGTGCCGCAAAACCCAGACTGCTTTTGAGCAGCTGCATTCCGGCAAGAAATACTTCTGCCGTATCGCTCAGAGCCTGCCCGATCACCGGCACGCCGCCGGTAAGCAGCTGGCCCAACCGCAGTGCAGAACGGTCCAGCTGAACTGTTACCGCTCTTTGCAGCCCTAACAGCACTGCAAAAATCCGCCCAGCCCAGACAAGCCCCCTGCGCAGCAAAGCGCCCATGGCACGGCACGTTTCCGAAAGCCCCTGCTGGGTGCTGATGCAGCACGCCATGCTTACCGCAAGGTAGCTCTGCAGCAGCGGACTGACCACAAGCACCGTACCCTGTGCCAGAAAGCACAGCCCGGTCAGCAGCAGACCGCTTGCCGCTGTGCTGGCATTCACCTCTCCACCGGCAGCGAGCACACCGCTGTACACCGGAAGAAAACCCAGAAGGTAGTTTTTCCACCCCTCCATCCGCTCACAGATCAGCTGTGCAAGGCTGATCAGATCTCCCCACAAAAGAGTGCCGCAGCCCACAGCCGCAGCCAGTTCCAACAAGGCGCTGTCGGCTGCTCCTCCCACCAGAAATGAAAGCACGATCAGCAACAGTAAAAACAGCAGAACATCCGCATAGCAGTGTGCCATCTGCCGGATCATCTCTGCCGGTGATCCCGGCAGGAGCGCGAGCAGAGATTTGAGCGGATCTTTGGCAAAGGACTCTGCACTTTGCGGAGCTTTTTCCAGATAAGGCTGCCAAAGCTCCTGTCCGGGCAGGCCCTGCAGCTGTGCCGCAGCGGCATCAGGTGCAAAAGCCAGAAAGCATACGGTGCACAATACAAACGCTGCCGCTTTTTGCAGGAATTTTTTTATCATGCGGCAAGCCCCCAGATCTTCTGGCAGATCTCTTCCAGCAGAGGAAATGCTGCCGCCAGAACCAAACATCGGCCCGCAAACCCGGCGCACCATGCCAGAGTATCCGCACCAGCTTCTTCGCACAGGGTCCGTGCGTAATCGGTCAGCAGCAAAATTCCGGCACAGCGCAGCAGACAGGCAAATGCAGGCCCGTCCACCCGGCGGCTGAAAGCCAGTACATTCCGAAGCAGCTCCTGCACCGCCACTCCAAGCTGCAGCAGCACAAACAATGCTGCGCCAACGGACAGCAGAAACGCATAGGCCGGTGCATCCTTCCGCAGCAGAAGCTGCGCCGCTGCAAAGGCGACCACTGCCCCCAGAATGGAAAAAGATGTACTCATAGTGCAAACAGCGACTTGATGGTAACGAACAGTGCGCTGATCTGCTTGACAAGGATGGAAAGCACTACCACAAGACCCGCAAGGGTCGTCATCATGGCCTGATCCTCCCGGCCGGAACGGATCAGCAGCTGGTTCAGGACGGCCACGATAATACCGATCGCTGCAATTTTGAACACAAGGTCGATCTCCAAGTTTTCGTCCTCCTGCCACTACAAAAGAATCAGTGCTGCCACCGCGCCGGCTGCAAGGCCAAGCCTGCACGGTAAGCCTTGCCCGGATGCCGCTTTCTGCTGCGCCTGGTGCAGGAATGCTTCAAAACGGGCAGAGTAATAATCCAGTCGTTCGCATTCCTGCGCCGCTTCGCTTTGGCCAAAGCCGGCAAAGCACTGCTCAAAGCAAAGGCGTTCCGCATCATCAAATCTTTCCGGTGCCGGAATTTCCTGCAGTTTTGGTGCTGCATCGCTTTCCAGCAGCTTTTCCTGCACGAGACACCGCTGCAGCTGTTCCAGATCCAGCCTGCGGTAAGCGATCTCCTGCCGGATGCGCTGCAGCAGCTCCACGGTGCGCTGCAGCTGCAGGATATGCTGCTCTGTTCTGACCTGAAATGCCGAACCGGTCAGCCACCCGCACAGCAGGAGCAGCGCAGCCGCTGCCCAATGAAAAAGCCGCATCATACCGTGCAGACCTGCCGGACTTTTCCCGGCGTTGTGCAGCCGTGCAGCAGTACAAATACACGCAGCATTCCATGCCGCTGCAGCGCCTGCACCTGCGGCCGACGGGCGGCTTCTTCCACGCTTGCGGCATGGACGCTTGCAACAAAGTCCACCCCGCTGTAAAAGCCCTGTTCCAGCGCTGCAGTTTCGGCAAGCGTGCCCAGCTCGTCCAGCAAAATAACCTGCGGCGAAAGCGTGCGCAGTGCCATCTGCACAGCCCGTTCCTTAGGGATGCCGGACAGCAGATCCAGCGGCGGCATCTTCTCGGAATCACCCGGCGGAAAGATCTCGCAGCGCTCGTCCACCACGCAGGCTCGCCGTTGCATCCCGGCCAATTCTCGCGCGATCTGACGCAGAAGCGTCGTCTTGCCGCTGTCCGGCTCGCCAACCAAAGCATCCCAATAAATGCTTTTTCAGTTGCGCCAGAAGTTCGTCCGGCAGCTGTACCGGAACCGCCCTTGCAATGCGCAGGTTCAACCCCTGCACCTGCTGCAGAACCGTCTGGCCGTCGCGATCCACATAGCGTCCTGCCACACCCACCCGGCAGCCGGAGGGTGTGGTCAGAAATCCATGCGCAAGCTCCGTCTGGTGTGCATGTACCGCGCCGCCGCACAGGGTGTGAAAGATCTCTTCGATCTGAAACTGATCCAATACACACTCCCTCAGCTGCAGCGGGCACTCCGGCAGGTCCTGCAGCGGGAGCTGCCGACCCGACAGTGTAACAAAAACACCACAGCCTGTCCGGAACCGAAGTTCATGGATCTGCGCTGCCGTCTGTGCTGGCAGCTGTCCCAATGGCCCGGCCAGCCATGAGGGAAGCAGGCGTATCGCCCGATAATACTCATCCACACTGTCCTCTCCTTTTTCAGGCTCATTGCCTGCTATGAGTATATGCCTGTCCCTGCCGGATAGAACCTGCGGACATAAAAACTATCCCCGCAGCACAAAACTGCGGGGATATCCATTGGAGCGGTTTTATCAGATGTTTTCGTCGCTGATCATTGCCAGAAATTCTGCCTCGGTCAGCACCGGGATGCCAAGCGCCTGCGCCTTGGTCAGTTTGGAGCCTGCTGCCGTGCCTGCCACGACATAGGCCGTTTTCTTTGAAACAGAACCGCTGGCCTTACCACCGTTTTTCACGATCAGTGCTTCCGTCTCATTGCGGGAAAGAGTTTCCAGCGTGCCGGTGACCACCAGCGTTTTTCCTGCCAGCTTATCGCCCTTCGGTTCGCCCTTCCACTGCATATTCAATCCGGCATCGGCCAGACGATGGACAAGGTCGGTCGTTCCCTCTTTTGCAAAGAATTCCACGACGCTCTGCGCCATTACGCCGCCAAACCCATCGATCTCGCTGATCTGCTCTGCACTTGCTTCCCGGACAGCCTGCAGCGTACCGAAATGCTCTGCCAGCAGGGCTGCAGCTTTATCGCCAATGTTGCGGATGCCAAATCCGAACAGGAGCTTATCCAGATTGTTCTGCTTGGAAGCCTCGATGGCGTTCAGCAGGTTATCGGCGCTCTTTTCCTTGAACTTATCCAGCGTCAGCAGCTGTTCCCGCGTCAGCGTGTAGATATCCGCTGCGGAGTGCACCATGTCCTTCTCCACCAGCTGGGTGGCAACTGCTGTGCCAAGGCCCTCGATATCCATTGCATCGCGGGAAGCAAAATGGATGATATTGCGCAGTGCCTGTGCCGGGCACTCGGGGTTAACACAGCGCAGAGCTGCTTCATCCTCCAGATGAACGACTGGTGCACCGCAGGAGGGGCAGACCGTGGGCATCTCATAGGGCTGTGCATCCTCTGCGTGATGGGTAACACCGATCACTTCCGGGATGATATCGCCCGCCTTGCGCACCTGAATGGTATCGCCGATGCAAAGGCCGAACTGATGGATAAAATCCTCATTGTGCAGGGTCGCGCGGGCAACGGTAGTACCCGCCAGAAAGACAGGGTCAAAGCAGGCCGTCGGGGTAAGAACACCGGTGCGGCCAACTGCGACCTCAATGCTGCGCAGCGTTGTCTCCTTTACCTCTGGCGGATACTTAAACGCAATTGCCCAGCGTGGGAATTTGTTGGTGGAACCCATCAAATCGCGCTGTGCAAAATCGTTCACCTTGATCACTGCACCATCCATATCAAAATCCAGTTTGGCACGGTTCTGACCGATCTGCTCGATCTCGGCAATGGCCTGCTCAATGTCATGCACGATATGATAGCGCGGCGAGACCGGCAGGCCAAGGCTCTTGAGGTAATCCAGACTTTCAGCATGCTTGGTAAGCGTTTTGCCGCGGATCTGCTGCACATTGAAAACAAAAATAGAAAGGCCCCGGCTTCCGGTGATCTTTGCGTCCTTCTGGCGCAGCGAACCGGCAGCCGCATTGCGCGGATTTTTAAAGGGCGCTGCGCCCTGCAGCTCCTGCTCTGCACACAGCTTCTGGAACGCGCCATGCGGCATATATACCTCACCGCGCACTTCCAGAAATTCCGGTGCATCCTTCAACTTTTTGGGAATGCTGCGGATGGCGCGGACATTGGCGGTCACGTCCTCGCCCACCACGCCATCGCCGCGGGTAGAGGCACGAACCAGCTCACCGTTTTCGTATTCCAGACTGCAGGAAAGGCCATCGATCTTGATCTCCACCACATACTCCGGCTCTATGCCGGCTTCCCGCACGCGGCGGTCAAAATCCCGCAGCTCATCATACGAAAATGCATCCAGCAGGCTTTCCATTTTTACCGCATGGGTCACCTTGGGCAGCTTGCTGCTGGCCGTGCCGCCTACCTTCTGGGTAGGCGACGATGCCGTGACCAGCTGCGGAAACTGCGCTTCCAATTCTTTCAGTTCCCGGGTCAGAGCATCATACTCAAAATCTTCAAGCTCCGGGGCATCCTGGTCATAGTAAAGCCGATTGTTTTTCTCGATCACAGCGCGCAATTCTTCCACGCGCTTTTTTGCCTGTTCCAACTCCAAAAGTTCCACTCTCCCGCTATCCGGTTTCTCCCGCGCTGCCGTCCGGCACTACCGCCTGAAAATGCATCGCAGAAAACTATTTTAATTATATCACATCCAGCCGCGCTCTGCAAAGAGAAAGCGGATACAATTTGTATAAGTGCTTTGAAATCTGCATGTGTAATCGTTTTCAATCATCACTGCGGATTGATTTAAAATCAACACGTGAAGATACTCTTTGTTTATTCTTTTAATAAAGCAACGTATTATCGTGCGATTCCTCCACATCCATGACGAGTGAATCGTCCGGTGGTATCGTTAAGTCGTCGGCCAAAACACACACAGAAAGGGCAACGCATTCGTCGTGAATGCTTTAGGCCTTGTCCCCCCGGCATCGTCCTCATGATGGTCGTGTTCAGTTCGTCACCACGGCAAAGAAAGCCGGTGTGGATGAGCATGTCATTAAAAAGATTGTCGGCCACTGTATTGATGATGTTGCCGAAAAGTCGTATACTAAAAGAGGCATTGAGTGGATTCGTCATTTCATGCAATGCATCGTACCATCCTAGATTTTGTACTATTATTTTAGGAGAAAAGCTGTTCCGATTTGTGAACTAAGTATCATACCGTTTCAAGAGGAGATCAAGCTGCCATGGATTGGGAAACTTTAAGATCAAGCTGTCTTGCCTGCACCCGCTGCGAGCTGTGCAAGACCCGCACCAATGTGGTGTTCGGTCAGGGTGTGGAAGATGCCGAAGTTCTGTTTGTGGGCGAAGGCCCCGGCCAGAATGAGGATGAGCAGGGTCTGCCCTTTGTGGGGCGCAGCGGCCAGCTGCTGGACAAATATCTGTTTGCCATCGACCTTGACCGCACGAAGAACTGCTATATTGCAAACATCGTCAAATGCCGCCCGCCGCAGAACCGTGACCCTCAGCCTGCTGAGAGCGAAGCCTGTATGCCCTGGCTGCGGGAGCAGTTCCGCCTGCTGAAGCCAAAGATCGTGGTCTGCCTTGGCCGCATTGCCGCCCAGCGGATGATCCGAAAGGATTTCTCCGTGACCAAGGAGCATGGCCAGCTGTACGAAAAGGGCGGCATCCTGTTCATGGGTACCTTCCACCCTGCCGCTCTGCTGCGCAGCCCGCAGAACAAGCCTGCAGCCTTTGCTGATTTTACTGCCCTGCGGGACAACATTGAAACGGTATGCAAACATACCTATCATAAAGACTGAATCATTCCCGCTGCAAGAACCAAACACCTTCCTTTTGCATACTCTAAAACAAAAAGAGAGGTGTTCGATTATGGAAACTGCACGACATGATTCCATTGATTTCTTTCTGGGTGCCACAACGCCTGCCGGTTTCAAGGGCTATTTTGAACCGCTGCGCCACGAACCCGGTATGCAGATGTACCTAATCAAAAGCGGGCCGGGCTGCGGCAAATCCACCCTGATGAAGCGGCTTGCCCGTGCTGCCGAACAGCGCGGCGAACTGACGCAGCGCATCCACTGTGCCAGCGACCCGGACAGTCTGGACGGCGTGATCCTGCCCGGGCAGCACAGGGCTATCGTGGATGCCACTGCACCCCATGTGGTGGAGCCGGATGCTCCCGGTGCGGACGAAGTGGTGGTGAGTTTGTACCACACCATCGATACAGAAAAGCTGCACCAGTGCACCGATGAGGTCAAGGCGCTGTTTGCCCGCAACGCCCTGCTGCGCAGCCGCGCTGCACGATATATTGCATCGGCAGGCAGCCTTTTGCTGGACAGCCGCCGCGCCGAAGCCTGCAGCGCCAATTTTGACAAGGTGCGCCGTTATGTCAAACGGCTGTGCACCCGGGTGATGCCGCGCACGGAAGGCATTGGCAGCGAAGAGCTGCGCCTGCTTTCCGCCGTCACCCCCAAGGGTGAAATGTTTTATCAGGGCACTGCACAGGCATTGGCGGATAAGTTTATCGTGTTCCGGGATGATTACGGCGCGGTGTCCCGCCTGCTGCTGGAGCTGATTCGTGCCGAAGCCCTGACGCGGGGCTACCACATTATTACCTGTCCATGCGCCATGCACCCGGAGGATAAGATCGACCATATCCTGATCCCGGAGCTGAAGCTTGCCTTCCTGACGGATAATCGCTGGCATCCGGTGCATCTGCCCAGTGTGCAGGCTGTGCGGTGCACCCGCTTCCTTGACAGGGAAAATCTGGCAGCGTACCGGGCACGGCTGCGCTTTAACGAGCGTGCTGCCGCCGAACTGCTGGAACAGGCCAGTGCCCTGATGGCACAGGCCAAGAGCTGCCACGATGAGTTGGAGACCTATTACCGTGCAGCGGTGGATTTTGGCAAAGTGGATGAAGCGGCAGCAGAATGCATGGAGATGTTCGGCCTGAAATAATCAGTTTACGTCGACGAACCGGGAGTTTCTCTGAAGACCGTCCGCTTGGGTGGGACCCTGTTGCCGTGAGGCAATCGGGCGGGCGATGGAATGGCCCGAATCGTGTCTGAAGAGGAATTACCGGTTCGTCAGTGTATCCCAAAAGCGGAGGTGAAATGCTTTGGCAACGGTTCATCTGCCCATCCGGCAGCTGGTGGAATTTCTGCTGCGGACCGGCAGCATTGACAGCCGGTTTACAGGGTTTGACCGTGCACTGGAAGGTGCCCACATCCACCGCAAATTGCAAAAAGCTGCCGGAGACGGCTATCAGGCTGAGGTATTTCTCTCCGTAGAGCGGCAGGCAGAGGGCATCACTTTTACCCTTGAGGGCCGGGCTGACGGCATTTTTACCGATGAGACTGGCACGGTAGTCATTGACGAGATCAAGACCACCACTGTGCCGCCGGAAGAGATCACTGAGGATATGAACCCCTGCCACTGGGCACAGGGCATGGTGTACGGTGCCATTTATGCCGCACAGCAAAGCCTGCCGGAACTGAACGTCCGGCTGACTTATTATCAGATAGACACCGATCAGATCATCCGCTTTATCCGCCGCTTTACGCAGCAGAAGCTGGATGAATTTCTTGACAAATTATTGTGCCAGTATGCTCCGTGGGCGCAGCGCCGGATAGAGTGGGATGTAAAGCGTACTCAGAGCCTTTCGGCACTGCAGTTCCCGTTTGCGCAGTACCGGCCCGGACAGCGGGCTATGGCGGGCGAGATCTACCGCGCCTGCCGCGCTGGCAAGACCGCCGACTGCAAGGGCGGTACGCGGCTGTTCTGTCAGGCTCCTACCGGCATTGGCAAGACCATGAGCGCGCTTTTCCCCGCGCTGAAAGCCATGGGCGAAGGCAACGGAGAAAAGCTGTTCTATCTCACGGCCCGCAACACAACCCAGACTGCCGCCGAGGATGCCTTGAACCGGCTGCATACGGCCCAGCCAAAGCTTGCCCTGCGCAGTGTGACGCTGACCGCCAAGGAAAAGGTCTGCCTGCATCCGGACGCAGAGGG
>ENA-OQJR01000345-OQJR01000345.1-human-gut-metagenome-genome-assembly--contig:-NODE-345-length-14610-cov-2.117931_pt1 | contig 14610 bp, 12 predicted proteins | sample MGYA00242614_ERZ504781 | MGnify/ENA primary metagenome ERZ504781 (study PRJEB26092, sample SAMD00036365) | human gut metagenome | host: Homo sapiens | study: EMG produced TPA metagenomics assembly of...
GTCTCGGCACTCCATTTATTCGGATTTTCTACGTTCATGGTCACAGTGCCGCTTCCTTTGGCGGTAGCCGTGGCTACTTGCTTGCCGGTGGCATCGACCAGTTCCAAATCGACGGTTCCGCTTCCCTTCAGGTCGAGCTTCACAGCCAATGAGCCGTTTTTATATTCTGTATCCAAGTCGGGAGTGACGCGGATATCCTGAATGCGCTTCTTGTTGCGTGCATACAGATAGCAGTCACGTCCTACACCGCTGAAACGGAAGAAGTCCTGGTCTTCCAGATAGGTACCGTCGCACCAGCGGAATACCTGAAAGGCGATTAAGTTCTTTTGTCCCGGTTTCAGGTAAGGAGTCAGGTCGAACTCGGCTTCCAGCTTGCTGTCTTCGCTATAGCCTACGTACTTCCCGTTTACCCACAAATACATATTGGAGGTAACCGAACCGAAATGGGCGATAATATCTTTTCCCTTCCATGAGGCGGGAACTACAATTTCACGGCGGTAAGAACCTACATGGTTATTCTCTGTCGGCACTTCGGGAGGGTTGTTCTGGAACTGGTTACGCCAGGCATAGCCTACGTTCACATAAATAGGATCACCGTATCCGTTCAGCTCCCATACGGCGGGAACTGTCAGGTCATCCCAGCCTTTGTCGTTGAAGCCGGTTTTCCAGAAATCAGTCGGACGGAGTCTGCATCCTTTACCCAGTTGAACTTCCAGGTTCCGTTCAAAGTCATGTAGTTAGTTGTATTGTTTTTTGTCTGCTTTCTTAGCTGCATCTGCATTCTCAAAAGCAAAGTAGTTCGTGTGCATCGGCGCACGGTTTACCGCATTTATTTCCGGGTTGCGCCATTCTTGGAAGGTCTGTGCGCCTGCTGTAAGGGCGAGGACTGTGAACAGACCTGTCATAAGTTGTTTCTTCATGCTATTATTTTATTGGTTTTGTGCAAATATAGTGAAAATAATAGTTACCGATGGGACATAAATCGGGCAATATTTGTTATAATTGTGAATGATTTGTGTTCTATCCTAAAAAATTATGGCATTTCTGAGGCGTATTTGGAATAAATGGCAGAATTTACTGCATGATGAGAAATTAAAGCATAAAATATATGTGATTATTTTTGAAAGCGACACACCGATGGGAAAGTTATTCGATGTGGCGTTGATAGGGTTCATTGTCTTGAGTATTCTGGTGGTTATTGCCGAGAGTATCAAGAGTTGGGATACCGTTATCGGGCCTTATCTGCGGGTGTCGGAGTATGTTTTTACTTTCTTTTTTACGTTAGAGTATGTGTTGAGGCTTTATTGTTCTCCCCAACCGCGGAAGTATGCTCTGAGTTTTTTCGGTATAGTGGATTTGCTGGCTACCTTACCTCTATATATAGGCTGGCTTTTTCGGCACGGCACGTTATCTGCTGGTGATCCGCACTTTCCGGTTGATTCGTGTGTTCCGTATCTTTAAACTTTTCAATTATCTGAATGAAGGTAATTTCTTGTTGCGTTCCTTGGTGTTCAGCAGTCGGAAGATTATTGTTTTTTTCTTGTTTGTACTGATATTGGTGACTTCGATCGGTACATTGATGTATATGATTGAGGGACAGCGGCCGGGCACTTCTTTCAATAATATTCCGAATAGTATTTATTGGGCGATAGTGACGATGACGACGGTAGGTTATGGGGATATCACTCCGGAAACTCCGCTAGGGCGCTTCCTTTCGGCCATTGTAATGTTACTGGGCTATACCATCATTGCAGTCCCCACAGGAATTGTTTCTGCGTCTATGATCCAGGAACATAGACGCAGGGTGGCCCTGAAATGTCCGCATTGTGGTAAGGACGGACATGAGGACGGGGCTGCTTATTGTAAATACTGTGGAGGAAAACTGGTAAATTGATTATGGAATGCTGTATGATAGAAAGTTATTCTATCACCCATCGCTTATCATGCGCCACCGTCTTTTTCGGATCATAAATCATTCCTTCTTTGGTAGGGAGTTTTTATCACGTAAGTCCGCCCGCTGTGGTTGGACAAGGATGTTTCCCGTAACCAGGGATTCATATTCTTTAATATGGCCAGATTGATTCCTTTGCTGCGTGCGAAACGTGCCAAGTCTGCAATTCCTTTCGTCACAGTGATTTCCGTATAAGGAATAGGCGGATACAAATCCGATGCACGCAGGCGGAAACCGAAAGTAGTGGGGGCATTGAATAATTGTTTGGCGGCAAGAATGCGGTACACATACCGGGCAGTCTCTTCTACCAGTTGCAAATCCAACGAGTCGTCCACATCCTGTTTGGCCAGTTGGCTGGCAATGCGTGCCTGACCGGCATTGTAAGAGGCGGCGACAGCCACCCAGTCCTTATATTTTGCATACGCGTCTTTCAGATAGCGGCAGGCGGCACGGGTCGCTTTCTCAATATGGTAACGCTCGTCCACATTGTTGTTTACCTCCAATCCGTAATCCCGTCCCGTACCTTGCATGAATTGCCATAGTCCGGCAGCTCCGGCAGAAGAACGGGCGGTGGGATTCATATTACTTTCTATTACCATCAGGTACTTAAAATCATCAGGTATTCCGTTTTCTTTCAGTATGGGTTCTACAATGGGGAAATAGCGGTTGGCTTTTTTCAGCATTTGCAAGGAAGTACTGTGCATATAGGTGAATGCCAATAGTTCACGGTCCATACGCTCGTGGCGGTCAAAGCGGCTCAAATCAATGGTTTTGCCACAGAACTCAATACTGGCGGGAACTTCGGGACTACTGTATTTCAATGCCGTAATACCTGAATCTTCCCGTATGATAGTGGTATCTTCCTGCTCCGTTTTTGGAGTAGCGCAACTGCTGCTTACTAAGGCCGGTGATGCAACTACAATGCAAAAGGCTGCCACAGCAGCCAGATTGATGGTTATTTTTCTCATTTTTTCTTTATTCGTTTTCATTCTCTTTTCTTTTCCGCCCCGTCCGAAGTTACGATATTCGGTAGGGGTGAAATTGGTACGCTTTTTAAATACCGAGAAAAAGTGTTCAGTAGAGGTATAATTCAATTCATAACATATCTCTTTCACTGACATGGAACTTTCAATCAACAGCTGCTTCGCTTTGCGCAGTTTCAGCTCTTGGAAATACTTGGCGGGCGCATAACCGGTGTATTCTTTGAATACTTTGCGGAACCAGGAATAACTGATTCCCAATTTCATGGCCAGTTCTTCCGGGTCTATATCCTTGTACACATTTTCGTGCATGATGATTTTGGCACTTTCTATTTTTTGTGCCGCATTGTCCACCTCATAGCGTTTGTTCTGCGAGATAGCAAGTACGGCTCCCATAATGTGTAAAACGATGCCGGACAAATATTGTTGCGCTGCGGTCTTGTCTGCTTCCGCTACTTCCAGTGCACGGGCAAAAAGACTGGCCAGTTCTTCATTGATACCGATATCCAGAATCTGGCTTTCTTTTGAGATAAAGCTGTTTTTTACCAGATTGTCTATAATCGGGCCTTCAAAACCGATGTAATATTCGTTCCATCCTGTCTTTTGCAGCGGCGCATAGGTATGCCACTGTCCGGGAAACAGGAAAAGTATCTGCCCTTTGGATATGTCAACAGACGGGGTTGTGTCGCTGGCGAAAGTTCCTCGTCCTTTAGTGATATATACCAACTGATATTCATGCAGCACACGTCCTTTCTGGGCTGTGAAATAATAGGCGTCCGGGTGGTTGCGTGGTGGATAAACGCTTCCGGCCCTGATAGCCTGGAATCCGACGGTAGTCACCGACAAGCCGAAACGCTTGTCACGCTCATTGACAATTAGGTATTTAAAATCAGCGCCTTGGTCGTTGTAATGCATGTTTCTCTGTTTTAAAATTAGGTCACACTTATCGGCAAATATACAATTTTTTATCTTAACAGCCTCTAACCTTTTTGTTCTAAGTGTTTCTGGAGGTATAATTTTAGTTTCTTATGTATGCAAATGGGGGAAATTTAGAACAAATCTTATGGAATATTTGCTTAAAATGCTTTTTTTTGCGAATATTGCATCAAATCTTAAAGTTGAATCTATGCACTTGGCACACCGTAACTGCGAATATATTCTTGGAGTAATATATCTTTTTGTTTTTCCTGTTTTGCTTTGGGCTGATAATAAGGTGAATACTTATCATTTTAAATCCATTTCCACTTCGGTGAACTTCCCTACCAATGAAGTCAGGAAGTTATTTCAGGATAGCCAGGGGTATATATGGATTTCGACCTACAATGGTCTCTTGCGTTACGATGGTTATTCTATTGTTGTATATAAACCCGATGGAGTGAATCATGGACGTTCCATTGATAGTTTTGTGAATATGGTGGCCGAAGACAAGGAGAATAATTTGTGGATAGGTACGCACAATGGATTATACGTGTTGCATAAAGAAACGGATGAGATAGAGAAAATAATCAGTCCTTTGTTACAGGTAAGCAATGTAGAAAGTATCCTTTATGCAAGTAACGGAGATTTATGGGTGGGAAGCAACAAGGGATTGTTTCGCAGAAAAGCCGGCAGCCGTACTTTCGATTGTGAAAAAAACATGGATATAAAGTCTGTTGTCGAAGACCGGAAAGGTCAAATATGGATTGGTACTTGGGAACAGGGGCTGCTGCGTTATAGTCCTCAAGAGGAATTGTATTATACTTACGACGGGATTAACCCTGGTAATTCGGCGCATGTCATATTTCAGGATGAAGCCGGGAATATTTGGATCGGTACCTGGCGGTATGGACTGGTGAAACTCATTAATCCGTATGATTCGGAACATTTCTCATTTAAAACATTCCGGAACATCAAGGGAAATTCTCATTCTCTGTTGGATAATATTATCTACGCCATTGCTCAGGATAAAAATTCCGGGAAGCTCTGGATCGGTTCACGCAGTGGGGTCAGTATTTTGGAAGATGAATCGGGAGACGGGAATTTTACCGAATATTGTTCCGGGCAACCTTCAAGGAGATTTACCTTTTAATGAGGTGAACTCTCTGTTGTGCAGTAAGACGGGCTGATGTGGCTGGGTATGTTGGGAGGAGGTGTTTGTACTGTAAATACAAATAAGTTCCGGTTTAATTATGATTCTTTGGAGGCTTTGCGTGAGCATTGCCCTACCAGCTCTGTCCGCAGTGTCTATCAGGAGGATAATGGGAATCTGTGGATGGGAATCATGGGATTCGGTCTGGTATTTTATGATATGAAACAGCATACCATTGTTCCTTACCGCTCTCATCCTGTATTGAAGAATATGGGATATACATCGACGGTCAATGATATTATTTATCGTAAAAGGACAAATGAATTGTGTTTTGCCACTTGGGATGACGGAGTGTGGTTCTATAATGTCAAAGCCGGGAAAGCACACGTGATAAATACCGTTACCAATCCGGAGCTGAGTGATATTTGTATTTATTCTTTGTTGGAAGATTCGAAAGGGAATCTGTGGTTGGGGACACGTTCGGGAGTGTTTATCTTGGATACGGAATCAAGACTTCATTCTTTGAATGAACTGGTGACTTTGACAAATCAGGCATTGCCCCAAATTTCTATTTTCAAAATGGCGGAAGATCAAGATGGCTTTATCTGGATAGCGACTAGTAATGAAGGGGTATGGCGGATAGATACATCCGGAGAAACATATAAGGTTAAGTTTTATACGCCTTCGGATGGTACTATTATCCACTGTCGGGGCGATGAGTGTTTGTGTGGATGGATACAACAGAGTATGGGTGGGGTCGAATGGTAACGGACTCGATTTGTATGACCGGAAGAATGATCGTTTTGTTTCAGTCTTGAATGATTATTTCCGGAATGGAGATGTTGTTTTCAGCATGCTGGAGGATGATGAGCATACTTTATGGCTTACTACCAATGCGGAAATGTATCACATTGATATACCTTTGGACGGTGCTGCACCGAAAATACATACCTATACGGTAGATGATGGTTTGCAAGACCATATGTTTAACCGGTAATTCTTGCTTCAAGGGGGCGGATGGGAAACTTTTCTTCGGAGGATTCCGTGGATTGAACAGTTTTTATCCTGATAAAATAGTTCAGGATACTGCCTATTCTCCGGTAGTAATTACTAGATATAAAGGTACATAATGTATCGGTACGTACCTATCCTCTTTCCGTCAGAGAGGGGATTGCTGCAAACAGAGCTATTGATTTTATTGATAAAATTGTATTAGGATACCGGGAGAATAATTTCAGTCTTGATTTTTCAATATTGAACTATATCAATCCTGAGTTGAACCGTTATTTATATCGGTTGGAGGGATATGACAAGGAATGGTTGTCCGTTGAGGCTGGACGTCGGTTTGCCTATTATAACAATCTTCCGGCAGGTACTTATACTTTTTGTGTAAAGGGAGCCAATCAGAATGGAATCTGGTCTCCGGATATGAAATGTCTGCGTATAACTATTCTTCCGCCGCCTTGGTTATCGTGGTGGGCTTATTGCCTTTATGTCTTGTTGTTCGTTTCATTGGCATGGTATACTTATCGGATTGTCAGAAACCGTATCCGGATGAAACAGGCCATAGAGATGGGGAAGATAGAACGGCAGAAAATGGAGGAAATCAATCATGCTAAATTACAGTTCTTTACCAATATCACTCATGAGTTGCTGACTCCGCTTTCTATTATATCGGCTTCGGTGGATGAACTGAAACAAGAAGTACCGGCAAGTTCGTCGGTTTGTTCTGTAATAGCTGATAATACTGTGCGGTTAATCCGGTTGATTCAGCAAATCTTAGAGTTCAGGAAAGTGGAGAATGGCAAGTTGCGGCTAAAAGTTTCGCATGGAAATGTCAGTATGTTCTTGAAAAAATCAGTGTCGGCTTTCGCTCCTTTGGTTAAAAAGCAGAAATTGTCCATACAATTTGATTTGTCTGAAGAATATTCGGGATATTTTGATGTGGATAAATTGGATAAAGTGGTGTACAATCTGCTTTCCAATGCCGCTAAATATACTCCTGAAGGAGGAACTATTGTGGTGTCGCAGGCTCATGATGAGGAAAAGAGGACTTTTAAATTGAGTGTGAACAATCCCGGCGAGTTGATTCCAAAAGAGAAATTGGATCATATGTTCGAGAGATTCTATGAAGGGGAGTATCGTAAATTCCATACCATAGGGACGGGTATCGGTTTGTCGCTGACTAAAGATTTGGTATTGTTGCATCATGGAACGATACAGGTATTTAGCGATAAGGAGGAAGGGAATACTTTTGTGGTTGAAATTCCTATAGGACGCGAGGCTTTTGCTGAAGATGAGGTAGACGAGAATACTGAAAATGTGGACTATGCTGTTTTATCGGCAGATGAAATGGAGAATGTCTCGGAGATTGATATGTTGGAAGAGAAACCGGCAGCATCGACTATTTGTAGTGGAGGATAATGAGATTATTGGCTTTGATGGTTCGTCTGTTGCATGGCAAATACCATATTCTGAAGGCCGCTAATGGAACGGAAGCTTTGGAGATCCTTGCCAAACAGGAAGTGGATTTAATTGTTTCCGATGTTATGATGCCCGAAATGGACGGTATGGAATTGTGCCGCCGGGTGAAGACTCAATTTGAGACCTGCCATATTCCATTGATTTGTTAACGGCCAAGACTAGTGATGAAGACCATGTGGAAGGGTATGAGTCTGGGGCCGATGGTTATATCTGTAAACCGCTCCGCCTCTCTGTCTTGTTTGCCAAGATAGATAACTTGTTGAAACGGCGCAAACGTATGGGGGTGGATTTTCGTAAGCAGTTGGTCTTTGAAGCCAAAGAATTAAATTACACCTCGATGGACGAAGCTTTCATTCGGAAAGCGGTGGATTGTGTGAATGCCCATTTGAGTGATTGTGATTTTGAACATGCACAGTTTATGGCGGAGATGGGTATGGCCCGGACTACACTAGCAGATAAATTGAAACTGTTGACCGGACTTACTCCCTCTGCATTTATCAGCAATGTCCGTTTGCAAGCGGCTTGTCGGCTGATAGACGAGAAAAAGAAAATCCGTATAGCCGATTTGGCGTATGCCGTAGGTTTCAACGACCCTAAATATTTCAGTTCCTGCTTTAAGAAGAAATTCGGACTTTCTCCTACAGAGTATATGATGAAGTATGATGGCTGATTATTACCGGAAATAGGCTCTATAGGGAATAAACAGCCTTTTTCCGGTAATAATTCTCCCTGTTTCTTTTCTGTTCCTCTTACTTTTGCTGGCAAATAAAACGAATTATCTTTATTTGTTAGACCTTTAAAAAAAGTATTATGAACATGAAAACTCTGACAGAAACCAGTACATTCCGGGTACTGAGCCTATTGCTGTGTCTCTGCTTCTTCATCCCTGCGATGAATGTGAGCGCTTCCAGTCTGCAAGCAGACAAGTTTAAAGTTTCCGGTATTGTAAAAGATGCCACAGGCGAACCGGTCATCGGTGCCAGTGTGGTTGAAAAAGGAACAACCAATGGAACGGTGACTGATTTGGATGGTAATTTCAATCTCACGGTGGCTTCTAATTCTACTATTGTCATTTCTTTTATAGGATATTCCGATCAGGAATATCGTATTTCGAAAGACAATACGGTGCTGAATGTAAATCTGAAGGAAGATACGGAAATGATTGACGAAGTGGTAGTAGTCGGTTATGGCGTGCAGAAGAAGGAAAATCTGACGGGTTCTGTTGCTGCTGTAAATTTCAAGGATGTAGCTTCTATGCCGGTAGCGAATACTGCCAATATGCTTCAGGGTCGTTTGCCGGGTGTTATGTTGACCAACAATGGTGCCCAGGCCGGTCATGACAGTCCCGAAATCCGTATCCGTGGTGTAGGAACTTTTGAACACAATGATCCGATGGTCTTGATCGATGGAGTGGAAAGCTCGGTAAGCCAGATTGCGGAAATCCCTGCAGATGATATTGAAAGTGTTTCCGTATTGAAGGATGCGGCTTCGGCTTCTATTTATGGTGTACGTGCTGCCAACGGGGTTATTCTGGTGACTACCAAACGGGGCGGTGAGCAGAAACCTACCATTACATATTCCGGTAGTATCGCTTTGCAAGAAGCTACCGTGCTGCCCGATTATGTGAATTCTTATGAATGGGCGAAGATGTATAACGAATGCTGGCCTTCCAAAGCATACACGGATGAAATGTTACAAAAGTTGCAAAACGGATCAGACCCCGATCATTTTGCCAATACCGATTGGGCTAAGGAAATGTTTCGTACAGCAGCCATGCACCAACACCATTTGTCTGTGAACGGTGGTAGTAAAGCGGTACATTACATGATTTCCACTCAGTATTTCCAGCAGGATGGTATCTTGCGTGAAACGGCCAATCAACGTTTTAATTTCCGTTCCAATCTGGATGCACAATTGGGTATTGTAAAATTAGGTCTGAATCTTTCGGGAAGCCGTCAGAACATTGATGAGCCTACTACCAGTGTTACCGGTGAAGGTTTGATGCGCTACCTTACTTGGTTTACCCGTCCTACTGTTCCTGTGCGTTATTCTAACGGACATTATGGATTTTTGGATGGAAATCCCAATATTTCCCAATCCGTATTCAAAAATCCGATTGAAGCTTTGAATATGGGCTATAAAGATAACAAGCATTATCGTTTTGATGGTAAATTCTTTGGTGAAATTGATATCATAAAAGGATTGAAGTTCCGTTCAAGTCTGGCTTATAAATATTATATGAACGATGTGACTACTTTCAATCCGAAGAATAATATAAGATACGATGCTGAAGGAAATGCGCTGACCACAGTCGGTACCAATAAACTGACAGATTATCATTATCTGGAAACGACTTATATTAATGAAAATATTCTGACCTATGATTTTTCTGTAGGAAAACATTCGTTCAATCTGTTGGCAGGCCATTCTATCCAGGCTACCCGTTGGGACAAGAATGAGGCGTCCAAGCAGGGATTCGCTACCGATAATATTTATGAAATGGATGGAGGTACTATGAATGACCATGTGACCGGATCAGCGGAAGAGAGTTCCTTGCAGTCATTCTTCGGACGCTTGAATTATAATTACGGAGGCCGTTATCTGTTAGAGATGAATGTCCGTCACGATGGTTCGTCACGTATGCCCAAGGCACACTACGGGTATAGGCTACCTTCCTTCATTTTCGGGTGCATGGATCATGACAAATGAGAAATTTATGGAGAATGTGAAGTTCCTCCACTCATTGAAATTGCGTGGTAGCTGGGGTAAATTGGGTAATCAGGAAATTGGTAACTATGCTTATGCGGCTACATTGGCGGCTAGTGGCAGTTACTATTTCGGTGATAGCAAACAGATTGGTATGAAGACTGCCAAGATACCTAATGAGAACATTAAATGGGAAACAACTACTATTACAGACTTTGGTTTTGATGCTGCTTTTTGGGGTGGAAAGATCAATGTCACTTTTGACTGGTATGAGAAAAATACCTCGGATATTTTGATGAAGCTCGCTATGCCGGGTATTTTCCTGGGATCTTTGGATGCTCCTTATCAGAATGCGGGAAAGGTTCGTAACCGGGGTTGGGAACTGGCTGCTAATTATTTCGATCAGAAAGGTGACTGGGCATGGCAGGCAGGTTTCTCGCTTTCAGGTGTGAAAAATGAGATTACTGATATGAAAGGGGTAGAAGACATTAAGGATAATACGATCAATCGTGAAGGTGAAGCCATCGGCTCTTATTATGGGCTGAAAGCCATCGGTATCTATCGTACCCAGGCAGATTTGGACCGTGTAAATGCGAACGGACAGAAGATTCTGCAAAACAACCAGGAACCGCAATTAGGTGATATCATGTATGAAGATATAGACAATAATGGTAATATAAATGATGCTGACCGTACTATTATCGGAAATCCGTTCCCTAAAATGCAGTATTCTTTCAATCTGGGATTCTCTTATAAAGATTTTGATGTCAATACATTCTGGCAAGGCATTGCAGGTGTATATCGTTATAATTGGGATGAAACTACTATTTCCAACGGTGGAAACAAGACTAGCCGTTGGTTGGACAGATGGTCTGAAAGTAATCCGAATGGAAGCATGCCTCGTTTGGGAGGAACTATTAATAATAACTATTCTTCATTTTGGTTGACAAAAGGTGATTATTTGCGTCTGAAGAATTTGGAAATCGGATATACTTTCAGGCAAAGAGAGTTTTTGACCAAGTTGGGCGTTCAGAGTATCAGACTCTATTTGGCAGGAACTAATTTGCTTACTTTCACTTCCTTGGACGATTATGATCCTGAAAAACTGAGTACAGATTCCCGTAATGATGTACATCCCAATACAAGAACTTATTCATTTGGTGTTAACGTTAAATTTTAAAAGCAACAACTATGAAATCAATTAATAACTTTATAGGGCTGGCTCTGTTGTCAGGAGCTTTGCTGACTTCTTGCTCTGACAGCTTTTTGCAGAGGGACTCATTGACAGAATCTTCATCCAATACATTTTGGCAGACGCCGGATGATGCTTTGATGGCGTTGGCATCTTGTTATGATGCTTTGCAGAGCAATCAGCTTTATAATTCCGACCAATATTCATTGGGCCCTTTATATATGGATTGTATATCAGATAATGGCGGGCATTTTAATTGGAGTGGCTGGATGGAAGGTTATGATATGGCTATGGGAATTCATACCCCAAGTTCTTCTATCATTGGCAGTTATTGGAAAGATTGCTATGAAGTGATCAGCCGTTGTAATGTGCTGATTGCTAATATTGATAGAGTGGATATGGATGCTTCCCAAAAGGCGATTTATCAGGCTGAGGCAAAGACCATACGTGCATTGATGTATATAAACTTGACTATGACGTATCAGGATGTTCCTTTCCTGACCGCCCCTTTGACCATTGACGAGGCTGAATGTGAAAAGACGGACCGTGCGGCTATTGTGGCTCATGTTATGACTGATTTGCAGGATGCGGCTGAAGTACTTCCGCAAAACGCGTCTTCACGGGGTCATATCACCAAAGGAGCTGCTCTTTCCTTACTGGGGCGTGTGGCTTTGTATAATGAAAAATGGGATGACGCGATTGCTGCTTATAAGCAGGTGCAGGGTTTGGGATACTCGCTTGATCCGAGTTATGCCAAACTGTTTACTCAAAGTGGAGAAACTTCTCCTGAAATCATTTTTGCAGTCCGTTATGAAGGACCGGGTATGAGTGAAGGTGCTGCTTTTAATGCGCATTGGAATACTCCGCTGGAAGCAATGAATGGTACTATAGATTTGGCGGATGCTTATTATTGCAAAGACGGTAAACCGACTACCGATACGAAGATAGCCGAACTGAACGTGGGGTGGCTTGGATGTCAGCAAGCCTAATCCTGCTCATTTTGAGAATCGTGATCCGCGTTTATATAGCACTTTGTTGTTCCCGGTATGCTTTGGAACGGTAAAGGAGGTATAGATACTTCGGCTTCAAATCCGTATGCCAATGTATATGGCGGAGCTGCCGCTTCTCTGTCTACCGTATATGTTTATAAGTATTTTGATCCTACGGATACTTCTAACTCTTGGGATAATGGACAAGACTTTTATGTGGTGCGTTATGCCGAAGTTTTATTATCTTTGGCGGAGGCGATGGTACAGAAAGGAGGCTATGTTTATAGTGATGTAACTGCTTTGGTTAATGAAGTGCGGCAACGTGCGGATGTGAACATGCCCACAGTAGAGGAAGTGGAAGGCACTTCTCTTTCTAAAGATGAATTGTTGGAAGTCATTAAGCATGAGCGTCGTGTGGAACTGGCTTTTGAAGGTTTGCGTTTGTTTGACCTTTATCGTTGGAAGGAATTGGATAAGGCGGTAGCCAATATAGAGAATGAACGCACTATGTATGGCTTGGCTTATGAAGCACGTAAGTTCAACGGTGAGAGGGATTATGTATGGCCTTTGCCGACTGCCGAACTGGATACTAACAAGAAACTGGTTCAGCACGACTTGTGGAAGTAATGTGGAGTGCAGGTTTTCATCACAGGGTACACGGACTGTCACAAAGAAGTAGGAGGCAAATAACCTTTAAATCAAAAAACTGTGTGAATTTGCGTAATCTGTGGTGAAGCCTGGTTGTTCTGACAACTTCTGGAATAAAATTGATAACTTTTTAAAAACGGAAGAGAAATGAGAAAAACAATGATCCTTCTTTTATTTTCCTTCCTGTTGGCAGCATGTTCTGATAGTCCAGTGTGCTATTATCTGGATGCTACCGGCGGTGATGATAATAATAGTGGGTTAGCCCCGGATGAAGCATGGAAAAGTCTGGAAAAGCTACGTGGTGTGAAATTACTGCCGGGCAATAAAGTTTTGTTGAAGCGCGGTGAGGTTTTTAATGGCGAACTTGAAATCACCGGACAGGGTATACCCGAAGATCGTATTTATATAGATGCTTATGGTGATGGTGAACGGAAACCTTGCATTGTGGGATATGATACTTCCTTGTATGCAGCCCGTATCTGTAATTCGGACTATATAACGATGCAGAATTTGGAAATCGTGAATACAGGCAGGCAGCCTCTGCCTTATCGTTCGGGCTTGAAGATAGAGTGTATGGATTATGGCGTATCGCAGAACATTGTTGTCAATAATGTGACTGTACGGGATGTCAATGGTTCGTTGGTAAAAGAAAAAGGCGGAGGGTGCGGTATTTATATAGTGAATGGCGGTGAAAAGAAAATTTCAACATTCAATAGGTTAACCATAGAGAACTGCCATATTTTGAGATGTACCCGTAATGCTATGATTTGGGCTGCTTATAGCGACCGGCAGAACTGGCATCCCAGCAAGCATACCGTGATACGGGGAAATTTGATAGAGGAAGTACCAGGGGATGGTATTGTACCTATCGGTTGTGACAGTACCTTGATAGAATACAATGTAATGCGTGACTGTCCTGATATGCTTCCTGACACAGAGGCGGCAGCAGGTATTTGGCCGTGGAGTTGTGATAATACTTTGGTGCAGTTTAATGAAGTAAGTGGTCATAAAGCTCCGTGGGATGCACAGGGATTTGATTCGGATTGGAATTGCCGGGAACGGTCATTCAGTACAATTATAGTCATGATAACTATGGTGGCTTGGTATTGGTTTGCAATGACGGCACGGCCGACGCATCTTTTAATGTAGGTAACTTGGGCACTATAGTCCGTTACAATGTGAGTATAGGTGACGGAGTGCGGCCTGAACCGACTCGTGCCGGGATGTTCTCACCGGCTGTTCATCTGGCAGGTCCTGTAAAGGATAGTCGCATTACCCGTAACATTATTCATGTGAACCGTAAACCTGCGGCTGATATCGACCGTACTATGATTACTTTGGATTCATGGGGCGGATATCCGGATAGTACATTTATTAGTGGGAATATTTTTTATGCTCCCGAATCCAGCAGATTCCAGTTGACAGAATCTACACATAATTTCTTTGTAAGGCAATTATTACCTTTGGCCGGTTCGAGAAATTACCTGAAGATGGTAAAGCCTGCCAATCAGCTGAAATTTATACAGAAGAAGTACTAGGCAAAGGAATGAAAAACGGTTATACAGGGCTTGGCTTTGTTGTATGGATACGGT
>ENA-OQJR01000348-OQJR01000348.1-human-gut-metagenome-genome-assembly--contig:-NODE-348-length-14579-cov-4.014946_pt1 | contig 14579 bp, 15 predicted proteins | sample MGYA00242614_ERZ504781 | MGnify/ENA primary metagenome ERZ504781 (study PRJEB26092, sample SAMD00036365) | human gut metagenome | host: Homo sapiens | study: EMG produced TPA metagenomics assembly of...
ATGTTTGTCAATAAGCTATGAAGGAGGATAAGATGGAGAACATACATTTGATATTTAAATTTTTATGGTATAGTGTATTATTTTGTATATGGGGAGTATCTTGTACAAGTTCCGGAACTTATAAAAAGACCCAAATGGATATCTATATGCAGTATTATGATTTTTATAATTGATTCATTGTCAAAAAATCCTAGTTATGTATGTACCCGGACTGCCAGGCAAATGTCGGTTGCCACAGATAGTGTGGCGTATTACCATTATCTTGTTCTTTTGGCAAAAGCATATATGTTTAAATCCGAGATGGATTCGGCTAAACTTAGCATGGATAGAGCGGAAGTATTTTGCGATGGAGCTGAACCGTCATCGTTAATTAATGATTTGTATGCTGAGATTTACAATATGCGGGGTAATGTATGTGTTCGTCAAGGGTTGACAGATTCTTCAGTGGTATGTTTTCAAAAAGCATTTGATTATCGTTTGAAGGGTAGTAACAGAGATATGCTTCATGATATTTCTATTAATTTGGCTGATGCTTTTGTCCGTACCGGTCATTATGATAAAGGCGCGATGTGGTATCGTAAAGCTTTGTCTTACTGTGATTCATTGAAGATTCCTGAAGAAAAACGTTTTCCTGTTTATTACGGATTGGCACAGGTTTATATGGAACTTCGTGATTTTACGTCTTGTGATCATTACTATGAACTGGCTGCCCGGCAATATGATAAGATGCTTCCATTTGAGAAACATATTTATTTAAATAATCGTGGTAATTCTTATTATTTTCGTGCTGATTATCCTAATGCTTTGGAATTTTTCAGAAAATCATTATTGTTAGCTCGTTCTTATCCGGATATGATTTTTGAGGAACATCTGACTGAAATGAATTTGGGAGAAACTTTTCTATTGATGAATCAGGTTGATTCTGCCGCATACTATTTAAACCTTTGCAGTGATTTTTTTCGTTCTATCGAAAATCAGACGGCTCTCTATTATTTGGATACCCAATTGATTGAACTTGCCTTGAAGCAGAATAATTTGTCTTTAGCACGTAAACGTATGTCTGAGGCTATACAGCCTGATTATGTGGAACCGAATATGCAGCATATCCGTAACCGTTACCTGCAACATTATTTTGAAGAGGTGGGGGATTTCAAACAAGCCTATTATTATCAAATGGAAAATCAGCGTATTGATGATTCTACACGTAATGAGCGTATTAAAATGCGTACAGCTGAAATTGATCTGAAATACAGTCAGGACACCACGCTGATGAAGCAGAAAATTTTTATCCAGCAAAAAGAGAATGAAGTACTGGCGCTGAATCAGACGCTTTACCTGTGGATGTTTGCCTGCATCTGTATTTTGGGGCTCGTTGTTTTTGTTTACATGTACAACAAGAGACAGCGTTTCCTGCTGCAAATGAAAAGTCAGAATATGATTGCCACTTTGCGTATGGAGAATATCCGTAACCGGGTTTCCCCCCATTTCATTTTTAACATTCTGAACCGTGAGATGGGAAACTACACCGATGAGCAGGCCGGAAATATGCGTGGGTTGGTAAAGCTGATGCGGCGCAACTTGGAACTGACCGAACAGCTGTGCGTTACCATGGCCGAGGAACTGGACTTTGTCAATACGTTTATCAACCTGGAACGTGAAGCATTGGGAGATAGCTTTATACTGTCCACATCCATAGATGCTGCCATCCATCTTGACCAAGAAATACTTCCTTCCATGATGATACAGATTCCGATAGAAAATGCTATCAAGCATGCCCTGAAGGACAAAGAGGGGATGAAAAGACTGTGGATTGATATCAAGAAGACCGGGGAGGGAATCTGCGTCAAGGTGCGTGACAATGGGGGAGGTTACCGGATAAACAGTGCCAACCATGGTACAGGCACCGGTATAAAAGTGATTCTTCAAACCATACAGTTGTTGAACGCCAACAATAAAAAGCATATCGACATATCCATAACCAATGTGCAGCTGGAAGACGGAGAAACCGGTTGCGAGTTTGCTGTCTTCCTGCCCCAAGGCTATGATTATAATTTGAAAAAGATGGTTTAGTTATTATTTTTGCTAGGATAGTGTCCGAAACGGTCGCTATAGTTCCATAACCGGAGTGTCGGGTTTGTGCGTTAAAACATGTTTTAATACTTTTGTTCCGTTAATAACTAAAGCAGGATTGTTTACTATGGATAAACTATACAGGGTCGTAATAATTGATGATGATGAGTTCTCTGCGGACAATCTTTGTCTGGAGTTGAAGAAATATAACAGGCTGTCTATAGACGGGATGGCACGTAACGGTGCGAATGGCCGGAAACTGCTGGAAAAAGTTCATCCGGACTTGCTGTTTCTGGACGTGGAATTGCCGGACATGAAGGGCATGGAACTGCTGGAACAGCTAAGGGGGGCAAGTCACTTGGAATATGCAGATTGTGTTCTAATCAGCTTATGATAAGTACATGATTATGCTATCGTGAGCAGCTTTCGATACCTGCTGAAGCCTATAGACAAGAAGGAGCTGAGGGATCATTGACCGCTTCATGAAAAAGGCGGAAGAGTCGGCAGCCGCATCTTTGGTTATCCCTCCGCGTGTGTATTCGGCCGGCGAGCATACTTTATGATATCCACACCCATCAATGACTTGCGCATTCTGCGCTCCATTGACATCGGTTTTTCCGTTATAACTCCGACCGGAAACTGTGGGAAGTGGTGCTGAACAACCAGCTGCCTTTGCTGCTGAAGAAAAATACTACGGCCGATCATATCAAGGGATATGACTCCTGCTTCGTCCAGATCCATCAGTCGTATATCATTAATATCAATTATCTGATGATGATTAAGGAGAACCGCTGCGTCATGTTTCCCCCGTTTGAGAATATTACGGAACTTCAGGTTTCCAAGAAGTTCAGAAAAGAATTGCAGGATAGGTTTTATTTGTTGTAGTGAATCTATTGATGACGTTGAAAATACAAGTTTATAGAAAGTGATTTTAAGTCACAGTGGAAAAGCAGGAGTCGTGAGATTGCTGCTTTTTTTGTTTTTAGTGCTTAATTTTCCCTTTGCGGTATATGGAAATGAGGCTATATAGTCGTTAATTTAGATAGAATAGTATGCTTGTTAGGCTGTTTGATACTTTCTCTTGGTTTTGTGAATTTGTAAAATGACGTTAATTGTTTTTCTTTGAAGCCGCATAAGGTTAAAAAAAGACATGTATATGAATGAAGTAAAAAAAGTAATATTGTTTTTATTATGCTGTGCTATACCTTTTAGTTTTTATGCACAGAAGGCGCGCCAAAATGCTGTAACAAAGAAATGGGGATATGAGCAGACCGAAAATAAAGGATGGTGGGAAAATTCAAAATATAGGGGTAATTCTATGTTTGGTGGATGGGATGCGGCTTTAGTAAATCAGGATTATGAGATAAATTGGTTGATTTCTCCACAATATGAAGGGGTGACCAAGAGATTTACAGAAAAGTTGGCAGGAGTAGTTTTAGGAGGAAAAGTAGGTTTTATAGACATACACAACCGTTTTATAATTAAACCGCAGTTTGAAAATGCAGATGATATTCATGGATTTAATTTAGGACTGTCTGCGGTAAAGAATGAGGGCGGTAATTTAGCTGCATCAAAGATTCGTAATCTGGAATGTCCCAATTACGAAATCTGTCTAATAGATTATGGATGCGGCAAATTTAACAGAAAAATACATATTATGGAGCAATATCCTTGATCTTCGTTCACGGGGAATCAACATTGCGCGGACAGCCCGTCGTCTTGGTGTGTCCCGTAATACGGTACGACATCTTCAATCCCTAAGCTTGGAGGAAGTCCTCCAGCACAAAGAACGGCATTACAAACTCCATGCCTACGAGCAGGCCGTCGCATCCCTCCTTACCAGTTTTCCCTCCATTTCCAGCAGCCGCATTGGCGACTACTTGCGGGAACATTATCCGGACTTTCCGCACGTCTGCGAGAAGACCGTCCACAATTATGTCCAGTTCGTCCGGAAGAAGCACCATATTCCTCCGGCCAGATAATCACCGGTCCCATTCTCCCAAGGAGTGGGAGCCCGGTCCGTCATATACATAATTCTTAACAGTAAACATTATACATTATCATATATTTACGACACGAAGGCATCGGAAGCCATAAATTGCGTTATTTTGCACCCGAAATCATAAAATGAACGAATAATGGAACTGATACTTATCGAAGCAGGTGCCTATCTGGAACTGAAAAGGCAACTCAGCACACTGTCGGTACAAATGGCCGACTTCCAAAAGAAAATAGCTCCCCAAAACCGGGAAAAGTGACTGGACGCACAAGATGTGTGCATGGCTCTTGGAATAATCCAAAAGAAGAATTCGTTTCTGAGCAATAGACGCCAGAGCACGTTTGGTGGAAGTAAGTGCCTGTGAATGCTCGAACGCACCGCCGGGGACACGGAAAGAACGGCAGGACATAAAGGCAATATCTGCTCGGTATTGAGAGAGCCATTCAGGGTCAGAAATCAATATAGAACGATTAGTGTGGTGCATCACTCCGCTTGGAATCAGAACCTGTATATTTGTATTATCTGATAATGCCAGCGCGCCTACAAGGCTGGGAGTTATCACTGATAATGGCATGGTCATAGGGAGCATTGTGATAAGTTGCTGGATTGTAGTTCCGGAATCCATACAAATACTCTGGGATGGATGGATATACTGTAAAGCAATAGTTGCGATTGCTCGCTTTTCGCGTTCGTGCTCTCCGCTTTCTACATAATAATCAGTATCTTTTGCGGGTTGAAGCAAAATGGCATATCCCCGTTCTCTCTTTACAAAGTTCATATTCTGAAGTTCATCAAGATTGCGGCGAACGGTCATTTCTGTACAGTTTAGTTGTTGTGCAAGATCTTTTATAGTAATAATATTTTGATTTTGCATAATTTCGATAATTCGAGCGTGCCGTTCTTTTTTCATTAATAAGTACCTACTTTCTAAAAGTCATACAGGTGTGTTTACTATAGTAATAATATAACAGAAAGAAGTGCATATTTCAATGCTGAAATGTGTTTTTTGGATAAAAATGTTCGAAACAAAACGAAATAATGTTTAAAAAAGATAAAAACGATATTGACAATATATAAAATGTGCTATATAATCGCATTAAAGAACAGGAAAAACATAAAAAATAAACAAATAACACAGACATTCGAAACAAAATAGAACATAAAACGATAATAGTGGGAAAGGATGAGGATATGAGTTCATTCTACATTCTGGGAATTGACCAGAGCACGCAGGGAACAAAAGTCGTTCTTTTTGACAAAGATGGAAAGATTATTGCCAGGGCAGATGCGGCACATAAGCAGATCGTAAATGATCAGAACTGGGTATCGCATGATCTGGAAGAGATTTACGCAAATGTGATCAAAGCTGCCAGACAGGTGGTAGAGAAAGCTGGCATAGATAAAAACAGATTGTTTGTATCGGAATTGACAACCAGAGAGAAACAACAGCAGCATGGAACCGAAAAACAGGAGAACCTGTTGCAGACGCGATCGTATGGCAGTGCAGCAGAGCAAAAGATATCTGCAGACGGATTGGCGAAGATGGTGTTTCCGGTGAGAAGGTCTACAGACGAACTGGCCTGAAACTTTCTCCATATTATCCGGCAGGCAAGATGGCATGGTTCCTTGAGAACATTTCCGGAGCAAAAGAACTTGCAGAGAACGGAGAACTTGCTCTTGGAACAATGGACAGCTGGCTGGTATATAAACTGACAGGAGGAAAGGAATTCAAGACAGATTACTCCAATGCCAGCAGAACACAGCTTCTGAACATCAAAGATCTGATATGGGACAATGAAATGTGTGAACTGTTTGGAATTCCGATGAATGCACTTCCTCAGATCTGTGATTCAGATTCCACATTTGGATATACGGACCTGGAAGGATACCTGAATAAAGAAATTCCAATCTGCGGAATCCTCGGAGATTCCCACGGAGCCCTTTACGGACATAACTGCAGACAGGCAGGCGGGATCAAAACTACTTACGGAACAGGTTCTTCCGTAATGATGAATACAGGCGAAACACCATTCTTCAGTGAACATGGTTTATCCACCTCCCTTGCATGGAGGATTAAAGGAAAAGCTTCTTATGTATTAGAAGGAAATATCAATTATACAGGAGCCGTTATTTCCTGGTTGAAGGATAACCTTCACATGATCTCCTCCCCGGGAGAAACAGAAGAACTGGCAAGAAAAGCAGATCCAAATGATCATACATATATCGTACCTGCTTTCTCAGGACTGGGAGCTCCATGGTGGAGAGATGATATTTACGCAAGTATTTCAGGAATGAGCAGAACAACCGGAAGAGAAGAAATCGTAAAAGCCGGATGTGAATGCATCGCTTATCAGATTAATGATGTAATTGATGCAATGAGAAAGGATTCAAAGATCGATATTTCACAGATGTGTGTGGATGGAGGTCCTACCAGAAATAAATATCTGATGCAGTTCCAGAGTGATATCTCACAGACAGAGGTCAAGATTCCGGATGCAGAAGAACTTTCAGTGATCGGAGCCGGATATCTGGCTGGAGAATCAGCCGGATATTATGATCCGGATGATATTTATAAGGCAATCACCTATAACTTCTTTGAAACAAAAATGCAGGAGCAGGAAAGAAGTGAAAAGGTTCATGGATGGAATGAAGCAGTAGAGATGCTTCTGAAAAAGTAAACAGGAGGTATGAAAAAATGGATGCAGAGAAAAAGAAGAAGTTGATGATACAGGCTTCTGAAATTAGAGAAAAAACAGTAGAACTGATCTATCACGGCGGCGGCGGACACATCGGAGGAGACTTATCAGAGACAGACGTGATGGTTGTTCTCTTTGACAAGATGAAACATGATCCGAAGAACCCGAAATGGGAAGGCAGAGATTACTTTATCCTGAGCAAAGGACATTCAGCAGAAACCTATTATTCTCTCCTGAACAGATATGGATATATCGGACAGAAAGAAATGGATGAATTTGGAAGCTTCGGCGCACTTCTCGGAGGACATCCAAACAAGAAAGTAAACGGAGTAGAAGCAAATACAGGATCTCTTGGACATGGACTTGGATTTGCAACAGGTATCGCCATTGCACTGAAGAAGAACGAAAAAGACAATCACGTTTATGTTATTACCGGTGACGGTGAACTTGCAGAAGGAAGCAACTGGGAAGCATTAATGTCAGCAGCAAAGTATAAACTGGATAATCTTACATGGATCGTAGACAGAAATCATTTACAGATCAGTGGAAATACAGAAGACGTAATGCCAATCGAGAACTTGAAAGAGAAGGCAGAATCCTTCGGATTCAAAACAATCGACATTAACGGACATGATTATGATGAAATCTCAGATGCTCTGGATGCCAGAGAAGAAGGAAAACCGGTATGCATCATTGCAAACACGATCAAAGGAAAAGGACTTGCATGTGCAGAAAACCAGGCAGGATGGCATCATAAGACTCCAAGTCTTGAACAGGTGGAACAGTTAAAAGAAGATATGGCTGAATACAGAAAGGAACTGGCATGATGGGAAAAGAAGCTTTGAGCAGTGCTTTTTCTGAGATGATCCTGGAAGAAGCTAAGAAAGATAAAAATATTATGGTAGTATGTACGGACTCAAGAGGCTCAGCAAAACTTGGAGCTTACCCGGATGAACTCCCGGAGCAGTTCGTAGAGATGGGAATCGCAGAACAGAACAGCGTTACAGTTTCCGCAGGTATGGCTTATATGGGAAAGAAAGTATTTACCATCGGCCCGGCAAGCTTTTACAGCATGCGTTCTGCAGAACAGGTAAAAGTAGATGTTGCTTATTCTCATAATAATGTAACAGTAATCGGAATCAGCGGAGGAATCAGCTATGGTGCTCTTGGTGCAACACACCATTCACTTCAGGATATTTCCCTGATGCGTGCGATTCCGGGACTGACAGTAATGCTCCCGTCTGATGCCGTACAGATGAGAAAGATCACAAAAGAACTTCTGGAATCTCCGAGACCAACTTATATCAGAATTGCAAGAAGCGGAGTTCCGGTAATTTATGATGAAAATACAGAATTCAAGATTGGAAAAGCAAAACGCCTGACAGACGGTAAAGATGCAGCGATCATTGTATGCGGACAGCTTGTTGCAACAGCACTTCAGGCAGCAGAGGAACTGAAAGAAGAAGGAATCAACGTTTCGGTAGTAGATATGTTTACCATCAAACCGCTGGATACAGAGATGATCGAAACAGTAGCAAAAGAATGCGGATGTATCCTTACACTGGAAGAACACAGTATCTACGGCGGACTTGGCGGTACAGTTGCAGAAGTTGCAGCACAGACAGAAATGGTACCGTTAGATATTTGTGGAATCCCTGATGAGGATGTACCGAATGGCACAGATCAGGAAGTCTTCAAGTACTATAAGATGGATGTACAGGGAATCAAAGACAGAGTAAAAATTCTGATCAGCAAAAAAAGTAAGTAATAATAAATAATAACATCATATAAAAACAATGTAATGTAGGAGGAAGAAAACAATGGAAGGAACAATGAAAGTCTGCGTACTGACAGGACAGAGACAGCTTGAGTGGACAGAGAGAGAAATCCCGCAGCCGGCAGCAGGAGAACTTCAGATTAAACTGGAGTATGTAGGAATCTGTGGATCTGATCTTCATTTCTTTGATCAGGGAAGACTGGCAAACTGGGAACTGGACGGACCTCTTGCTCTGGGACATGAGCCGGGCGGAGTTGTTACAGCAATCGGTGAAGGCGTAACAGGATTCGAAGTCGGTGACAAAGTTGCTATTGAACCTGCAGTACCATGTGGCAAATGTGAAGCCTGCAGAACGGGTCATTACAACCTTTGCCCGGATGTAAAGATGCTGGCAATTCCTCACGAAAGAGACGGTGTTTTCTCTGAGTACTGTACACATGACGCAACAATGTGCTACAAACTTCCGGAGAACATGGACACTATGGAAGGCGGACTTCTGGAGCCATTAACAGTAGGTATGCATGGAACAGAACTTTCCGATGCCAAACTTGGTGAGACTGCAATTGTTCTTGGATGTGGATGTATCGGTCTGTGTACCATCATGAGCCTGAAAGCCAGAGGCGTAACAGAAATCTATGCAGCAGACGTACTGGACAAACGTCTGGAAAAAGCACTGGAAGTAGGTGCAACAAGAGTATTTAACAGCACAAGAGAAAGCATTGAAGAATTTGCAAAAACACTTCCGGGCGGTGGAGCTGATCAGGTTTATGAATGCGCTGGAAATAGAATCACGACATTACAGACCTGCAGATTGATCAAACGTGCAGGAAAAGTTACTCTGACAGGTGTTTCTCCGGAACCTGTACTTGAACTGGATATCGCTACATTAAATGCAATGGAAGGAACAATCTATTCCGTATACAGATACAGAAACCTGTATCCAAAGGCAATTAAAGCAGTATCCGGAGGACTGATCCCGTTAAAGAAAATCGTTTCTCATGTATTTGATTTCAAAGATTGTATCCATGCGATTGAATACAGCAATGATCATAAAGATGAAGTAATCAAGGGCGTAATTAAATTTTAAGGTTACTGATCAGAAAATTAAATAAAGGAAAAATAAAAAACACTATTTTAAATCCAAGGAGGAAACGAAAATGAAAAAAAGACTTATGGCAATCACATTTGCAGCATTAATGGCAACATCCATGATGGGATCTACAGTATTTGCAGCAACAGACGGTGGAAGCGTAGCTGGAAAAACATCTCTGGCAGATGCAGACTTTGATACAGACTATCAGCCACAGAAAGACGAATATAAGATCTACTGCACATACAAAAACATCCACAGCTGGTATGATGCAATCAAAACTGGTGTAGATGCAGCCGTAGCAGATCTCAAAGATAAAGGTGTTACAATTGACTATGAATGGTATGGACCAGCACAGCCGGATGCAGTTGACCAGGTAAACTCAATTGAAACAGCAGTAGGACAGGGATATGACCTGATCGCTGTAGACGTTAATCAGGCAGATACTACTGCAAAAGCAATTGATACAGCAGTAGATGCAGGCGTTAAAGTTGCAACATTCGGAACTGTTGACGTACCGAACTGCAAGAGAAGCTTCTTTGTAGGAAATGATGATCCATACGGAGATGGAGAAGCACTTGCAAAAGCTGTATGTGAGAAGATGGGCGGAAAAGGCCAGATCGCACTCCTCGGCGGTACAATGGGTGCAGAATCTCATGAGCAGAGACTTCAGGCATTCAAAGATGTTATTGCTACATATCCGGACATCGAAGTAGTAGACGAGCAGAGAGATGATGACTCTGTAGAAAAAGCGATCAGCTTAACAGAATCCTGGTTACAGGCATATCCAGATCTGGGCGGTATCCTTTGCAATAACATGTCCAACCCTGTTGGTGCATGCCAGGCCGTAACAGATGCTGATAAAGCAGGCGACATCATCATTGGTGGTATGGATCATGACCTTCGTTCTCTGAACTATCTGAAAGATGGTACATTATATGTAGCTCAGGTTCAGAACTGCTATGATATGGGATACAAATTAATCTGGAATGCTGTTAAGACTATCGATGGCGAAACAGTAGACGAAGTTACAGACGTTGGATCAACATCCGTATACGCTGACGATGCAGACAACTATATTACCATGCTTTATGGAGAGGATGCAGATACAGATGCAGAATAAGAATGATAACCTTATCATCGAAATGAAGGATATCAGCAAGTTTTTCCCGGGCACCAGAGCTCTGGACCACGTAAGCCTGAAACTGAGAAAAGGTGAGATTCATGCACTGGTAGGAGAGAACGGAGCCGGAAAAAGTACTCTTATGAATATCCTGACCGGACAGCTTACAAAAGATGGCGGGGAAGTCTTCATGGAAGGAGAGCCGTTAAGGCTCTCTTCTCCACAGGACGCTTTAAAAAAGAATATCGTATTAGTGCCGCAGGAACTGAACCTGATTCCTGAAGCCAGTGTAACTGAGAATATTTTTCTGGGAAATGAATTCTGCGCCAAAGGTATGATCGACTGGAAAAAATCTCACGAAAAAGCAAAAGAACTTCTGAAAGTATTAAACGTAGATATCGATGTGACACAGCCGGTTAAGAAATTATCCGCAGCTTATCAGCAGATGGTATCCATCGCACATGCACTTACCTATACACCAAAGGTTCTGATCCTGGATGAGCCGACAGCCGTACTGACAAACATAGAGGCGCAGAATCTGTTTAATTCCATGCATCGTTTAAAAGAACAGGGAACTGCCATGGTATTTATCACCCATCATCTTGATGAAGTTATGGAAGAAACAGACAGAATTACCATTATGAAGGATGGTCAGCTGGTAGAAGAAGTTCCAACCTCAGAGATCACAAAAGAAGAAATGATCACAAAAATGGCCGGCAAGAAGGTCAATGTGGCAAAACATGTCAAACGTACCTATTCAAATGAGAAGTTCTTTGAGGCCAAAAATCTTACAAGAACAGGTGAATTTGAGAACGTAAGCTTTGATGTGAAGAAAGGTGAGATCCTCTGTGTAGCCGGACTTGTAGGTGCAGGACGTACAGAAATCTTCAAATGCGTATTTGGAATCACAGAGAAAGAACCGGGCGGACAGACTTTTATCGAAGGAAAAGAAGTGAATATCAAATCCCCGATCGAAGCAATCAAATACGGAATGGGATATGTTTCAGAAGAAAGACGTCATGATGGAATTACTCCTGGAATGTCAGTAAAAGAAAATATGATCCTTCCATCCTACGGTCAGATGACAAAGAATGGTCTGATCGATTATAAAAAAGTTACGGAAATCGTTGACCAGTATATTGATTCCATGTCTATTAAGACAGCATCAAGAGAAACACTGATCAAAAACCTTTCCGGTGGTAACCAGCAGAAAGTTATCGTAGCCAGATGGATGGCAAAGAATGTAAAAATGCTGATTCTGGATGAGCCGACACGAGGCATTGACGTAAATGCAAAGGGTGAGATCTATGACCTTATCCGTACACTTGCAGACAACGGCGTAGCAGTAGTTGTAATCTCTTCAGAAATGGAAGAGGTTCTGGCACTTGCAGACCGTATCATGGTCATTCATGCAGGAAGAGTCAGCGGATTCATTGACCAGGTGGAAACAACCTCACAGGAAGATGTCCTGAAGGTGGCATTTCAATAACAGGGGGATCTCTTATCATGAACAGTTTAAAGAAATTTATAAAATCCACAGCAGGAATGGTATTTATCGTAACCGTTCTTGTTGGAATTGCAGTACATATAGCAACAGGAAACTTCTTTACATCTTATAACATCAGTACACTTTCAAGAGCTGCTTCCTTTGCCATTATCGTTGGCTTCGGACAGACGATCGTACTTCTCACAGGCGGAATCGACCTTTCTGTAGCAACCGTTGGTCAGGTCTGTGGTATGGCAAGTGCAATTTTTATGGTAAATTATGGAATGAATCCATATCTTGCAATTATCATTGCCAGCCTGATGGGTATCGTCCTTGGTGCGGTAAACGGTTTTTTTATTGCTTATTTTAAAATGACACCATTTATCGTAACTTTGGCAACTATGCAGATTTATAAAGGTATTGTATACGTTATCACGAAAGGTATGCCAATCACAGGTATGCCGGAAAATGCACAGAACCTCGCGAACGGAATTATCGGTGGAGTACTTCCTAAGATTGTTGTTATGATGATTCTGATTTGTGTGATCCTTACAGTCATGCTTAACAGAACAAAGTTTGGACGTCATATCTACGCACTTGGCGGTAACCGTAAATGTGCAAAGATTGTAGGTATCCCTACAGAAAAAATAGAAATGTTAGTATACTGCCTGAGTGGTCTTCTCGCTGCATTTGCAGGTGTTATGATGGCATGTAAACTTGCATCTTTCCAGGCAAGTATCGGTGAAAGCTGGCAGATGGATTCCATCACAGCAGCAGTACTTGGTGGTACTTCCATGGCAGGTGGAATCGGAACAGTTGTTGGAACTATCTTTGGTGGTCTCTTAAGCAGTGTTATCAGTACATGTATCACATTGCTGAGAATCTCTTCCTACTGGCAGACAATCGTTACAGGTGCAGTTGTACTGATCGCTGTACTCATTGACGCAGTAAAAGATAATCCTGCAATTCAGGAAAAAATTCAGAGAAAACGCAGAAGCAAAGGAAAAAATTAAGATGCGTAGTTACGCAGTGAAATCTAAATTACAGAGAAGAAAAAGGCAGTCGGTTTAAATTTCCGACTGCCTTTTGTGTTAACGCCCTGTGAGGGACATTGTATAGGCATTTGATGCAGAGGTCCAGGTTTTTCCATTGACTTTTTTGTTTGCGATAACTTTGATTCCGTACTTGATGTTTTTGGTCATGTTGGTAAGGGTAAATGAGGTAGCTGTTGTTGCTCTTACTTTCTTGTAGGAACTGGAGTTTGGATATTTCACGTAAACGGAGTAGTTGTTTGCACCTGCGACTTTGTTCCATTTTACGCTCATAGTACTGCTGGTATTTCCGGCTTTTTTTAGAACGATTCCCATGGAAATATATCGGGTAGTCGGGGTTGTGGTTACGTAGCGTTTGTTATTCAGGAGAAGATAAGGATAAATCTTTACCTGATAAAAGGTGTTTTTGTTTAACGGTAGGGTAAAGGATGGTCTGGTATAGTATTTGGTGATAAGTTTGTGGGCGGCAGAACTCTGATATATAACTTTATAACCTGAGATAGAGTTTGCCGGGTTTACAGTGTTCATGTTAAAGGTATAACCGCCTGTGGATGCGTAAGAAGTTTTGACAGTTACGCTGGAGTAAAGGGTTGTGCATCCGGCGATGCGTGATGAAATCGATGTTCCGGATGAAGTTAAAGCTGTAATCCTTACTTTGTAGGCTGAGCCTGCTTTTAATTTGTTGATCCTTGCTTTGTTGCGGCTATTGTCAAAGTAACCAAGCAGTTTGTAGGAACCGGAACTGAAAGGGCTGATGCTGATTGCGTATTTTGCAGCGTTTGTAACCGGAGTCCACTGGACAGTCACAGAACTTTCGGAAGCGGCAATCTGTGCAATTCTAGCCTGGGAGGTAAGATAGGAAGCACCTGCAGCCTGCGAGTCGGAATCATCAACAGAAGGGGTATCCGTTTGTTCCTGAGATAATTCAGCAGACTGTTCGACAGGCATAAGCTGTGCAGTTGCTGCAAAAGCTGTAGCTGCGGTTGAGAATGTAAGAACTGCGCTGAGGGCGATGCTTACGAAGAACTTTTTAAAACTTTTTGCTTTCATAGTAAAACCGTTACTGAAAACTTATAAAAAGTTATAAACTTCTATGTTCCATTCCTACTTCAACGAGTATGCTTTTGATGATATAAATATCTATCTACTCACAAGTTCTTGTACTCTCCATAGGCGTAAATTCCGGACTAACGTATCCGTACATATTTGCATTAACGTTTCAGTGTCAGCTTGCAAATTTTTCTCCATAAGTCTTGAGATTTATAGATGCCTGGAAATCTCTGTCA
>ENA-OQJR01000350-OQJR01000350.1-human-gut-metagenome-genome-assembly--contig:-NODE-350-length-14522-cov-3.273567_pt1 | contig 14522 bp, 15 predicted proteins | sample MGYA00242614_ERZ504781 | MGnify/ENA primary metagenome ERZ504781 (study PRJEB26092, sample SAMD00036365) | human gut metagenome | host: Homo sapiens | study: EMG produced TPA metagenomics assembly of...
GGAATGGTGAACATCGGGGAAAATAACGAATCCCAGTATTTGAGAAACCAGAATTTCTCCAGTACGATCGTTCTGGAGCTGGAGCAGACAGATACGAAAGAAAAGCAGTGTGTGGGAGTGGTATTTGATGTTGAGACAGCCACAAATGAGATCAATCGCCTGTTTTTCTGGCATAAAAGCGGGCTTCTGGAAAATCAGTACCGGGCGGATAAGCGCTGCCTGACGACATTTGAAGTCAAAGAATATCTGCAGCGGACATTTTCAAAGGAAGAGTATTATTGTGGTCCGAGCAATGAGAGATTCCGCAGACAGATGTATGACATTTATCTGGGCGGTCTGGATATCGAAAAATTTCCTCGTTTGTTCAAGCGAGCCATTCCGTTTCGTATGAATATCAAACTGGAAGATTTCGTGAAAGAATATATCTGTATGGAGCAGGATATGCACATTGAAGAGCTGCAGGAAAGTGTGATGCAGTATGGAAGAATGCGCGGGAAAATCGAAGAGACCATGGAAGAAATCGGGTATCTTCAGGAGATCCGGGGTTCCTATCGGCAGTATGAAGAAAAACAGGAAGAGACGGCGTCCTGTACCTATCAGATTTCCAGGCTGGAAATCCTGCATCTGCAGAGTAAGATCCAGGAACTGAATGACCGGATGAAAGAGACACAGACGGAGATTGCAGGACAGGAAGCGAAAAGAGTCAATCTGGAGAAAGAGCAGGCAGAACTTCAGAAAGAATACGAAGCAATAATTTTGAAGATTGCGGACAGTGGTTATGCAGCCATGGAAAAAGATCTGGAGAGTCTGAACGAAGCCCTGGAACGGCTGCAGAACAGTAAGGCAAGATGGAAAAAGACTGCAGATGGTCTCAAAGAGTGGAAAGAAAAAGATGTGACGCCGAATCAGACCTTGTGGGATATTGACCGGTTTGTTCTGGAAAGATCACGGAAGGTGAGCTGGAACGGCTGCAGACAAGTCTGACACAGATCCGGGAAGAACTGGAAGAAGAGCGTCAGGAGACGGATGCCAGACTTCGCGCAGTCAAAAAAGAAGAAAAAGCGGCACGGGAAGAATTAAAAGAGCTGAAACAGGGAAGAAAAGCCTATCCAAAAGAACTGGAAGAAGCGAGATATGAGTTGAGAAACCGGCTGCATGAGAAGTGCGGCAAGTTTGTCAATGTGCAGATTCTGGCGGATCTTCTGGATGTGCGGGACGAACGCTGGCACAATGCCATCGAAGGATATCTCGGAAACAACAAGCTGCTTCTGGTCGTGGAACCAAAGTACGCGAAAACTGCCATGGAAATCTATCAGGACATGGATAAGAAGAAATTTTTCCGGGCAGCAGTTCTGGATACAGAAAAAGTACAGGAGACAGAATGGGAAGTAAAAGAAGGAGCCCTTGCTAAGGAGCTGATTGCAAAAGAGCCGTATGTGCAGGCATACATCAATTTCTTCCTCGGAAATGTTATCAAATGTGAAAGTATCGAAGAGCTTCGTCAGAACCGGATCGGAATCACTGCAGACTGTGTGCTGTACCACAGCTTCCGTCTGCAGCATATCAATCCGGAAAATTATACGAGAAGGGCATATATCGGAGAGACCAGTATGCGTCAGAGGATCCGCCGTCTGGAAGAAAAATGTGAGAGTCTTCAGGAGGAACGGATTCCACTGCAGGAAATGCTGGAAGAAATTCGCAGGATCTCTCAGCTGGAAGGACTGACACAGCCTCTGGAGGATTACAGACAATGGCTGTCTGATCTGCAGAAAATTCCGGCAAAGGAGGCAGAAAAGGCCAGACTTCTGGATACAATGCAGAAGCTGCGAGAGGAATCCGTTCTGGTGTGGGAGCAGCAGAAACAGGAAATCCAGCAGAAGCAGGAAGCAAAGAAAGCAGAGATTGAGGCAGTTCAGAAAACCATCTGGAATCATCAGGAAAACGGAAAACGATTCCAGAACATGCAGGTAGATTTTAATGAACAGTTAGTGCAGAAAGAAAATGAATTCCGGCAGCAGGACAGAGAAAAATATGAGCCGGAATTTCAGGAGTATCTGGAGGGCAGACAGAGCCGCAATTATGAGTACCTGATGCGGGAACGTATCAAGAAAAAACAGCCTTTGGAAGATGCGCAGGAAAAAGCATATGAAAAACTGGTAGAAGCAAGGAGTGCATATCTTCGAAAATATCCGAACAGAACCTATTCTGCAACGATCCGTGACAATGACGTGTACGAAAAGCAGCTTTCAAATCTTGAGTGCGATAACCTGGAAAAATACAGGGAAGAAGCACAGGAACAGGCGAGAGCAGCAGTGGAACACTTTAAAGTTGATTTTGTATCCAAGATTCGTTATGCAATCAAAGAGGCATATCAGAAAAAAGATGAATTGAACCGGATCATCAGCCGTCTGGATTTCGGAAAGGACAAGTATCAGTTTGTCATTACGAAAAACAAAGGTCCGGACGGACGATTCTATCGGATGTTTATGGATGACGCATTGGATATCAATCCGTCTCAGTTGAGTGACCACATGGAAAATCAGATGAACCTGTTTACCATGGAGCATGAGGAAGAATACGGAGATCTGATGAATGAGCTGATCGAGATTTTCATTCCGCCGGAGAATGCCACCAGGGAAGAGCTGGAGGAAGCCAGAAAAAATATGGATAAATATGCAGATTATCGCACGTATCTTTCCTTTGATATGCAGCAGATCGTGCAGGGAGAAAAGGATATGCGGATCGGTCTGAGCAAGATGATCAAGAAAAATTCCGGTGGAGAAGGTCAGAACCCACTTTACATCGCGCTTCTGGCAAGCTTTGCACAGATTTACAGAATCAATCTGTCTCCGAAGATCAAGCGTCCGCCAACCCTGCGTCTGGTTGTCCTGGATGAGGCATTTTCCAAAATGGATGCAGAGAAAGTAGCAAGTTGTATTTCTCTGATCCGGGGACTGGGATTTCAGGCGATTATCAGTGCAACAAATGATAAGATTCAGAACTATCTGGAAAATGTAGACAAGACATTTGTGTATGCAAATCCGAATAAAAAGCATATTTCAATACAGGAATTTGAACGAATGGAGTTTGAACAGCTGCAAGGGGAAGAATGATGACGTGGATATTGGGAAATATCGTAAAACAGATTGAATCCGGGACAGAAAGCTGGCGGGCAGAAAGCCGAGGTGGAAAAAGTCTGGCCAATGAACATGGGGAGCTTTATGATAAAAAACATTTAAAATCAGATGTAGCTGCAGGAGGCAGAGCAATTGCAGCACAAAAATCTGATCCAAATTAAATGGGCAGATGGATATCGGGGAAGTGATATTGAAAGAATACGCTACAGATTAGAAGACAAAGAAAAATTTTATGCATTATATCAGCAGGAAGTGGATGCAGAATTTCTGCCAAAACAGGAGAAAATCCGGTTATATCAAGAATTTTTAAGAAACCAGCTGGCACAAGTAAAAAAATTGTGGATTCGTGCATATTACCAGGATTTGCTGGAACGATCGGAAAATAAACGAAAAAAAGATCTTCTGGAATTATTAGCGGATGAGAAAAAATATGCCCCGTGCTTTGAAGGTCTGGATCAGCTTACAGAATCTGTTTTTAAAAGGATTTTCAGTAAAAAATATTTGGGAAATACAAAAACATTTGAACAAGAGATGCAAAGTCATGTCATCAGTACTGCGAAAAAAATTCTGTCCGGATGTAGAAAAAGAAATGGATGACACGACAGTGCTTCAACAGCTGTGGATCGAAGAATATGCACAAGAACTGTCTTTAAAAGGGAAACTGCATTTTTGCTGAAAGAAGAAAATGGAAGCACTCAGGAGATTAATACAGAGTGTTATCGGTTCGGTACTACATTAAACAGTCAGACACTTGGAGCATGCCGAGATAAAAGAAGTACAGAATATTCAGAAGATCGTGATATTTGAGATAAAGCCAATTATATCTCTTGCACCGTATAAGGATGGTATTCTATACTTATTTAGTCATGGATATTTTTCTCCAAAAGAATGTAGATTTTTAAAGCAGCTGCATCAAGTGTTAAAAAATCAGACATCCTGTGAAGTGCAATATTTTCACAGCGGAGATCTGGATTACGGTGGAATCGAAAATCTTTCAGTATATACGCAAAACAATCTTTCCGGAGTTAGAGCCGCTTCAGATGGATGTTGAGACATATGAAGCATATCAGGAATTTACAGAAGTGATAGATCCGGAAAACACTGGAAAAACTAAAGACGTGTTCAGGATGAAAATCCAAAGCTGCAAGAGCTGATCAAAAGGCTGATAGAAACAGGAAAAGGAATTGAACAAGAGTGTTTTTTAATAGAGAAGAGAGGAAATCGCACATGAAATTAATGATCGCATCAGATATTCACGGTTCTGCATATTACTGCAGAAAAATGCTGGAAGCTTACGACAGAGAAAAAGCAGACAAGCTCCTTTTATTGGGGGATATTTTATATCACGGCCCCCGCAATGATCTTCCGAAAGAGTATGCGCCGAAAGAAGTCATTGCCATGCTGAATGCAAGAAAACAGGAGCTCTTATGTGTCAGAGGAAATTGTGACACGGAAGTGGATCAGATGGTTCTGGAATTTCCGATTCTGGCGGACTATTGTTTTTTGAATCTGGATGGACAGAATATTTATGCAACACATGGTCATGTGTGGAATCCGGGAAAGCTGCCGATGCTGAAAGCAGGGGATATTCTGCTGAACGGACACACACATATACCGGCATGTGAAAAGATTCATACGGAAGCAGATCAGAGTGTCATGTACATGAATCCGGGTTCTGTGTCGATTCCAAAGAAAAATTCAGAACACAGCTACATGATCTGTGAGAATGGTGTGTTTGAATGGAAAAATTTAGAGGGAGAGGGTTATCAAATATGGAAGAGAGATACGCGTTGCTGATCGATGCGGACAATGTTTCAGCAAAATATATCAAACCGATACTGGATGAGTTATCCAAGTATGGGAATGTCACGTACAAGAGGATTTACGGGGACTGGACCAGCACCTACAATTCCAGCTGGAAAGAGGTGCTTTTGCAGAACTCAATCACACCGATCCAGCAGTTCAGCTATACTCATGGGAAAAATGCGACCGATTCGGCAATGATTATCGATGCCATGGATATGCTGTACACAAGCGAGCTGGAAGGATTCTGTCTGGTGTCCAGTGACAGCGATTTTACAAAGCTGGCAAGCAGACTTCGGGAAAGCGGAAAAATGGTGATTGGAATGGGAGAAGATAAGACACCGCCGCCGTTTCGAAAAGCCTGTGATATTTTTACCGTATTGGAATTGCTGTTAGAAGACAGCATGCTTGAAAAACCGGAAAAAGCAGCGGCACATGCAGTTATAGGAAAAGAGTCCAAAAAAGAGTCTGCCGGTGCAGTCTCCAAGAGTCAGATTGAAGAAGCGGTCGTGAAGATTATTACAGAAAATCAAAACAACGATAAGGAGACAGGACTTGGAGAGGTCGGAAGCCGTCTGGTCAAACTGTACCCGGATTTCGATGTGCGAAGATATGGATACAGTCTGTTGTCCAAGTTTCTGGAAACATTTCCAAAACTGAAGCTGTTACAGGATGGAACGAAAGTATCCGTGACATTGTATGAAGATAAAAGTCAGCAGGAGCGTATTGAAGAATATATTATGTACCAGTTGAAACAGGCGGGATGTCAGGGAGTATCTCTGGGAACTCTCGGAAATAAGATTCGAAATAAGTTCGGGAATTTTAAAGTGAGAGATTATGGATATTCGCAGTTTCAGCAGTATATCAAAAGCTTTCCGGATGTAGATTTAAAGGATGACGGAGAGCAGAAGTGGGCAGTGTTGAGAAGATAAGCGGAACAGTCGTGTGAGAAAAAAATCATGCGGCTGTTTTTTTATCCTCTTGACAAAAACCAAAAACCTAGTGTACTATCTAACTATAGCACTGATACACGAGGCGGAAGGAGGAAAGAAGATGAATTACAATGCAGAGATACCGATCTATCTGCAGGTCATTCACGACTTGAAGAAAAAGATGATCCAGGGAAAGATACTTCCCGGAGAGAAGCTTCCATCCAACAGAGAGCTGGCGGTTCTTTATAAGATCAATCAGAACACTGCGGCAAGAATTTACAGAGAGATGGAGACACATGGATATTGTTATACAAAGCGGGGATTGGAACATTTGTGATGGAGGAAGAGACGATGTTCGAGACGATTAAAAAGAAATGGCAGAAGAATTGTTGAGCAGCTTTATACATGAGATGCAGGATCTTGGATTTGAAAAAGATGATATTATCTCAAAAATTGCAGACTACAAGGAGGAGAGAAGATGATTTTAGAATGTCGTGATTTAAGCAAATCATTTTACACAAAAAAGGCGCTGAATGAAGTTTCGCTGAAACTGGAAGGCGGAAAGATCTATGGTCTGCTAGGGGAGAACGGAAGTGGGAAGACCACATGGATGAAGATCATCTCCGGTCTGACAAAGCCTACATCCGGAGAGGTTTTGTTCAAGGAGCATCCGTGGTTCTATGGAGATAAGGCAGAGATCGCCTACATGTCTACAGAGCCGTTTTTCTACAGTTTTCTGGATGTGAACGGAGTCGGACAGTACTATAAAGATTTCTTCCCGGATTTTGACGAGAAGAAATTTCACGAGATGGTAAGAAGGATGTCACTGGAAGGCAAGATGAAGGTCAAAGAACTGTCCACCGGTATGACAGCAAAGCTGAAGGTGATCGCAACACTGAGCCGCAAAGCAGAGCTGTATCTTCTGGATGAGCCGTTCAATGGAATTGATTATAAAGCAAAAGAAGAGATTCTCGGGATGATCCTGGAGTCAGCAAATGAAAAAAATACCTTTGTAATTTCCACACATATGATCGATGAGATCGAGAGTTTTATCGATGAGGCAATCTTTATCAAAGACGGAGAAGTTGTGCGCCGGATGTCAGTGGAAGAAGAACGGATGCAAAGTGGAAAATCCGTGGCAGATATTTATCTGGAGATCATGTAGGAAGAACAAAGGCAGAATGAGAAAAGAGAAAGAGAGGAAACAAAATGGGACGTTTGATCAAATATGAGCTGAAAAAACAGCAGACATCCAGAAACATCATACTGGCGCTGCTTCTGGTATTTTTACTGGCATTTGCGGCAGGAATTTTTTCAGACAATGGGAATATGGTAGGAATCAGTATGGGACTGGAGATTTTTGTTGGAATGTTTGTCTTCTTCTATATGGGAATTGAAAGTCTGTTGATATTGAATCGTGACCTGAAAACAAAGCAGAGTCATATGCTCTGGATGGTGCCGATGCCAAGCTGGAAGATCCTTGGTGCAAAATATATCGCAGCAGCGTTGCAGATTTTCTGTATTTCAGCAGCATATGTGCTGGCTGGTACCGCATGCGTTATGACGATGATTGCAAAAGAGGGAGCATGGAAAGAACTTATGCAGGCAATCCGCATGGGATTTGAGTGGCTGCTTCAGGGCAACCTGGACTGGATAACCGTTCTGGCAATCTTGCTGTTTTTCTTCCTGGCATGGACATCTGTGATCGCAACCGGATTTCTGGCAGTCATTGTATCCAGAACGGTGTTGATCAATTCCAGATTTGCGGGCATTGTTTCATTCATTTTGTCTTTGTGATCAATGGAATTGTGGAATATATTTACAACCTGTTTGCCAAATACGGACTTATGGGAATTCATAGCGGACTCTATATAGGAATTGGAGAATGCGCATTTTATATTGTTGCATGCATTATACTATTTGTGATTTCCAGTGTTCTGGCTGAAAAGAAATTAAGTGTATAAAATATGGAAGGTACAGTCTGTTAAATCGGATTGTATCTTCTTTTTTAATTTTACAACTGTCTTGTCATATGTAAAGTCTTGTGCTATAATGGTCAGCAATTAACGATAAAAATTTAACAATTCAGGATAAGTGAGGGAATAGAAGATGACAATTGTGGAAGAAATCCAGAAATTGAAGCAAGAAAAAAATGCAGTCATTCTGGCACATTATTATGTAAGGCCGGAGATTCAGGACATTGCCGACTACATCGGAGATTCTTTTTATCTGAGTAAGGTTGCAGTTGGATTGAAAGAGCAGACTATCGTATTCTGTGGCGTTTCTTTTATGGGAGAGAGTGCGAAGGTACTGAACCCGGAGAAAACCGTATTGATGCCGGATATGCATGCAGACTGTGCAATGGCGCATATGGCAGATGCAGATACGATCCAGAAGATGCGTGATACATATGAAGATCTGGCAGTGGTGTGTTACATCAATTCTACTGCAGAATTGAAGACACATTCCGATGTATGTGTGACATCTGCCAATGCAGTGAAGATCGTAAAAGAACTTCCGAACAAGAATATTTTCTTCATTCCGGACAGAAACCTGGCGCATTTTGTGGCAGAGCAGGTACCGGAGAAGAACTTTGTATACAACGAAGGCTATTGCCCGATCCATGAGAAGATGCAGGTGGAAGAGATCAAAAAAGCAAAGGCACAGCATCCGAATGCAGAAGTATTGTCCCATCCGGAATGTCCGAAAGCAGTGCTGGAGATTTCCGATTATGTGGGAAGCACATCCGGGATCATTGATTATGCAGCAAAAAGCGAAAACGAAGAATTTATTATCTGTACGGAAAATGGAGTTCGCTACAAACTGGAAAAGGACAACCCGGGCAAGAAGTTTTATTTTACAGAGACAGAGCCTGTCTGCACAGATATGAAGCTGATCACATTAGAAAAAGTTCTTCACGTCTTAAAAACAGGAGAGAATGAAGTGCATTTGAGTGAAGCATTGAGAACGGACTCCAGAAAACCATTGGAAAAAATGCTGGAGCTGGCAAAATAGAGTGTCTTTTTGAAAAAAGAGACCTGCCGAAAGGAAAGAGAGTATTATGAAGAAAAAAGCAGATGTTGTTATCGTTGGAACCGGTGTAGCGGGATTGTTTTCGGCGTTGAATCTTCCGGATGACAAAGAAATCATCATGATCACGAAATCAGATGCCGAGAGCAGTGATTCATTTCTGGCACAGGGCGGAATCTGTGTACTCCGGGATGAACAGGATTATGACAGTTATTTTGAAGATACGATGAGAGCCGGTCATTATGAAAACCGGAAAGAATCTGTCGATATTATGATCCGCAGTTCTGGAAAAATCATTGAAGATCTGGTAGGATATGGAGTAGAATTTGAAAAGGACGGAGAAGCGTTTGCCTACACAAGAGAGGGGGCACACTCCAGACCGAGAATTCTGTTTCATGCAGATGTGACAGGAAAAGAGATCACCAGTAAGCTGTTGGCGCGGGTAAGAGAAAAGAATAACGTAACAATTTACGAATATACGACCATGACAGACATTCTTGAGGAAAACGGAAAATGTGCGGGAATCACCGTGAAGACGCAAAGTGGTGAAGAGTCCTCTATTTATGCAGATTATACCATTCTGGCAAGCGGAGGAATCGGCGGGCTGTACCAGCATTCCACAAATTTTCCGCATCTGACAGGAGATGCACTGGAAGTAGCGAAAAAACATCACATTCGTCTGGAGCATCTGGATTATGTACAGATCCATCCGACTACATTGTATTCGGAAAAGCCGGGCAGACGATTCCTGATCTCCGAATCCGTCCGTGGGGAAGGCGCACTTCTCTATAATAAAAACATGGAGCGTTTCGTAGATGAACTGCTTCCGCGAGATGTGGTGACCAGGGCAATCCGGGAACAGATGGAAAAGGATGGAACGAATTTTGTGTGGCTGTCCATGGCGCCGATCGAGAAAGAGACGATATTGAGTCATTTTCCGAATATTTACGAGCATTGCCTGGAGGAAGGCTATGATGTTACAAAAGAGTGCATTCCGGTCGTTCCGGCGCAGCACTATTTTATGGGCGGTATCTGGGTAGACAAGAACAGCCACACGTCCATGCCGCAGCTGTTTGCAGTGGGAGAGACAAGCTGCAACGGTGTGCACGGAGCGAACCGTCTGGCAAGCAACTCTCTTCTGGAGAGTCTTGTATTTGCAAAACGTGCCGCAGATGAAATAGAAAACGAAGGTGGAAGAGATGAATAAGATTACAACAACATTACAGGTAGATCATTTGATTTTAGAAGCATTGAGAGAGGATATTTCCAGTGAAGACGTGACGACCAATTCCGTGATGCAAGAAGCAGTGGCAGGCGAGGTGGATCTGATCTGCAAGCAAGACGGTGTGATCGCGGGACTGGACATTTTCTAAACGGGTATTTGAACTTCTGGATGCAGAGACAAAGGTGGAATTTTTCTGTAAAGACGGAGATCATGTGAAGAACGGAGATCTGATGGGAAAAGTTTACGGCGATATCCGTGTGCTTTTGTCCGGCGAACGTGTCGCGCTGAATTATCTGCAGCGGATGAGCGGAATTGCGACCTATACCAATTCTGTTGCAAAACTTCTGGAAGGAAGCAAGATCAAACTTCTGGATACCAGAAAAACAACGCCGAATATGCGTATTTTTGAAAAATATGCAGTTCGTGCAGGCGGCGGCTACAACCACCGTTACAACCTTTCTGACGGTGTGTTGTTAAAAGACAATCACATCGGAGCAGCGGGAAGCGTGACAAAAGCGGTGCAGATGGCAAAAGAGTATGCACCGTTTGTCAGAAAAATTGAAGTAGAAGTAGAAAATCTGGATATGGTAAAAGAAGCGGTGGAAGCCGGCGCAGATATCATCATGCTTGATAATATGTCACCGGAGGATATGAAAAAAGCAGTGGAGCTGATCGACGGAAGAGCCCAGACAGAGTGCTCCGGAAATGTGACAAAAGAAAATATCGCGCGTCTGACAGAGATCGGAGTTGACTATATTTCCAGCGGTGCGTTGACACACTCCGCTCCGATCCTGGATATTTCTTTAAAGAATCTGCATGCAGTGGAATAAAGATGCAGAAAAAGAAAGAGAGGAACAGTATTTATGACAGGTTCTGAACGCAGAGATCAAATCATAAATCAGATTAAAAAAAGCAGTATTCCGGTATCTGGGGCGCAGCTTGCAAAAGAATTTGATGTCAGCCGGCAGGTGATCGTGCAGGATATTGCACTGATCCGGGCAGCGGGACATGAGATCATATCCACAAACCGGGGATATCTTCTGAATACTCCACATTCCGTGAACCGGATCTTCAAAGTGAATCACACGGATGAAGAGTTGGAAGACGAGTTGTGTACGGTAGTGGATCTGGGCGGAAAAGTGGTGAACGTGATGGTCAATCACAGGGTGTACGGTCATATGGAGGCAGAGATTAACATTACATCCAGACGAAAAGTGATGGAATTTGTAGAGGATATTAAGCGGGGAAAATCAAGTCCTCTGAAAAATATTACCTCCAATTATCACTATCATCTGATCGAGGCAGATTCCGAAGAGACACTGGATCTGATCGAAGAGGCATTACGGCAGAAAAAATTTCTGGTTGAAGTGGCCGCTGGATCGTAATAAGACAAATTTTTAAAAGGTGCAATCTTGACTTATCATTCCGGCTGTGATACGATTTTCAACGAGAAAGTGTGTATTTTATACACATATCTGGTAGAAAAATCATACGGAAAATGCAAAGACGGAGAGAGTAGGTTATCCGAAATTTTACAGAGAATTCCCGGAAGATCCGAGAAAGGATCCGATGCTGAGAGGGATGAACGGAAGATGATCGAACATGGCTCCCGAGCGGCGCAGCAAGCATGATGTGAACTGCGATGGGTTCGCCCTTTACAGCGAGAGAGTGTTTTTGGCAGCACTCACAGAGGTTTCAGCCGTGAGGCTGAGATAAATCAGAAGTGGTAACACGGTATTCACCCGTCTTCTTGGCAGCAGGAAGACGGGATTTTTTATGAAGGAGAGAAGAGAGATGGCAGACAAGAAACCATATTATATCACAACAGCGATTGCCTACACATCAGGCAAACCGCATATTGGAAACACTTATGAGATTATTCTGGCTGACGCGATCGCAAGATACAAGAGAAGTCAGGGATACGATGTATTTTTCCAGACAGGAACTGATGAGCATGGTCAGAAGATCGAGCTCAAAGCAGAAGAGGCGGGAGTAACACCAAAAGAATTTGTAGACAATGTTTCCGGAGAAATCAAGAAAATCTGGGATCTGATGGATACTTCTTATGACAAATTTATCCGTACAACAGACGAAGATCATGAAAAACAGGTACAGAAGATCTTTAAAAAACTGTACGATCAGGGAGATATTTACAAAGGGCACTATGAAGGAATGTACTGTACTCCATGTGAATCTTTCTTCACAGAATCACAGCTTGTAGACGGTAAATGTCCGGACTGCGGACGTGAAGTACAGCCTGCGAAAGAAGAAGCATACTTCTTTAAAATGAGCAAATATGCAGACAGACTGATCGAGCATATCAATACACATCCGGAATTCATTCAGCCGGTATCCCGTAAAAACGAGATGATGAACAACTTCCTGCTTCCGGGACTGCAGGATCTGTGTGTTTCCAGAACATCATTCAAATGGGGAATCCCGGTAGACTTCGATCCGAAACATGTAACTTACGTATGGCTGGATGCGCTTACAAACTATATCACAGGAATCGGATACGACTGCGATGGAAACAGCACGGAGCAGTTTCACAAATTATGGCCGGCAGATCTGCATCTGATCGGAAAAGACATCATTCGTTTCCATACAATTTACTGGCCAATCTTTTTGATGGCACTGGATCTTCCGCTTCCAAAACAGGTATTCGGACATCCATGGCTGCTCCAGGGAGACGGAAAAATGAGTAAATCCAAAGGAAACGTCCTTTATGCAGATGAACTGGTGGATTTCTTTGGAGTAGATGCAGTTCGTTATTTTGTTCTTCATGAGATGCCATTCGAAAATGATGGAGTGATCACATGGGAACTGATGGTAGAGCGCATGAATTCGGATCTTGCAAATACACTTGGAAATCTGGTCAACAGAACCATTTCTATGACAAATAAATACTTTGGCGGCGTTGTTTCCGATAAAGGAGCGGCGGAGGATGTCGATGCAGATCTGAAAGCGGTGATCGACAATACACCGAAAGCGGTTGATGCGAAAATGGACGGGCTGCGTGTGGCGGATGCGATCACAGAGATCTTTAATCTGTTCAAACGCTGCAACAAATATATCGATGAAACGATGCCGTGGGCGTTCGGCAAAAGAATGAAGAAAAGAAAGATCGTCTGGAAACAGTTCTTTGGAATCTGATCCAGGGAATCTCAGCAGGAGCGCGCCTTCTTGAATCCTTCATGCCGTCTACAAGCAAAAAGATTCTGGATCAGCTCGGAGACGGGCATGTGACGGAGAAACCGGAGATTCTTGTTTTTATGCACCGGTATTTTCATTATCAACGAAAGCAGCTTCCAAATCGGCCTTTGGAAGGCTGGGGGAAAGCAAGAGCTGCAGATCTTCTGGTCTCGATAAAATGGCTCTATGAAAGAGATCCTCAGCCGTATCTGAGAGATCTGGCAAGTCTGGTAATCGACCAGGGAGAGGACTGGAATGATTTTTTCTCAAATCTTCCATTTGTGAGACCGACGGAGTGCTATTATAATTGGAAGAAGATGGAGTTTTTCTCTAAGGATCTTCTGATGGATCTGATGCAGTTCCACCAGACACATATTGTCAATGTGACGATGGCCTTGAAGTATCCGGCACTGGTGACTTATTTCCGGGATCAGGGCGGAGAAGAAATATTAGAAAAGGCGATCCAGGATCTGACCCGGTTTCATGGCGTTGTTACAGGTGCTGTCAATGGGGATGAGCATCTGGCAGGGAATGATCCGGCCCGTGGAGCGGAGCTTTGCTCGATTGCGGAGTATATGTTCAGTTTGGAAATGAGTCTGGAGATTTTTGGAGATCCGAAATATGGGGACTTACTGGAACGGCTGGCCTACAATGCGTATCCGGCTATGTTTTCGGAAGATTATACGGGACATCAGTATCTCCAGCAGGCCAATCAGATTCGGGCAACAAACGAGGAACGTCCTTGGTTTAATAATGAAAAAGACTCCAATACATACGGCCTGGAGCCCAACTTCGGATGCTGTACGGCGAATATGCATCAGGCTTGGCCGAAGCTTGTGCAAAGTCTCTGGTACAAAGAAGGGGATACGCTTGTTTCTATGGTGTTTGCACCTAGCCGGCTGTGTACAGGCGAGGGCGAGGAAATGATTGAAATAGAAACAAAAACGGACTATCCGGCGGGACTTCAAGTAGAATATCTTATTCACAAAGCAGGGAATGTGCCGATAAAGTGGAAAATACGGATTCCGGGGTGGTGTGGACGATTTCATGTTACGATCAATGGCGAAGAAGAGGCCGTGCGGACACAAGACGGCTTTCTGATTCTGGAAAGACAGTTCCAGACAGGGGATGTGGTGACAGTAGCTTGGGAGGCTCAAATCAGATGGTCGGCCTGGTATCGAGACAGTATTGCTATCGAGAGAG
>ENA-OQJR01000351-OQJR01000351.1-human-gut-metagenome-genome-assembly--contig:-NODE-351-length-14514-cov-1.795788_pt1 | contig 14514 bp, 14 predicted proteins | sample MGYA00242614_ERZ504781 | MGnify/ENA primary metagenome ERZ504781 (study PRJEB26092, sample SAMD00036365) | human gut metagenome | host: Homo sapiens | study: EMG produced TPA metagenomics assembly of...
GGCGATCGTGATAAATAATGTAGGGAATAAGCTTTTTCCACCAACATTAAATCCACTGAATGCTGGTAAGTTCATTGCTGGATGAGCAACAAATACACCAAGGACAGCACCGATGATCATTCCGACTAATAAGAAGGTACTTAAATAGTCACGAGGCTGCATCATTAGCCACATTGGCATAACAGATGCAAGGAATAAGTAAACCATAACGACTGCGATCCAAGTATTTTTTGTAAAATATAATGGGAAGGCAATACCAACGGCTAACATAACGAGCAGTAATACAAGTCCTGCAACAAATTCTACTTTCTGGTTTGGTTTTACATATTTTGTGAATAATCCGAAAACAACAGCTCCTAAGATAAATAACATGGAGATAGAAGCAGCGGCAGCGTTTGGTGAACTTTTAGCACCTGTTACTGTGAATCCGTTAAATGTTCCTGCAACCATATCTGTGAAAGCTGCGATTACAAGTAAAGTAAATAACCAGGAGAACAGAAGAAATAATTTTCTTCCTGTTTTACCAATGTATTTCTCGATCAGGACACCCATGGATTTTCCTTCGTTCTTTACAGAAGCGTAAAGAGCTGTAAAATCCTGAACGGCTCCGAAGAAGATACCACCGATCAACAGCCAGAGAAGAACTGGCAGCCATCCAAACATTGCGGCGATGATCGGTCCGGTAACAGGACCTGCACCTGCGATGGATGAAAACTGATGGGAAAATACAACGGCTTTTGGTGTTGGGATGTAATCTTCACCATCTTCGTGTGTGTAAGCTGGGGTTTTCGCTTTAGGATCAATTCCCCATGTCTTAGCTAACCAGCGTCCGTAAAGGGCATAACCAGCAACTAATACGACGATTGCGATTGCTACGATTGTTAAGCTATTCATTCTTAATCACTCCTCTTAAAATAAACTCTATCATAAAATAAAATGTATTCAAAACACAGGATACAATAAAAATGAGTAAAAAAAATCTCCTGAAATGCCTGCTCAGCATTCCAGAAGACGAATATTCTCCGCGGTACCACTTCTTTTTATTACTCAAATCGTAATCCCTTAGTCACATCATTTAATGTGCTCCTTGATAACGGAAGGATTCCGGTCGCACTTACTAATGAATCATCATGTTCAGCTGACTGCTCGCAGGGGATATGGACATAAGTTCTTTATTGCCTCACAGCAACCGGCAACTCTCTGAAAAAAGAATTCAAAATATCAATGTGTCCTGCTCATTGCATTCTGTATTTCGTTGCATTCATAATAGTCCTGTAAAAAAAAGAATGTCAAGAGAAAATAATGTTCTATTTTTGATACAATCAAGCCATTAAGGCTTTGCTTACTTCCTTAAGATTCATACCGTTAGAGCCTTTGATCAGTACGACATCGTTCTTCTTTAAGTAAGTTTCAAGGAAAGCGATCAGTTCTCCGTTAGAAGAAAATGCACGGGTATGAAGAGAAGGATTTTCCTTCCATGCTTCCTCAATATAATGTCTGGAAAGTTCACCAGTGATAAAGAGATCTGTCACTTTTGTTGTAGCGATAAAACGTCCCACTTCTTTGTGGTATTCCGGTGAATCTGGTCCAAGTTCTAACATGTCAGATAAGACAGCGATCTTTCTTCCACGTGTCTTAAATTCAGATAAAATACTTAAACTTGCTTTTATGGAATCTGGGCTTGCATTATACGCATCATCGATCAGAATATAGTCGTTAACGTGGATAATATTCTGTCGCTGACCAGAAAATGTGGATAACTGTGCTTTGATAGCACTCATTGGAACATCATAGCGAAGTCCGATCGCAATGGCGGCTAATGCATTGGATACATTATGCTTTCCAAGTACATTTAAAGTGATAGGTTCTTTCATATCACCATAGTGGAATTCAAATAAAGTCTGTCCACCTTTTTCACGGATTTTTTCTGCACGGTAAGTACAATCATCTGCGAAACCGTAAAATTCATATGGTTTTTTGACATAATCGATATGTTTACGGATCATATCATTATCTCCATTTAAGAATAGGACACCATCTTCAGGCAGACCATTCTGGATATCTAATTTTTCGATACAGATATTGTCTCGTGAACCCATCATCTCAATGTGTGAAACACCAACATTTGTGACAACACCAACGTTTGGATGGATGATATTACCAAGAGTTGTGATCTGTCCCTTTTCACTCATTCCCATCTCAAGAACACCGATTTCATCTTCGGATGTCAGATGATCTAATGTTAATGGAACACCAACCTGACTGTTTTGATTGCCAATCGTTTCAAATACTTTGTATTTGCCCTTTAAAACATGTGCGATCATCTCGCGGGTTGTTGTTTTACCAACACTTCCAGTAACGCCGATGATCGGAAGAGACATTTTATTTCTGTAATAGGCAGCAATCTGCTGCATGGCTGTCAAAGTATCAGGAACTTTGATGTATGGAGCATTTCCTGAAGCTTCTGTATGTTCTTGTGTTAAGCAGGCACCGTCCTTCTTTTAATGCATTAGGAATAAAATATGGGCATCAACACGTTCTCCGATGATCGGTACAAATAAAGTGTTAGGACCGATCTCCATAGAATTCGTACTTAAGTGGTCAATCTTCATGGAAGGATCACCACATAAAAGTGTTCCGTCTGTTGCTTCTAAAATGTCTTGAATTGTTATATTCTCCATAGAAAACCTCGTTTCTTTTCACTGTTAAATTTCAGCATAGGTGTGATTGATGATAACGGTTTAAAAAATTTAATGCTGTTATCTACAGATTATAGCATAAAATGAAGTTGTATGATAAAATGATAGCCAGAAAATACAAAAAACATATTAGAAAAGAGGGTTCATGAGTTTTACACATTTACATGTCCATACAGAATACAGTCTGCTGGATGGTTCCAGTAAGATCAAGGAGCTAGTTCATCAGGCAAAAGAGCTTGGCATGGACAGCATTGCGATCACCGATCATGGAGCGATGTACGGAGTAATCGATTTTTACAGGGCAGCGAAAGCAGAAGGAATCAAACCGATCATTGGATGCGAGATTTATGTAACAACTGGTTCGAGATTCGATAAAGAAGCCAGTCAGGGAGATAAAAGATACTATCACCTGGTACTTCTTGCCAAAAATGACACGGGTTACCATAACTTGATGAAGATCGTTTCCAGGGGGTTTACCGAAGGATTTTATTACAAGCCACGAGTAGATTATGAAGTTCTGGAAGAATACAAGGAAGGTCTGATCGCATTAAGTGCATGTCTTGCTGGGGAAGTTGCAACTTATATCCGTGAAAATAACTACGAAAAAGCAAAGAATACGGCGTTGAGATTACAGGATCTTTTTGGAAAAGACAATTTCTTCCTGGAATTGCAAGATCACGGAATTCCAGACCAGACAAAAGTAAATACGGCACTGCTTAAGATGTCAAAAGAGACAGGAATTGATCTGGTTGCTACAAATGATATTCATTATACATTTAAAGAAGATGCCGAGGCACACGATATCTTGCTTTGTATCCAGACGGGGAAGAAAGTGCAGGATGAAGACCGTATGCGTTATGAAGGAGGTCAGTATTATTTAAAATCTCCGGAAGAAATGCAGAGATTGTTCCCATATGCAAGAGAAGCGATCGAGAATACAGGCAAGATTGCCAAACGTTGTAATGTTGAAATCGTATTTGGAGAACAGAAAGTGCCAGAATATGATGTCCCAGAAGGATACACTGCGGTTACGTATCTGAACCATTTATGCGAAGAAGGCTTAAAACGTCGTTATCCGAATATTACAAAAGAATTAAGAGAGCGGCTGGATTATGAATTGAAAACTATTGAAAATATGGGATATGTTGATTATTTTCTGATCGTATGGGATTTCATTCATTATGCAAAAGAACATGGGATCGCAGTGGGACCTGGTCGTGGTTCCGCAGCCGGAAGTATCGTTTCTTATTGTTTGGAGATCACAGATATCGATCCGATCCGGTATCAACTGCTGTTTGAACGTTTCTTAAATCCAGAACGTGTATCCATGCCCGATATCGACGTGGATTTCTGTTATGAGAGAAGACAGGAAGTCATTGATTATGTTGTAAGAAAATACGGGAAAGATCAAGTGGTACAGATCATCACTTTTGGAACTATGGCTGCAAGGGCCGTGATCCGTGATGTCGGAAGAGTTTTGGATATTCCATATGCAAAAGTGATGGAATATCAAAGATGGTTCCAAATGAATTAAATATTACGATCGATAAAGCATTAAAGATCAGCAAGGACTTGAGAAATGCTTATGAGCAGGACGAAGAAACACATTATCTGATCGATATGTCGAAGAGACTAGAAGGACTTCCAAGACATGCTTCCATGCATGCAGCTGGAGTCGTGATCGGTAAGACAGCGATTGATGAATATGTGCCATTAGCAACAGGTGCAGATAACGCAGCTGTTACTCAGTTTACGATGACAACAATTGAAGAACTTGGTCTGTTGAAGATGGACTTTTTTGGGACTTCGTACATTAACAGTCATTCAGGATGCAGAGAAAATGGTGCGAAGAAAAGTGCCGGATTTTGATATCACGAAAATTGATCCGACAGACAAAGAAGTTTATGAGATGATCGGAAATGGTCATACAGAAGGTGTGTTTCAGTTGGAAAGTTCAGGAATGAAGTCATTTATGAAAGAACTAAAACCACAGAATATGGAAGATATCATTGCTGGAATTTCTTTGTATCGACCGGGACCAATGGACTTTATTCCACGATACATTGAGGGAAAGAATCATCAGGAAAGTATACATTATGAATGTGAACAGATGGAAGAGATTCTGGAGCCAACCTATGGATGTATCGTTTATCAGGAACAGGTTATGCAGATCGTTATGAAACTAGCCGGATATACGCTTGGACGAAGTGACCTTGTACGTCGTGCGATGTCCAAGAAAAAAGGCGATGTCATGATCAAAGAACGACAGAATTTCGTTTATGGAAATGAAGAAGAAGGAATTCCAGGATGTATCAATAACGGTATTGATGAAAAGACAGCGAACCAGATCTGGGATGAAATGTTAGACTTTGCAAAATATGCATTTAACAAATCTCATGCGGCAGCATATGCAGTAGTTGCCTATCGTACTGCCTATTTAAGATGCCATTATCCAGTAGAATTTATGGCAGCCTTGTTAACCTCTGTTCTTGGAAATACAAACAAGATTTCAGAATACAGTTATGCCTGCAAGAAGTTAGGAATTAAGATTTTGCCACCAGATATTAACTATGGAGAGGGTGCGTTCTCTGTAGACCATGGAAATATCCGTTATGGACTGACTGCGATCAAGAGTCTGGGACGGCCAGTCATTGAAGCGATCATAAGAGAACGAAATTTAAATGGACCATACAGAGATTTTAAAGATCTCGTGGAACGATTATCAAGCAAAGAGATCAATAAACGAACTGTAGAAAATCTGATCAAATCGGGAGCTTTAGATTGTTTTCATGTAACAAGAAAGCAGCAGATGATCGTCTACGCCAGTGTGATCGACAGTATCCAGAAAGAACGGAAAAATGAGATCGCAGGACAGATGAGTCTGATGGACCTTCTTGGAGAAGAAGACCAGCAGTCTTTTCAGATTTCCTATCCAGATGTTGGGGAATATGAGAAAGAGCAGAAACTTGCCATGGAAAAGGAAGTGCTTGGGATCTACGTCAGTGGACATCCTTTAGAGGATGATATAGAACGCCTTGAACGAAGTGTAACAGCACATACTTCTGATTTTGTGATCGATGAAGAAACAGGAAAGACAAAGATTCACGATCGGGAAAGCTGTATCATTGGCGGTTTGATCAGTGAGATGAGTGTGAAACTTACGAAGAAGAATCAGAATATGGCATTTGTCACACTGGAAGACTTAAGAGGAACCGTGGAAGTTGTCGTATTTCCAAGACAGTATGCGACATATCAGTCTCTTTTAAGAGAAGATGCCAAAGTATTTATCAAAGGAACAACACAGATTTCTGAAGAAGAAAGCAAAGTCATATGTAATCAGATCATCAGTTTTGAGGATAGCAGACAGGAATTATGGGTACAATTTGCGGATAAAGAAGCATTTTTTAAAGAAGAGGATGCATTAAAAGGTATTTTAACTTCCTATCCCGGTAAAAATCCAGTGGTGATCTATTGCAAAACAGAACGTGCTGTGAACCGTCTAGGGAGAGATTATATGGTTTCTGGTGACGAGAATTTATTATTTGATCTCGAAAAACGATATGGAAAAGAAAATATTCGGGTTAGATCGTTAGGAATATAACAAAGACTATTGAAAAATTTCTTTAAATGGATTAGAATAAAAGCCAAGTTAAGAATTGTATGGATTAATAATTGGAGGATATTGCAAATGGGAAAACCAAACATTAAAACAATTGGAGTTTTAACAAGTGGTGGAGATGCACCTGCTATGAACGCAGCAGTGCGTGCCGTAGCCAGAATTGGTAAAGAAAGAGGATTAAAAGTCAAGGGAATCCGTAAAGGTTACAATGGACTGTTAAACGAAGACATCATCGATTTAACACCAACAGAAACAGCCGATACGATTTTCCGTGGAGGTACAATCCTTTTCACAGCCAGATGTGAAGAATTTAAGACAGAAGAAGGTCAGAAACGTGGTGCTGAGATCTGTAAAGCACATGGAATCGACGGACTGGTAGTTATTGGTGGAGACGGTTCTTTCCAGGGAGCTAAGAAGTTAGCAGCGCTTGGAATCAACACGATCGCTGTTCCAGGAACGATCGACTTAGATATCGCATGTACAGAATATACGATCGGATTCGATACAGCTGTTAACACAGCGATGGAAGCGATCGACAAGATCCGTGATACATCAACATCTCATGAAAGATGTAGTATCGTAGAGGTTATGGGACGTGGAGCTGGATATATCGCATTATGGTGTGGTATGGCAACAGGAGCAGAAGATATCCTGATCCCAGAAAGCTTTGATGGAAACCTTCCTAAGGTAGAACAGCAGATCATCGAACATTTACTTCGTAACAGAGCAAAAGGTAAGACACATCATATGGTAATCAATGCCGAAGGTGTTGGACATTCTTACAGTATGGCGAAGAGAATCGAATCTGCAACAGGTATTGAAACACGTGCTACGATCCTTGGACATATGCAGCGTGGTGGAAGCCCAACAGCAAAAGACCGTGTATACGCTTCTATGATGGGTGCTTACGCAGTTGACTTATTATGTGCAGGAAAGACAAACCGTGTTGTTGGATACCAGAACGGAAGATTCATGGATATGGACATTGACGAAGGACTCGCAATGACAAAAGATATCGATGAATATCAGCTTCAGATCGCACATTTATTAGGAAAATAAATAAAACATGATCTTAGAGGAATCCTGTTTATCTAGGATTCCTCTATTTCTCTATATAGGAGCATTATTTTATGAAAGAGTTACGACCGGTACAGGTCATATTGCTTGGATTTTTAATTACAATATTTGCAGGATCGATACTGCTTACACTGCCGATCGCAACACAAAGCGGGCAGGCAACGCCTTATATTGATGCATTATTTACAGCAACAACATCTGTGTGTGTGACAGGTTTGATCGTTGAGACAACAATGACACATTGGAGTATATTTGGGCAGGCAGTGATCATATTGCTTGTACAGATCGGAGGACTTGGTGTCATTACGATCACAACCGGAATGTTTTTTATGCTTCGAAAGAGGATCACTCTTGGAAATAGAATGTTGATTCAGGAGTCTATGGGTCTTAATACAATGACAGGTTTAGTTCCATTAGTTAAGAAGATTCTAATTGGGACAGGGATCATAGAAGGAATTGGAGCAGTTCTTTATGCGACTCAGTATGTGCCGGAATTTGGCATTGGATATGGAATATGGGCAGCAATCTTTAATTCAATCTCGGCATTTTGTAATGCAGGAATGGATATTGTAAGAGACGACAGTCTGCGAAGCTATGTAACGAATCCAGTTATGAATTTTACGACAATAGGGGCTGATCATCCTGGGAGGTCTTGGATTTGTTGTATGGAAAGATCTTTGGCAGGGATTCAAAAAGATCGTAAAAGATAAAGTTCCTGTAAAAAGGATGATACAACAATGGAGACTTCAGACCAAGATCGTGTTATCCATTACGTCATTTTTGATCTTGTTTGGTACAATATTGATCTTTCTGTTTGAATATCATAATCCAGCAACTATGGAGAGTCTGTCATTGCCACAGAAGATACAGGCATCACTGTTTCAGTCTGTGACGACACGTACCGCAGGGTTTGAGACGGTAGCACAGGGCGCATTGACGGATGCATCTTCGCTGGTTTCTATGTTTCTGATGATCATCGGAGGATCACCAACTGGTACTGCAGGCGGTGTCAAGACAGTGACATTCGCAATTCTTGTATTTTGTGTGCTCTCTGTGGCAAAACAAGAAGAATCAATTACGTTATTTAAACGAAGAGTTCCACAGAATCTGTTGGCTAAAGCGCTTGCGATCATTGTGATCAACTTGATCGTGCTGATGACATCTGTGTTATTGCTGTTGGTATTTGATCATGGGACTTTTATGGATTCATGCTATGAATGTGTATCAGCACTCGCGACAGTTGGTTTAACCAAAGGATTGACACCGAATTTGACAATCGCAGGGAAAGTGATTATCATCATTACCATGTATTTAGGGCGTGTCGGACCGATTTCTATGGCGATCGGTTTTTCACAGAAGAATAAGAAAAAGATGGTCATGTATCCGGAACAGGATCTGATCTTATAAGTGAAATAGATTCATATTATAACATGATATCGCAACGGAGGTAACGGAGAAGAATGAAGAAGTCAGTTGCAGTTTTAGGACTTGGAAAGTTTGGAAGCAGTATCGCAAGGTCACTTGCCAAAGGTGGAGCAGAAGTACTGGCAGTTGATAAAGATGAGGATCTTGTAAGAGATATCGCAGATAAAGTAACTTGTGCAGTCTGTGTGGATATATCTGATAAGGAAATGATGAACAACATCGGATTGGAAGGAATGGATGCAGTTGTGATCGCAACTGCAGAGCATTTAGATTCCGGTGTTATGGCATTGATGATTGTCAAAGAGATCGGTGTGCCATATGTTCTTGCGAAGGCAGACGGAACTTTAAAAGGAGAGATATTAAAACGTGTTGGAGCCGATGAGATCGTTTATCCAGAAGAAGAGATGGGAGCAAGGATCGCAAACAATCTGCTTGGAGGAGTATGACAGATCTGTTTGACCTTTCGCAGATACAAGTATCGTTAAAGTACCGGCAAGAAAGAATGGATCAACAAATCATTAGTAGACATTAATTCCGTGGAAAATATAACGTTAACGTCATCGCGATCGAAGGAGAAGGTGGTGTTGACGGGGCTCCAGATCCAACGAAACCGATCAAAGATGAGGAAAATCTTGTGCTGATCGGTAAGAAAGAAGATCTGGTCAAATTAAGAAAATAATAGATCGGAGGTGGATAAGAATATGATCACAACCACTCAGAATAAGCAGATCAAACAGATCATCAAATTAAAGAAGAGTGCAAGAGAAAGAAGAAAACAAGAATTATTTCTTGTAGAGGGAATTCGTATGTTTACAGAGATCCCAGAAGAATATTTATATAAAGTCTATGCATCTGAAGATTTTTATAACGAACATAGAGTGATTTTTGAACATATGGATGTGGAATTGGTATCACCTCAAGTTATGAAAGAGATTTCCGATACGATGACACCACAGGGAGTTCTTGCACTGGTGAAGATGATGAAATATTCTTTAGAAGATCTTCTAGAACAGGAAAAACCATTATTTCTGGTGCTTGAGAATCTTCAGGATCCGGGGAATCTCGGGACGATCCTTCGAACAGGAGAGGGTGCAGGGATCAATGGTGTTATCATGAGTCATGATACAGTAGATATTTATAATCCAAAGGTTACGCGTTCCACGATGGGATCGATATTTCGTGTGCCATTTGTCTATGTCGATGATCTTTTAGAAGTTGCAGAAACGATGAAACAAAAGAATATCATCACGTATGCAGCACATCTCAATGGAACAGACTATACGAAGGAAGATTATCAAAAAGGAACCGCATTTTTCATTGGCAATGAGGGAAATGGTCTGACAGATAAGTTGACAGACAAAGTACAGAAGAAGATCAAGATTCCAATGTGTGGTAAGGTAGAATCATTAAATGCAGCCATGGCATCAGGCCTTTTAGTTTATGAGGCAAGACGCCAGAGACAGGGGGTGGATTAAATGTATGCAGTTTATTGGCTGATCGCATCCGCGGTATTTTTACTTGTTGAGATCATGACACTTGGACTTACAAGTATCTGGTTTGCAGGTGGAGCCGTTGTTGCAGCAATCACAGCACTATTTGGTGTTCCATTTTGGGTACAGATGTTGATATTTATCGTGGTAACATGTCTGTTGTTTGCACTGACAAGACCAGTTGCCAAACGATACTTAAACAGCAAGGTGCAAAAAACGAATACTGATGCATTGATCGGACAGACAGCACTTGTCAAAGAAACGATCAATAACATGGAAAGCAAAGGGTTGGTTCAGTTAAATGGCCAGGATTGGACTGCGAGAAGCTTTGAGGCTGGAGAGATCATTCCAGAAGGCAGCGAAGTGATCGTAAAAGAAATCCGAGGCGTGAAACTGATCGTAGAAAGAGAGGTATAAGATTATGTCGATTATTTTATTTATTATCGTTATCGCATTGCTTGCGATGATCATTTCATCCACAGTGCGTATCGTGCCGCAGGCACATGCTTATGTTGTAGAACGACTGGGTGCTTATCAGGGAACATGGTCTGTAGGACTTCATGTCAAAGTCCCATTTATTGATCGTGTTGCAAGAAAAGTCAACTTAAAAGAGCAAGTTGTGGATTTTCCACCACAGCCAGTTATCACAAAAGATAACGTTACGATGCAGATCGATACAGTTGTATATTTTCAGATCACTGATCCAAAGTTATACAGTTACGGTGTAGAGAACCCGATCATGGCAATCGAGAATCTGACAGCTACAACACTTCGAAATGTCATCGGTGATCTGGAATTAGATGAGACATTAACTTCCAGAGAGACGATCAATACACAGATGAGAGCAACACTTGACGTTGCGACAGATCCATGGGGAATCAAAGTAAACCGTGTGGAACTTAAGAACATCATTCCACCAGCAGCCATTCAGGATGCCATGGAGAAACAGATGAAAGCAGAACGTGAACGAAGAGAAGCGATTCTGATCGCAGAAGGTGAGAAGAAGTCCGCGATCTTACGTGCAGAAGGACAGAAAGAATCTATGGTCCTTCAGGCAGAGGGAGATAAGGAAGCAGCAATCCTTCGTGCGGAAGCGAAGAAAGAAGCAACGATCCGTGAAGCAGAAGGTCAGGCAGAAGCGATCCGTGCGATCCAGAAAGCGAATGCACAGGGTATTGAATCAATCAAGGCAGCCAAAGCTGACGATGCAGTCATCCAGTTAAAGAGCTTAGAAGCATTTGCTAAAGCAGCTGACGGAAAAGCTACAAAGATCATTATCCCATCTGAGATTCAGGGGATGGCAGGTCTTGTAAAATCAATTACAGAAGTTGCCAAAGACGATGAGAAGAATATTGCAGATCTGATCGAAGAGCAGGTACAAGACACTGTAAAAGAACAGTAAGATCAGAAAATGTTAATGGAAATATGACAACCCTTGGCGGTATGCCGGAGCGACTGAAGAGGTGTTCCGGCTTTTGCCATGTTTGATATTGATGGGAGATAAAAGATGAAGACAATCGTTTGTTATGGAGATTCTAATACTTATGGCTATAATCCGGAAAATGGATTCCGTTATGAATATGAAGAACGATGGACAACCATTTTGCAAAAGGAACTGAAAGATTCTGCGATCGTGATTCCAGAAGGATTAAACGGCAGAACAACAAGTTTTGAAGATGAGTTAAGACCAGGAAGAAATGGTGCAACATATTTAGATCCATGTTTACACAGCCACGGACCGATCGATCTGGTAGTGTTAATGCTTGGAACGAATGACCTTAAGATCCGTTTTCAGGCAACACCAACAGATATCGGAAAAGGGATCGACCGTCTGATCAAGATGATCAAATCGATCACTCCACAGAAGAGACAAGATGGACAATCCGCAAAGATCCTTTTAATGGCACCACCGCATCTGGGGGATGATCTGACAGAGATTCCAAGTGGAGAAGAGATGGGATTTGAAAGAGGGATCAGTTATTCCAAGAGATTGGCACCGATTTATGAAGACTGGGCAAAGTTTCATAACATTGAATTTCTGGATGCAGCAAAATATGCAAAAGCTTCCGAAATCGATGCCTGCCACCTGACAAGAGAAAGTCATAGGAAATTAGGTGAAATGGTTGCGAAAAAATGCAAGGAAATCCTTGAAATATAAGGGTTTCGGGTTGTTTTCAAAGATGCATTCCTATATAATAACAACTATATGATGTCTGCCAGGGATCAAAGGGCAGAGACATCCAAGATACAACAAAATGGAGGAACAAAAGATGGACGCAAAGACAAGCTTAAAGGGAAGAAGTTTCTTAACATTAAAAGACTTTACACCAGAAGAAATTGGTTATTTTTTAGATTTAGCAGCAAAATTAAAAGCAGATAAGAAAAAAGGGATCACAGGAAACAGTCTAAAAGGGAAAAATATTGCTCTTTTATTTGAAAAACCAAGTACAAGAACAAGATGTTCATTTACGATCGGATGTGTTGATGAGGGTGCACACCCAGAATATCTAGGAAAAGATGATATTCAGTTAGGACACAAAGAATCTGTAGAAGATACAGCAAGAGTTCTTGGAAGAATGTTTGACGGGATCGAATTTCGCGGATTCTTACATGAGAACGTAGAGAAATTAGCAAAATACAGTGGAGTTCCAGTATGGAATGGTTTAACAGATGATTACCATCCAACACAGATCTTAGCGGACTTTTTTAACATTTAAGAGAACAGTTTGGAGAGATCAAAGGATTAAACTTCGTATTCGCTGGAGACGGAAGAAATAACATGAGCAACTCTTTAATGATCGGATGCAGTAAGATGGGATTGAATTTCACATGCTTAGCACCAAAGAGTTTATGGCCAAATGAAGAACTGGTAAAACAGTGCGAAGAGTATGCGAAAGAATCTGGAGCTAAGATCCGTTTTACAGAAGATGTGAAAGAAGCTGTGGAAGGTGCAGACTGCATTTACACAGACGTATGGGCATCTATGGGTGAAGAAGACAAGGCAGCAGAAAGAATTGCTTTATTAAGACCATATCAGGTAAATAAAGAAATGTTAGAGATGACAGGAAAAGATACTACAGTTGTTATGCATTGCCTGCCAGCAGTTAAAGGACATGAGATCACAGAAGATGTTTTTGAACATTATGCAGATGTGATTTTTGATGAAGCAGAAAATCGTATGCACACGATCAAAGCTGTTATGGTAGCGACTTTAGGAGAATATTAGGAGATAGGATATTCAATGAAAAGTAAGATTCTCAAGGAATTAAAGAATGCAGATGATTATATATCAGGACAGCAGCTTTGTGAGCGGTTGGGAGTTTCAAGGACTGCTGTCTGGAAGCATATCAAAGCATTAAGAGCAGAAGGTTACGAGATTGATTCTGTGACAAATAAAGGCTATAAACTTATGATGGAACCAGATCTTTTGACAAAAGAAGAAGTAGCATCCTGCCTTCATACCAAATGGCTTGGAAAAGATCTTCATTGTTATGAGACAATGGATTCTACAAATCTTGAGATCCGCCGTCTGGCAGAAGCAGGTGCCGGTCACGGAACCGTTGCGATCACAGAAGAACAGACGATGGGAAAAGGAAGAAGAGGACGAAGCTGGTTGGCAGAAGTTGGAACAGGGATCGCGATGAGCTTTCTTCTAAAACCTCAGATTGAAGCTCAGAATTCTTCTATGCTTACGTTAGTTACTGCATTAGCGGTAAATGAAGCAATCTGTGAGACAACAGGAATTCGGGCAAAGATCAAATGGCCAAACGATATCATTGTGAATGGAAAGAAGATTTGTGGAATCCTAACAGAGATGAGCCTTCAGATGGATGAGATCAATTACATTGTAGTGGGACTTGGTATCAATGTAAATATCGATCATTTTCCAGAAGATTTAAGTGATAAGGCAACTTCACTCCAGATCGAGGGAGGAAGAAAGATCAAGAGAGCTCCATTGGCAGCGAAAGTGTTAGAATGTTTTGAAAAATATTACGATATGTTTTTGAAGACAGAAGATCTTAGCATGTTGCAAGATGAATACAATAAACTTCTGGTACATACAGACCAGAAGATCAAGGTTGTCAGAGGTTCCAAAGAAGAGATATTCTTATCAAGAGGCATCAATCATCGTGGAGAATTACTGGTAGAGGATGAAGATGGAAAGGTATCAGAAGTTTCATCCGGAGAGGTATCAGTAAGAGGT
>ENA-OQJR01000352-OQJR01000352.1-human-gut-metagenome-genome-assembly--contig:-NODE-352-length-14453-cov-2.959654_pt1 | contig 14453 bp, 17 predicted proteins | sample MGYA00242614_ERZ504781 | MGnify/ENA primary metagenome ERZ504781 (study PRJEB26092, sample SAMD00036365) | human gut metagenome | host: Homo sapiens | study: EMG produced TPA metagenomics assembly of...
GTGCTAACATTGCAAACATGTAAAGGAAATTATCATAGTATCTCCTGTCACCTGTCCTAAGCGGAGTGTTCCAGAACTTTTCAACACACTGCTTTGCATATTTTCCATCTGCTGCGAGTGAAGCTTCTGCATTAACAGCAATGATCGCTACCGGATGAAGTGCCTTCTCATCAAGCGGTGTACCATCTATAAGGAATACACCATCCCAATTATCCTTCTGATCCTCACAATAAAACTTCTGAAGCCTTTCTGCCGTTTTAATCTGCCACGGATCTGCATCAAACCACAGATGATCCATCGCTATATTGGCGATCGTGCGGTATGCATCACTGTAATACCAGTCATGTCTTCCAAATATTTCCTTATGCCCCGTATGAGGCTTTCCATCATAATCTGCATATTCTGCGCTAAGTCCTGTCTTTTCATGGCATGCACTGTGCAGATATGCTCTGCTGGCAGCTGCTGCTTCTTTCCAGAAGTCTCGGTCCTCCTCATAAGCCCTTTGGGCAAAAAGTTCATAAAAATGCGGCAGATGGTATGAAGGATCACTGAAATCCATATTTGTGACAAACTTTATCAGCTTGTTGGAAGGCTCCCACATTGGCTCTCCGCTGTGTCCCGGTCTCACCCTTGTGTACACACTCCCTTAAGATATTTTGTGCCTCTTTGCTGTAGCAGAATATACCATTCGCCATCTCCCCATCTTTTAGAGGCGAAAAACAATGCCATTGCAAATACTCTTCACCATCAGGTGCCGGTCCTTCGGCATTTCGCTTTACCGTTTGTCTGACATGACCACGTCTAAAACTAATTTTTTTGCCGGTACCATCTTCTATGTACATATATGTGCGCACCCATTTCCACAGTCTGTCAAACTCTGCTTTTTTATCCAGCTGTACACATACCATCATGCCATATGACATTCCCTCGGTTCTCACATCATGATTGCCGGTATCCTCCATATATCCATATCATCACCGGCTTCATGATAAAAACGTTCATCATCATTCCCATAGAATATCGTGTTAAAAGTATCCTCTACTCTTTTTTGAATTTCTTCTTCCGGATACCCATACTCTTTGAATATATTTCTGTATTTGCCTGTCTTATATGCTCCTGCCATTTTTCTCTCCTTTTTGTCGCTGTTTTACTGTATCCCGCACATTAAATTTACAAATCTGTGTCTGCATGATGTCCAGGATTCATTATCTCCTTTTTTTGAACCATTCTTTCTGTGCACTGTCCTTAATTCCGTATATGGCTGTTATGTTCCCGATGATATCATCAGATATCGTGCTGTCTGCCATTATTATCATAATTCCTTTTATCCTGCCTTCGCCATACAGATTATCCATGATATTTGCTATCTTTCCCTGATGTATCCAGCAAAAATTTCTTTCGTCCGCAGCACACTCAAGCACACATACTCTGCCGATGTCACAGTTATCCTCTCCATAACCGGCTGGTGTATAAACATAATTCATACTGACCTGTCCGTCTCCATCACACGAATAATGGATATGTATCTGACCATGATCTGTTTTCTTAAGCTCATGCCAGCTAAAGTTCCTCTCAGGTACCTCAGCAAAGTTTACAGCCCTGTTATATCCGAACCCGACACGGTGCCGCAGGGTTTACTACAGGTGTTCCATTTACCATAAATGTCACATAGTAAATCCCTCTGCCGGATTGCCTATGTTTTTCCAGTACCATCATTTTCTTTGATCTGTAAAGAAGCTCCTCCGTGCCATTTTCAAGAACTACGCTCACGCTTTTTGCATCAGGTGCAAAAAGATTTACTTCAATGCTGTTATCCTCCGTCACACGGATACCATGTATGACATCCGGATATTTGCCAGCCGGTTTTCCATCCTCGTCATTTTCGAACTGTATCTGCCTGTACACCGGATCAAAAAATACCATGCTCTCATCCGCCTGTACCGGTGTGGTAGAATCAATATTCCTTGATCTGACCGGGACAGCTTTATTAATATCATCAAGTTCTGCGTCATCCCATGTAAAAAGCATCTGTGCGAAATCCTTAAAGCTCTTTCTCCATACATGCCATTCATGATAGCCCTCATATACTTTTTGTGTACTGTTTTTCCCCTGCCGTGAAAATTCCTTTACCATCTCATTGATTCCAAGCAGTATCTCTTTTTCTTCATCTCCTGCCGACATAAAGACAGCTTCAAACCGATATGGGCTGTCGATGATTTTTTTCATGAGATGTATTGCAACACCTGAAAATACACCAACTGCTGAAAAAAGCTCCGGGTGTCTTGCCGCTATATCCGTAGCCTGTCCTGAACCAAGTGAAAGTCCTGCCACAGCACGATTGTTTCTTCCTTTTTTGACCTTAAAATTTTCCTCTATATAAGGGATTATGCTATTTACAAGCTCACTGTCAAAATCTCCCGGAAAAAATACAGGGTATTCGTTATCCTTAAATGCGTAGCCACTGCTTGCAACTATGATCATCGGCACACATTTTTTGTCTGCTATCAGATTGTCCATGATGAAATTCATCTTCCCCTGCCATACCCATCCGGTCTCATTCTCCCCGACACCATGCTGTAAATACAATACAGGATACCTTCCATCTCCGCTCTCATATCCGGGTGGAGTATACACATAGCTCTCCTTTATGTGACCGTTTACCTGTGAGGTATATTTGCACAGACTTACCGTTCCATGCGGCACATCCCTGACAAAATAGAAATCCTCGCCCTCTTTTGGCACTTCAAATGTGTTTATTGCAGCAAAACAGCCATATGATATAGCCGCATGAGGATTTGTTATGCAGACATCATCTACATACCAGAAATAATAATGCATTGCCCAGTGGAAATCTTTAATGTTTGCCGAAAATCCACCCTGCATATCAGGCTTTAACTGTATGCGTTCTGAGCTGAAATAGCCTCCCATTCCGGCTACTTCTACTTTATTGGCATTTGGCGCATAGATATAAAAGGTAACGCTTCCATCATCCTCAAGTGTGACCGAGCATCTGTTATTGTCCATTGATGATGGTATCGTGCCTATATACAAAGCACCGTTTTTTAAATCATCCAAAAATAAATCCCCCCATTCGTTTATTGATATATACAAGTGTAAACGAACAGGGGCTTGTTATTCTATTAATAAATTGCCAAACAGTATTCAAATATTGCTAATTTTCATTTACCTTTTGCTGTAAATAATCAAAATATATCTGTGGATTACAGGCATTGTACTCCTCCATATACTGATTCCAGGCAGCATCAAAATCATCTGCCATGATAACCTGCGGCAGCCATATTTTCTTTACTGCCACAATATATTCTTTACTTTCCCACATTCAGAGGTCGAAGGAATTGAATCTGAATATGAATACATCGGATACCACGAGCCGGGAGCCTCATTTTTTCCAAGCATATCTACATAGTTTTCCACTCCATAGGCTTTAAAACATTCCTGAATATCCACAGGCTGATTTCTGAAAAACTCGTTCTGCTGAAACTCCGTTGAAAACGCATTTATACCATCATCAAGCATTCCCTCCACTCTTGGAAAGTATGAGTACGAACACATATGCGCTGCCTTATATGAGCTGTCACTTTTTTTCTCTGCCTGCTCATTGGTAAGGTAAACAAACCGTTTTCATCGACTGAATAGTCCTTGCCCTCCTCTCCCCAGAACCTTTCTCTTATGATATCAGATTCCAGAAGATCACTGACAAACTTCATCGCACCTTCGATATCTTTACAGGAGGTGGTAATGGACAATCCTGAAGAATAATCTATTTCTGCCATCCTGTTTGTATGCCATCTGTTGTGAATACCATCATCAATCGTGACAGGAAGAGGGACATAATCACACCCAAGCTGTGCCAGATTCTGTTTTTTGAATACAGGATCTATTACATAATAAAACTGCCACCACTGGTCGACCATCCCAAGCACTGCTCCTGTTGACAGCTTATCCAGATATTGATCATAGGTGGCATTAAACGCCCCGGGATCCATTATTCCCTTATGGAACTCTTCGTTAAGCTTTCCGAAATATCTTTTGGCTGTGTCGCTCACATTGTAATCCATCACTTTTTTAGTTTCAGTGTCTACCATACAGCTTCCATCGTTTGGAAATCCGTCCAGAAACTGCGGCACATTTTCAAGGCAAAAATACCGCCAGTCATCACAAAGTATCGTAAATGGTATATTTTCTGTTCCATCCGGCATTGTGGGATTTGCCTGTACATAGCTTTCTATCAGGTCAAAGTACTGCTCTATCGTTGTAATCTTTGGATATCCAGCCCATTTTAATACTCTTGTCTGAATCCAGAAGGCTTCACCATTATGCAGCATCTCCACATCATCCCCATGCGATACTCCAAACTGTGGAATCCAATATATGTGTCCATCCGGCTGTCTGAACTTTTCCCATTGTTCATCACTGAGATATTCTTTTATGTTCGGATAATCGTCCCAGTATTCATCTATTGGAATGAGTGCACCTGCCTCATACAGCGCAGTCTCACCCAATACAAAATCCGGATATTCCCCGGTTGCTATGAGAGAATTTATTGCATCGTCCTTATCCTGTCCAACAAGCCAGGTTTCCTCACATTCAGCACCGATCTGCTCTGCTATGAGCTGCTTTATATCATTATCCGGATCTATATTATCTCCTTCTACAGAAAAAAAAGCCGTAAAATGCTTTATTTCTTTTTTATCTAACGCTTTAAAAGTAACACCGGCTATAAGTCCGATAAACAATGCCACTGTAACCGCTGCGGAAACCAATCTTTTTTTCATACCATGTTTTCTCCCTATTTTCTTTTGTTCAGTCTCTGCTATAAAATTGCATAATAGTCATTATATCCCATAAAAAATATTTTTACAAATCCCAAAATAAATATATCTAATAACTAGGGTATAAAACAATAATTTATCCTGCTGACATTTTCTCTGTCATACATTATAATTTTTACAATTTTAAAAATCAGGAGGACCATATAATGATCATACATGAAATAACAGAAGAATGTTTTAAGAAATATGGAAAGGTGATCGACTCAATAGATCTTACAGTAGCTGGTCAGCACAATGCAGACAGTAGAAATTCCTGCTGATGTGGTTTATGAGCCATCCATTTCTGCACTCGAAAAGCTAAAATGACGCTACAGAATTACAACAGAAAACATACGGGGAGCGTTCCTATACAGATAGGACTGGTGCATAGGCAACAATCATAAGCTCAATGCTGTTGAGTATCACAGATGCTCTGAGGTCAATATTGCCGCAACTGATGCCATACTGATACTCGGCCGACAGCAGGATATCTCTGTGGAAAATACATATGATACCTCTTTGATGGAAGCTTTCAGGATTCCTTCCGGAACAGCAGTCGAGCTTTATGCCACAACACTGCACTACGCACCATGTAATGCATCTGATGGCGGATTTCTGGTAGCTGTTGTACTTCCAAAAGGCACAAATGAAGCCCTGGAACATCCACACACCGGCGGAGAAGATGCTCTTCTTGCAGCTAAAAACAAATGGCTTATCGGACATCCTGAAGGTGGACTTCCTGAGGGATCATACATAGGGCTTACAGGTGAAAATCTGGAAATTAAATAGAAATCAAAAACAGCCCGGGCTTTCACCCGGGCAATTATTATATTACGCTTTAACTTTATGATAAAATTAAGCCTTCACCTCGTCCTCGTTGTCTCCCCAGAAATCCACCGGCTCATAATCCTGCAGCTTTGCAAGGAAGCCCTTCTGCTTAAGCTCCTCCTGTATGGCATCAAGCACCTCTTCACTCTCCGCACATATTGTGTGATAGTGATAACCTGAAGTTACATTTTTAAGAAGGCTGGACTTTCCTGTACGGATTTCCTCCAGGTAATTTCTGACATCACGTCTGGACTTGATGTCCATATTGGCGCGGATCACTCCGTAGACCTTGTGGTATACAAATACGTCCTTCACATGGCCTCCGGCATCAACTATTGTTGAAAGCTCCTCCTCTACTTCATCATCCTCGTGAACCACCTTTAATACTCTCGAACACTGCTTATCCGCCTGTATCAGATATCCTCTGTTTGTCGAAAAAATCGCGGCTCCGTTTGCTCGAAGCAGTGCTATGTCCTGCACAATCACCTGACGACTCACATCAAGCTCCTTTGCAAGCGCAACTCCCGCACAGGCGACTTTGACGAGGATTAGAATATTTATTAGTTTTTTTCTTCTCTCATCACCGTTCATTTCGTTCCTTTCTGTAAAACATTACTGTCACAGCATAGTGCGACCGGCAATCTAAAAGCTATACTGCATGTAGAGTTTTTAAGTGATAAATCCATAATAGGCGCTGAATGTGTGAGCGCACCACTTGATACATAGTCTACACCAAGACCCTTTATTCTTTCAATATTTTCTTTGGTAACATTTCCCGAAACCTCGATTTCGGCTCTGCCGTCAATGTAGTCAATGCACTGCTTTAAAAGCTCTGTTGACATGTTGTCGAGCATGATAATGTCTGCACCGGCTTCAACCGCATCCTTCACCATATCAAAGCTCTCTACCTCAACCTCAATCTTTCTGACAAATGGAGCATAGGCCTTTGCCATGGCGATTGCCTCTTTTACGCCGCCAGCTGCTCCGATGTGGTTATCCTTAAGAAGCACTCCATCCGAGAGATTGTATCTGTGGTTGTTTCCACCACCGACTCTGACCGAGTATTTTTCAAAAATTCTATTGTTTGGAGTTGTCTTTCTGGTATCCAAAAGCCTGATGCCTGTGCCCTCTAAGAGCGCTGCAACCTGACTGGTATAAGTGGCAATTCCACTCATGCGCTGTAAATAATTGAGCGCAGTTCTCTCACCGCACAAGAGTACTCTGATATCTCCGTAAACCTTGCCGATAAGCTGCTTATTTTCTACTCTATCGCCATCCTTTACGTAAAACTCTACCTTTGTATCTGCATCAAGCAGTGTGAAAACTCTCTCAAAAACCTGCAGTCCACAGATGATTCCGTCCTGCTTGCAGATTAGATCCACTTCTCCTGCCTGCGGATGTGGCATCACGCTGTTTGTGGATACGTCCTCGCTTGTGATGTCCTCCTTTAATGCGCTTAATATGAATGGGTCTACGTTGAGGCCCAGTGTTACCTGATCGTACATATATTTAGATTCCTTTCGTTGCATTCTTTGCATTTTTTAGTTTTCTTTTATATTACGGTTTCGCACTTTTTATGCTGTGTGGTGCCGGGGTAGTACGCAGTATATTCCTCAGAAAAATATGAAGTCAGCCACGGGATTTTTTTTGGATAGTGCTTTATAATTTGCCACTTGTTCGCATTAACTGCGTTAATGGAACCCCGTGGCAGTTCATATTTTTCTTCTGAACACACTGTGTACTCTCTGCTCGTATGGCCAGCCTTTGGCTGTCCACTCGCATCTAGGCTGAAACACAGATTCTATGCCTGAATGTAGGTGACACCAGATTCGTTTTCTACGCTGGTGCGTCCCTCTATAGCCTCCATGGCGAGCTTCCTGTATTCTCTCTCTACAGCTTTTTCATCGCTGTAGTCTGCGAGGTCGATGCTATCTGCGGCCTTTTTGGCTGCTATCTCATCATTTACAAAGCCAAGCCCCGCCATCTGTCCTGCTGCACGCTTTGCGAATACCAGGCTCTCAAGCAGTGAATTGCTTGCAAGACGGTTTCTGCCGTGCACTCCGTTGCATGCGGTCTCTCCGACTGCATAGAGACATTCCATGGATGTGCGGCTGTGATGATTCACCTTGACGCCGCCCATGAAATAGTGCTGTGCCGGAACTACAGGAATAGGCTCCTTGAAGACATCATATCCCATCTCCTTGCAATGTTCAATGATATTTGGAAAATGTGATACAAGCTCATCCCTTGGAATGGTACGCAAATCCTCCCAGACAAAGTCTGTGCCGTCCTTTTTCATCTGCTCACGGATTTTGCCGGTCAGCACGTCTCTTGGTAAAAGCTCATCGACAAACCTGTTCATATTCTTGTCCAAAAGCTTAGCACCCTCGCCTCTTACGGACTCTGAAATGAGAAAGCTTCTGTCCTCATGCTTTTTCGTGTAAAAGGTCGTTGGGTGAATCTGCACATAGTCTGGGTTTTTAAGCTCTATGCCATGCTTTTTTGCAATGGCAAGCGAGTCACCTGTCAGATGTCTGAAATTCGTTGAAAATCTGTACAGTCCTCCAACTCCGCCACAAGCCATGACAGTGTATGCCGCTGTCACCTTTTCCAGCGTGCCATTCTGTTTTCTGATGATGGCGCCGTAGCATTTGTTATCCCTTTCGATTATATCAACCATCGTTGTATACTCCATGAGTGTCACATTTGAAAGCTTCTTAACCTGTGCAAGCAATGTGCTTGTTATCTCTTTTCCGGTCACATCTTCATGGAAAATAATTCTGTTGTGTGAATGAGCTCCCTCTCTCGTATAGGCAAGTGAGCCGTCATCATTTCTCGCAAAATCTGCTCCGTATGAAACAAGATCCTTCACCACCTCAGGTGATGAGTTTATCATTATCTCAACCGACTCCTTGTCATTCTCGTAGTGGCCGGCCTTTAAGGTATCCTCAAAAAAGCTGTCGAAATCAGACTGCTCTTTAAGCATGCACATGCCGCCCTGCGCCAGAAATGAATCGTTGCTCTCCAGATCTGACTTTGTTATCAGTGTAATTCTTATGTCTCTTGGAAGCTTAAGCGCACAATAAAGACCTGAGCAGCCGCTTCCCACAATAAGTACATCTGTATTCATAATATGTTACCTCTTTTATTTGCCTGCATCCACCGATGTAGCCGCTTCTTTAGCAACATCCTCCAGGATGCGATTTACTGTAATGGGCGTATTATAACACTAAAATTTACAGCTGACAAGACACCTGTAAAACTTTTGTGTTGACAGCTGGTTTACAGCTAAGTATAATGACAAGTAACTTATTTATTTTGGCCGGTTCTTTATGTAAAATCCAAAAGGGGGGCTTACATTGATATAACTGTGCTTCAATCACACTAGGAATTTCAAGAGGTATATTATATTATGATGACAACAAGAGAATTACAGGATGAGATTATCCGATTAAAGAAGGAAAATGATATCTGTATATTAGCTCACGCTTATCAGAGTCACGAGATACTTGAGGTTGCCGACTTCACAGGTGACTCATATGGACTCAGCAAGCAGGCTGCCACAGCACCACAGAAGAATGTGCTCATGTGCGGTGTCCGCTTCATGGCAGAGACCTGCAAGATTTTATCTCCTGACAAGCATGTATTTTTGTCAAACAGCGCAGCAGGCTGTCCTATGGCGGAGCAGCTCGATGTAGAGCTCTTACAATCGTTAAAGGATAAGAACCCTGACTATACAGTGGTTGCCTACATAAACACCACATCAGAGCTTAAAACCATATGCGATGTGTGCGTCACATCTTCATCCGCTGTAAAAATTGTTAAAAATATTGACAATAACAAGATTCTTTTCATCCCTGACTGCAATCTTGGCGCATGGGTTGAGGAACAGGTTCCGGAAAAGACCTTCAAATTTGTACATGGTGGCTGTCCTACTCACCTGCGCATGTCAATAGCAGATGTTGAGAGAGCAAAAGCGGCTCATCCTGCTGCAAAGCTTCTCGTACATCCGGAGTGCCTTGCTGAGGTTTCAAAGGCGGCAGACTATATCGGTAGCACCACCGGCATCATTGACTATGCTAAAAACAGCACAGACAGGGAATTTATCATCGGAACTGAAAACAGCATACTGCAGCACTTACAGTACGAGTGTCCTGACAAGAGCTTCTATCCGCTCTCAAAGGACTGCGTATGCCACAATATGAAGCTCACTACCCTGATGGATGTATACAATTGTGTTAAGGGAGCAGGCGGAGAAGAAATCATACTGCCTGACGATATAAGAACAAAGGCCAAGGCCTGCATAGATACCATGCTCACACTTGGAGAGTAATTTAATTGCAATATTAAAAGACCACAGTTCATCTGTTTTGATGCCCTGTGGTCTTTTTTAATTAATTGATGATAATACATCATCTGAATATCTTTCTTTAATTTTCATTTCCAGCACCTGAAATTCATGAATATAACTGTCAAGCACCTTATTCACAAGCTGACGTGCAGCTTCCTCATTGTATATATGAGTTGTATCATTCCTGTCTCTTAACATTCCAAGCCAGACACTCTCATCAATAAAATCATAATACGCATATGCAGTTTTTATAATTTCTCTTGGAGAACCTGTTGCAGCCTGATTAGCGCCCTCATATCGCAACAGTTCCTTTAAGACCTTCCAGCCCAGCTCAAATTGTATATAATATTTATCAATTATACCGCTCACAATAAAATCATTTGTCAAGTCTTCATCAAATGCCCTTGACAATATCCTCAAGTGTCTGACATACTGGTCAAACTTTTTCATACAATACCCTCCCATCCCTTTCTATTTCTGTCACCAGTACCGGTGAAATATGCTTATCATCCATATTTATTATGTCCAGCTTTAGTAAAGACCACAACTCCTCATTAAGACAATCCGATAAATCACCAAAATTCTCACATCCATAAATAGCCAGATCAATATCACTTTTAGGATGATTCGTGCCTCTGGCGCGTGAACCAAACAGCACTACTTTTTTTGTATTATATTTTTTTGCTATATTAACAATTTGCTTATATACTTCATCCATATAATACTCCTTATTTCACATCCGTCTAATTGAATCCAACAACCTTCTGTGACAGCTTATACGCACCGATAGCTACCTTTCTGCCTCCCTTGCCCGGCAGGTTCATTAACTGTCCCATGACGCCATGGCGCAGCTTCTTATAGGTTTCTTCATCGTGCTCCTTCATGTATGCCCACAGTTCATCCTTCTTAGCCATGTTCTCATCGGTGCCTGAGATAATTGCCAGAATAGTAGAAATAGTCGTAATAATCTCCAGATAGCTGTACATATACTTCCTGCACATCTCATTTGTTATCTCATTCAATTTGACATCGTCAAACATAATCTTATTTACACGAATCTGCTGGTCAATACGGCGTATCATCACCTGCTCATTGACCGACTGGTCATCGCGACCGATAAAATATCTGTAGAAGTCCACATCCAGATAGTACATCGTGCGCACATACGGAAGCGGCTTATATACATAGATATTATCCACATAAAAGGTATGCTTTGGCAGCTTGAGTCCACAGCTTCTCAAAAGCTCTGTCCTGTATATTACCGAATGCATCAGTATGTAATGTCCCTTGTGAATATGCTTTATATCACTCCAGGTAAATATCTCATTGCGTGGAAAGCCGGTCTGACGCATAACCTTTTTACGCTTTGCTCCTTCTTTCTCGTAGACATAGTTGGCAAGAAGCATATCAATCTGTGTATTCTCCTGCTCAAACTCCCTTAGCTTGTCCAGTATCTTCTTGTATGATTCCAAATCCACCCAGTCATCGCTGTCAACGACCTTGAAATATTTGCCTGTGGCATTTTTGAGACCTGTGTTTACAGCCTCTCCATGTCCACCGTTCTCCTGGTGTACAGCCTTTACTATGTCAGGATATTCGGCTGCATATCTGTCAGCTATCGCTGCTGTCTCATCCTTTGAACCATCATCAACAATAATTATCTCCACATCATCTCCACCCGGCAGGATAGACTCTATACAATGCTCCATGTAATCCTTTGAATTGTAACATGGGATTGCAAAACTTAATAATTTCATCTTTTTCCCCTTGTAAAAAAATAATATCGCTGTTTGATTATGCATAAAATTTTATCCTATATGCAATAACAAATACCGATACTATAATTATACACAAAATCATGATATTGTCTAAGGATTTTTTATGGTACCTTAGGACTGCACAGTTTGTTCATATTTTGTTTACAGAAAAGTGAAATTCAAAACACACGGTTTTCACAATTGATTTGTATACTAACATCATAAACGAAAGATACAAAACAAAAGCAACAAAACATATTAATTACGCAATACTCATACTAATCTTTTTCATATATAGCCGATGCAAGCCACATGCATCGGCTTCCTCTTTTTAGTATTATAGTAACTATGTGATTATTTCTATCAGCTTCTCTTTATCTTACGTGAAGCCGTCTTTTCAAACTCACTCTCCCTTACTTTAAGGCTATAGATACGCTTGTAGGCAGGTGCATTCACATTGTACTCATCGATAAGCGCCTGCAGTGCTGCCCTTATATCGACGATACCTGCATTTTGAGCATACTCTCTGTCCGGGAAAATCTCAGCTTCAATCACTCCTTCAGACTCACGCACTATGATTTCCTTTATGAGATGATTTACGCTCAGAGCGTTTTCAAGCTCCTCCGGTGACACATTCTCACCGTTTTTGGTGATAATCAGATTTTTTCTTCTGCCGGTCAGATAAATATATCCATCCTCGTCCACATAGCCTAAGTCACCCGTGTGAAGCCAGCCGTCCGACAGTGTCTCCTCAGTCTCCTTTGGCATCTTATAATAGCCCTGCATCACACTTGTACCGCGGACAAAAAGCTCACCGTCAACTGTTTTTGCCTCACAGTTTGGCATCAGCTTGCCTACCGAGTTTTTGCGGATATCCCAGCTTAGATTTGTGCTTATGACCGGAGAACACTCCGTCATGCCATAGCCCTGCAATATGGTGATACCAAACTCTGCAAATAAATCAACATAATCAGGATTTAGGTACGCACCGCCACTGCAGATTGTATGAAGCCTCTCTCCAAACATTTTCTTACGGACCGGCTCTGCAGGAAGTCCTGCTGCCCTTACCTCCTCGAGCTTTCTGGCAAATGTCTCAATTATAAGAGGCACCATAAGAATCATGTCGGGAGTAAAAAGCTGTATATTTTTTGCCATGCGCATGATGGAATCATTGATGCAGATTACCGAACCCAGTGAAATTCCTTTCAGAATATCCATGCTCAGACAGTATGCATGGTGTATCGGAAGCACAGACAAGATTACCGTGTGAGGTCCAATTTTCATGTCAAGGCATGTGGCATTTTCAGCCAGGTTGTTCTGCGTCAGCATGACTCCCTTGCTCTTTCCTGTGGTTCCGGACGTAAACATGATAGTGCAAAGCGCATCCTCTGCCACTGCCGGCTCGTAGCTTCCCCTGTTGTCATCTATAAGCCCTTTAAACGAAAGCACCTGTGGACAATGCTCTGTACTGTTCATAGACACATACACATTTATATCATGACAGCTTTTAGCTGCGGCCTCAGCCACATCCGAACGTGCCTCATCAAATATAAGCATCCTCACATCGGCTCTGTCCAAAAGCTCACATATATCCGCTGCCGGAAGCGATGCATCGATTGGAACCGCAACACTTCCGCTTTCTGTGATTGCCAGATATGATACTATCCACTCATATGATGAAGGGCCTATTACAGCGATATGCTGCCCTTTTTTGCCAAGCTTTTCGATGGCATTGGCAAAGCTGTCTGTATCATTCTTAAGCTCACTGTAGGTTCTTGACTCTATCTCATTTTTGGATTTCTTCCATCTTATCGCATCATCTGCGCCGTAAGCTTCATTTTGCATTATGAAAGAATTTCAGGTAATTGTGTGAATAACATATTTTCTCCTATCTGCGCCCATTATGTCGCTTTTTAATGTCTCAAGATAATCGACTGCTTCCTGTACTGTGCGGATTTCTGCAGCCTTTGTCTGCTCAACCTCCACATCAAAGGTATCCTCTATCTCCCCGAGCATGCTCATGAAATCAAATGACGTAAAGCCCAGGTCCTCCATAAAACGTGACTCTTCGTGCACATCTGCCGGCTGAACATCAACATAATTACAGATAATTTCCACTAATTCATCAAACATAATAATCTCCTTTTACCTAATACGTTTCCTAATCCACTACACTAATTTAATGATTTCGCCTATTGTAAGCTCAGGGTTTTCTGCTCCCTTGAACATGATTTTGCACAGGTAATAGTACATATACTCAAGCTGCTTTCTTGAGACTGCCTTGACCTGATGCTCGAAGCTGAAATCCAGTCCGTTGTCCTCCGGGCGGTGCATTACCGTTAGATACATAGCCTGTGTAGTCATGCCGTTCGGGTACCACTTAGTCTTGTATTTTATATCTCCCAGGTCGTTTAAGCCCTTTTCCTTTAAGGTCATAGGCTGATATGTAAGCGACATCGGCTCATATGTAAGCCCCGCCTTTGGCTGCGGATAGGTCTTTGAGCGCAGTGCAAAGTACTCTGTCGGGTTGTAGTTTGCATGGCGGAACAGCTCGTTTTGCTTATCCCTGATGGTATACACGGCATCAATAAAGCGTACATCCTTTGAAAAGCACGTCCTAAACGGAAACGAATGAATACGTGTGCCGCCTGACTTCTTCTCCTTAAGTGTCGCACGTCTGGCGAT
>ENA-OQJR01000364-OQJR01000364.1-human-gut-metagenome-genome-assembly--contig:-NODE-364-length-14262-cov-3.282844_pt1 | contig 14262 bp, 8 predicted proteins | sample MGYA00242614_ERZ504781 | MGnify/ENA primary metagenome ERZ504781 (study PRJEB26092, sample SAMD00036365) | human gut metagenome | host: Homo sapiens | study: EMG produced TPA metagenomics assembly of...
CTACCATTGCGAATCCGGCCTGCATAAAGAAGACCAGCGCGGCGCCGACCAGCACCCATATTGTGTTTACTGCGGAAAATTCCATAATAATATTCCTCCCTCATAAAAATTTCCTCATATTTTATAAAATGCAAAAAGCGCAATGTCTGGAAATGTAACCAGTTCATCGCGCTTTTGCGAATATAAAATCCATATTTATACTGTATTGTATAGCTGATGTAATAAAAAAGACATTTTGTGCGACCGTATGCAATACAGCTTAAAATCAAAATTATATGTAAAACAGGGGAATATCAAAATATCGTGTGATTAATGGATGAGGAAATCGATAATGAATTATGAAGTAGAGTTCATAAAGATATTCCCCTGTTATTACCTGTTAATTAAACGGAAAACAGAAGCTTGTCATATGTAGGATATGGAAGCAGTGCATCCGGAATCAGAGTTTCTGCTGCATCTACAGACTTTCTGAGTTCATCCATATCAGAAAGAACAACTGTCTGGTATGCTTTTGCATTAGCCAGAGGATCTTCTGTAGCAAGCGCTTTGGCAGTGTCTGCTTTTAAGGTCTCAAGACCTGTGGAAATCTCATCAGCAAGCTGTGACAGCTCTTTGATCAGTTTTCCTTCAGAAGCTGTGCTGACATCTGAAACAACTGATTTTTTAGCAACAGCAGTAGCTGCAACTTTGTCGATATATGCGAATACAGATGGAAGGAAATCCTTCTGTACCATTTCAACCATAGTATTGGACTCAATGTTAAGAATCTTGGAATAGGATTCCAGCCAGATCTCATAACGGGATTCAATTTCTCTTTGTGAAGATATGATATTTGGTAAAGAGTTCAATATTCTTATCTGCGATCCACTGAGGAAGAGCATCCGGTGTAGATTTCGAGGTTGAAGAGTACCACGTTTCGTAGCTTCTTCGATCCATTCGTCTGTATAACCGTTTCCATTAAAGATAACACGTTTATGATCAATAATTGTCTTCTTGATCAGTTCGTGGATTGCATCCTCCATCTTGTCTTCCGGTACATCTTTTAACTGCTCTGCAAACTGGTGAACACACTCAGCAACAGCAGTGTTTAAGATAATGTTCGGGTTTGCAACAGAAGCTTCGGAACCAAGCATACGGAATTCGAATTTGTTACCTGTAAATGCGAATGGTGAAGTACGGTTTCTGTCTGTATTGTCTTTTACGAAATGTGGAAGTACTTTTGCACCGATATCCATCTGGACTGCGCGGCTTCCTGCAAAATATTCGTCATTTTCGATAGATTTTAATACTTCTGTCAGTTCATCACCGAGGAATACGGATACAACAGCAGGCGGAGCCTCGTTTGCACCAAGACGGTGATCATTTCCTGCACTTGCTACAGAAATACGAAGTACATCTGCGTATTCATCAACTGCTTTGATAACAGCTGTCAGGAAAATCAGGAACTGTGTATTTTCAGCAGGTGTTTTTCCCGGATCAAGGATATTTACACCGGCATCTGTAATCATAGACCAGTTGTTGTGTTTACCACTTCCGTTGATTCCCTCAAATGGTTTCTCGTGAAGAAGGCATACAAGTCCGTGCTTGTCGGCAACTTTCTTCATTACTTCCATTGTTAACTGGTTGTGATCAACTGCAACGTTTGTTGTATCGAATACAGGAGCCAGCTCGTGCTGTGCAGGAGCAACTTCGTTATGTTTTGTTTTGGCAGGAATACCAAGTTTCCAGAGCTCTACATCCAGGTCATGCATATAAGCTGCAACACGAGGTTTCAGAGCACCGAAGTAATGATCTTCCATTTCCTGACCCTTAGGAGCAGGAGCACCGATCAATGTACGTCCGCAGAATACAAGGTCTTTTCTCTGCTTGTATAATTCCTTGTCTACCAGGAAGTATTCCTGTTCAGGACCTACAGTTGTATTTACGTGTTTGACATCTTTATTACCTATTATATGGAGAAGTTTTGTAGCTTCTTTATCAAGTGTCTGCATGGAACGAAGGAGAGGAGTCTTTTTATCAAGAGCTTCTCCGCTGTAGGAGCAGAATGCTGTAGGAATGTAAAGGGTTCCGTCTTTGATGAATGCCGGTGATGTCGGATCCCATGCTGTATATCCTCTTGCCTCGAATGTGGCACGAAGACCGCCTGACGGGAAACTGGAAGCATCCGGCTCACCTTTTACAAGTTCTTTACCTGAGAAATCCATGATCACCTGACCATCTCCTGTAGGAGAAATGAAACTGTCATGTTTCTCTGCAGTTACGTTTGTCATTGGCTGGAACCAGTGAGTATAATGAGTGGCGCCGTTCTCGGTAGCCCATTCTTTCATTGCAACAGCAACGGAGTTGGCAACATCAAGTTCAAGGTGTGTACCGCTCTCGATTGTTTTCTTTAATGCTTTGTACATGTCTTTTGGCAGTTTACTTCTCATTACTTTGTCGTTGAAGACCAGGCTGCCGTACAGTTCAGGGTATATTCTGTGCCATATAGGTACTCTCCTTTCGGTTTGCAATATTTTCTGAATATGTGTAGTGCCGCTGCAGATCACCATTGTGACTGCCTGCGGTTTTCGTCTCATAGAAAATTCCTCATCGAACATTTTCTATGAAACGAAAGTTTTATAAAACGAAAAAGGCGCCCTGGATGCGATCTCTGTAGATCTTTCCAAAGCGCCTTTGCTTTATGTGCTGTACTATAAACGAAATGAAAACAGATGTCAAGCACTTTTTTTGAAAAAATTCAGAAAAAATTTTTGAGATATGGCAAAAAAAGGATAGGTTGACAAATTTGTTTCTATTATTATAATTTGATTTTGGAACCCGCCAAACATAAGAAAACAATGTCAGCGGGTTTTGAAAGTAAAGTTAAAGTCAGACAAGAGAATACGATCGGAGGAAATCAGATGGCTGGAATAAAAGAAGAGTGCGGCGTCTTTGGAATTTATGATCTGGATGGCGGCAATGTAGTTCCGTCCATATATTATGGACTGACTTCCCTGCAGCACAGAGGACAGGAATCCTGCGGACTTGCAGTTTCTGATACTAAGGGAGAGCGTGGAAATGTGAAGTTTCATAAGGATCTGGGACTTGTAAGTGAAGTTCTCAGACAGGATGTTGTCCGTAAATATGAGGGGGATATTGGTATTGGTCATGTAAGATATTCCACAACAGGAGCTTCTGTTGCAGAGAATGCACAGCCCCTTGTTTTGTCTTATGTAAAGGGAACTCTTGCACTTGCACATAACGGAAATCTGGTTAATACACCGGAACTGAAATGGGAACTGATCCAGAATGGAGCGATTTTCCATACAACTACAGATTCAGAGGTTATTGCGTTCCATATCGCAAGAGAACGTGTGCATTCTAAAACAGTAGAAGAGGCAGTGCTAAAGACTGCAAAGAAGATCAAAGGTGCATATGGTCTGGTAGTTATGAGCCCGAGAAAACTGATCGCAGTCCGCGATCCATATGGACTGAAACCATTGTGTCTCGGTAAAAGAGGAAATGCTTATGTTATTGCTTCTGAGAGCTGTGCTCTGACATCTGTAAGTGCGGAATTTATCCGTGACATTGAGCCGGGTGAGATTCTTACGATCACAAAAGACGGACTGAAGTCAAATAAAGAGCTTGCGTCTGCTGCTGCAAAACGCGCGCATTGTGTGTTTGAGTATATATATTTTGCAAGACTTGACAGTACCATTGATGGGGTGAAGGTCTATGATGCCAGAATCCGCGGCGGTAAATCTCTTGCCAAGTCGTATCCTGTAGAGGCAGATCTTGTAACAGGTGTACCGGAGTCCGGACTCCCTGCTGCAAAGGGATACTCCGAAGCATCAGGAATCCCGTTTGCATTTGCGTTCTATAAAAACAGCTATATTGGAAGAACATTTATCAAACCGACTCAGGAAGAACGTGAGTCCAGCGTTCATCTGAAACTGAGTGTGCTGGAATCTGTTGTAAAAGATAAGAGGATTGTTCTGGTGGATGATTCTATTGTTCGTGGAACAACCATTGCAAACCTGATCCACATGTTAAAAGAGGCGGGAGCAAAGGAAGTGCACGTACGTATCAGTTCACCGCCATTTTTACATCCATGCTATTTCGGAACGGATGTGCCGTCAAATGATCAGCTCATTGCAGCCAGCCACAGCACAGAGGAAATCTGTAAAATGATCGGAGCAGATTCTCTTGGCTACATGCAGACAGATTATCTGGAAGGAATGGCGGCGGCCTGCCCTTATGTAAGGCATGCTTCGATGGAAATTATCCGATGGAGATTCCGGATTATACAAATGCGGAGTTTGCAGATATTGTGAAGTGTTAAGTCGCAAAAATTCATAAAAAATGCAGAAACCTGTCGATGATATATGGAATCAATCTCACATAATGGTAAAACCAATATAGGATAAAGTCATACATAATGTATAAAATAATGCTGTGAAAACATATATAAACGAATAAAATGCACAATAGAACCCCTGCGCTTTATGAAAATTGGATAAATTTAAAAACTTGACAAATTCTGAAATGTGGAACATAATATGGGCGTCTGATAGAAAAAAACAAAGAATGTTTTCAGAAAGGGTGATCACGATGTCACAGAGTAAAATCAAGTTAAATGCAACTGAAGAGGTGCAGGAATTTGTGAATGCTGCAAGCAGATGTGATTTTGATATTGATGTTTATTACAACAGATTTTTAATTGATGCCAAATCAATCCTTGGTGTACTTAGTCTGGATCTGACCAGAGAACTGACAGTAGACTGCCACGGGGAGAGCCGGGAATTTGATCGTACATTGAAGAAATTTGCAGTTGCATAAATTTTGCATTTTTATAACCGAATAATTATTGCAGAGAAGACGGGTCTGGAAGATGAACTTCTACAGATTCGTTTTTTCTGTATTATGACTGTGTTCAGAGTAATTCCATAAAATATAACTGCTTCATAGTTTATCAGAAGGAACTTATTTGATTTGTTTTTGCTTAAAAACGGGAAATTCATTATTGACAAACGAAAAAAAATGTTTTATAGTATAGCATATTTTTAAAGAAAGCCAATTGAACATATTATTATAGAAGATATGATGATCTGACAAAGGCGTCAGATGCAGAATACCAGATGGGTCAAGTGCCCTCTGATAGCTGCATCTGACGCTTTTTTATTAACAAAGGATGATGGAGGAGGAAATCAAAATGGCAGTGAAATACGTATTTGTTACAGGAGGAGTTGTTTCCGGTCTTGGAAAGGGAATCACAGCTGCATCTCTGGGGCGTCTTTTAAAAGCGAGAGGATACCAGGTAACCATGCAGAAGTTTGATCCTTATATCAATATCGACCCCGGAACCATGAACCCGATTCAGCACGGAGAAGTTTTTGTAACAGACGATGGTACAGAGACAGACCTGGATCTGGGACATTATGAGAGATTCATTGATGAGAGTCTTGATAAAAATTCCAATGTGACAACCGGTAAGGTTTACTGGTCTGTTCTTCAGAAAGAACGTCACGGGGATTTCGGCGGGGGTACCGTACAGGTAATTCCTCATATTACAAATGAGATTAAGAGCCGTTTCTACCGCGCTAAATCACCGGAGGAAAACAAGATTGCCATTATCGAGGTGGGAGGAACAGTCGGTGATATTGAAAGCCAACCGTTCCTGGAAGCAATTCGTCAGTTCCAGCTCAATGTGGGACATGACAATGCAATCCTGATCCACGTAACATTAATTCCTTATTTAAAGGCATCTGAAGAACTGAAAACAAAACCTACACAGGCAAGCGTAAAGGAACTTCAGGGAATGGGAATCCAGCCGGATGTACTGGTGTGCAGAAGTGAACATGAGCTGACAGAGGACATTAAAGAAAAAATCGCTTTATTCTGCAATGTACCTGTATCACATGTACTTCAGAACCTGGATGTAGAATATTTATATGAAGCTCCTCTTGCAATGGAAAGAGAGAAGCTTGCAGATGTAGTTCTTTCAAGTCTCCGTCTGGAAAACAGAAAACCGGATTTAAGTGACTGGGAGGAAATGGTAGAAAGTCTGAGAAATCCGAATAAAACAGTAAAGATCGCAATTGTAGGAAAATATACACAGCTTCATGATGCATATCTCAGTGTAGTAGAGGCACTGAAACATGGCGGAATTTCCTGCAGAGCCAAGGTAGAGCTTGACTGGATCGATTCCGAAGAACTGACAGAGAAGAATCTGGATCAGCAGCTTCACAATGTAGATGGTATTCTGGTTCCGGGTGGTTTCGGAAACAGAGGTACAGAAGGAATGATCCTGGCAGCACAGTATGCAAGAGTACATAAGATTCCATATCTTGGAATCTGTCTGGGAATGCAGATGGCAATTGTAGAATTCGCCCGTCATGTACTTGGATACGAAGATGCAAACAGTATTGAATTGAATTCGGAAACTAAACATCCGGTAATTGCATTAATGCCGGATCAGGAAGATATTGAAGATATCGGTGGAACCTTAAGACTTGGAAGTTATCCATGTATTCTTGCAGAAGGTTCCAGATCCTATGAACTTTTTGGCAAAAAAGAAATCCATGAGCGCCACAGACATCGTTATGAAGTAAACAATGCATTCCGTAAAGAACTCCAGGAGAAGGGAATGAATATTGTAGGAACTTCCCCTGATAACCATATTGTAGAGATGATCGAGATCGCAGGGCACCCGTTCTATGTAGGAACTCAGGCCCATCCGGAATTCAAATCCCGCCCGAACCATGCACATCCTTTATTCAGAGGATTCATCCAGGCGGCCGTCGATAAGAAAATAAGCGAAGAACAGCAGCAGAAATAGAAAGGATGAGGAGATTATGAAAGAAGTGAGAGAACAGCAGCAACAGCAAGGTATGTACAGGCCTGAATTTGAGCATGACAACTGCGGTATCGGAGCAGTTGTCAATATCAAAGGCAAGAAAACCCACGATACTGTTGCAAATGCATTAAAGATCGTAGAACATCTGGAGCACCGCGCAGGTAAGGATGCAGAAGGCAAAACCGGTGACGGTGTAGGTATTCTTCTCCAGATTTCCCATAAATTTTTTAAGAAAGCCTGTAAGAAAGAGGGATTTGAGATTGGCGATGAGAGAGAATACGGCATCGCACAGTTTTTCTTCCCACAGCACGAGATCAAACGCGCACAGGCAAAGAAGATGTTTGAAATCATTCTTGAGAAAGAAGGCCTGGAACTTCTTGGATGGCGTCAGGTCCCGGTATTCCCGGAAGTGCTTGGACACAAGGCAAGAGAATGTATGCCATGTATTATGCAGGCATTTATCAAAAAGCCGGAAGATGTGGAAAAAGGTCTTCCATTTGACCGTATGCTCTACATTGCAAGACGTGAGTTTGAACAGAGTAATGATAATACTTATGTAGTTTCCATGAGCAGCCGTACCATCGTTTACAAAGGTATGTTCCTGGTTGGACAGCTTCGTACTTTCTTTGAAGATCTCCAGAGCCCGGATTATGAATCAGCCATCGCTATGGTACACTCCCGTTTCAGTACCAACACAAACCCAAGCTGGGAGAGAGCACATCCTAACCGCTTTATGGTACACAACGGTGAGATCAACACCATCCGCGGCAACGCAGATAAGATGCTTGCAAGAGAAGAAAATATGGAATCACCATATCTGGAGGGACAGCTTCATAAAGTGCTCCCTGTTGTAAACAGAAATGGTTCCGACTCTGCAATGCTTGATAATACACTGGAATTCCTGGTAATGAGTGGCATGGAGCTGCCTCTTGCAGTGATGATCACAATCCCTGAACCATGGGCAAACAATGATACTATTTCACAGGCAAAGCGTGATTTCTACCAGTACTATGCAACTATGATGGAGCCATGGGACGGACCTGCATCTATCCTCTTCTCAGACGGTGATGTGATGGGAGCTGTCCTGGACAGAAACGGTCTCCGTCCATCCAGATATTATATTACCTCCGATGGTTATATGATCCTTTCCTCAGAGGTGGGTGTTCTGCCAATCCCGGAAGAGAAAATCGTATTAAAAGAGCGTCTCCATCCTGGAAAAATGCTTCTTGTAGATACTGTAAAGGGAAAAGTAATTGATGACAATGAACTGAAAGAGGGTTATGCAAAAATGCAGCCATACGGTGAATGGCTGGATAGTCATCTGGTACAGTTAAAAGACATCAAGATTCCTAACGAAAGACCGGAAGAATATACACCTGAGCAGAGAGCACGTTTGCAGAAAGCATTCGGCTATACTTATGAGCAGTACCGTACTTCCATCAGAAACATGGCGTTAAACGGAGCAGAGAGCATCGGAGCTATGGGTGTGGATACCCCGCTTGCAGTATTTTCCAAACAGAACAGACCATTATTTGACTACTTTAAACAGCTCTTCGCACAGGTTACCAACCCTCCGATCGATGCGATCCGTGAGGAAATCGTTACCAGCACAAGTGTTTATGTAGGCAAAGACGGAAACCTGTTGGAGCAGAAACCGGAAAACTGTCAGGTATTAAAGATTAATAACCCGATCCTGACAAATACAGATATGATGAAGATCAAGAGCTTCAAACATGAGGGCTTCAAGACAGCAGTTGTTTCCACCTTATATTACAAGAGCACCAAGCTTGAGAGAGCTATTGACCGTCTTTTCGTAGAAGTAGATAAAGCATTCCGCGAGGGTGCAAACATCCTTGTTCTTTCAGACAGAGGAGTAGATGAAAACCATATGCCGATTCCGTCACTTCTGGCAGTATCCGCAGTTCATCAGCATCTGGTAAAGACGAAAAAGAGTACCTCCCTTGCAATTATTCTGGAATCCGGTGAGCCAAGAGAAGTACATCACTTTGCAACCTTACTTGGTTACGGTGCAAGTGCCATCAACCCGTACCTTGCCCTTGAGACCATTCATGAACTGATCGACAGCCATATGCTGGAGAAAGACTATTATGCAGCAGTAGATGACTACAATCATGCAGTCATCAGCGGTATTGTAAAGATTGCTTCCAAGATGGGTATTTCCACCATCCAGTCTTATCAGGGATCTCAGATCTTCGAGGCAATCGGTATTTCCTCAGATGTGATCGAGAAATACTTTACTGGTACAGTCAGCCGTGTAAGCGGAATCACTCTGGATGATATTGAAGAAAATGTAGAGAAGCTTCACTCAGAAGCATTTGACCCATTAGGACTTCCTACAGACCTGACTCTGGACAGCGTAGGCGCACACAAGATGAGAAGCCAGGGAGAGGAACATCGTTACAATCCTCAGACTATCCATCTTCTGCAGCAGTCCACATGGACAGGAAGCTACGATCTGTTCAAACAGTACACAGATCTGGTAGATAAAGAAAACCACGGAAACTTAAGAGGACTTCTGGACTTTAAGTTTGCTGAGACTCCGGTTCCACTTGAAGAAGTGGAGAGCGTAGATGATATCGTAAAACGATTTAAGACAGGTGCTATGTCCTATGGTTCCATTTCACAGGAAGCACATGAGACACTGGCAATCGCCATGAATCACCTTCATGGAAAATCCAATACAGGTGAGGGCGGTGAAAGTGACGAAAGACTGGATTCCGCAGGAAGCAGCGATGACAGATGCTCCGCGATCAAACAGGTTGCCAGCGGACGTTTCGGTGTAACCAGCCGTTATCTTGTATCTGCAAGAGAAATCCAGATCAAGATGGCACAGGGTGCAAAACCTGGTGAAGGCGGACATCTTCCTGCAAAGAAGGTATATCCATGGATTGCCAAAACCCGTCATTCTACACCAGGTGTCAGCCTGATCTCCCCGCCACCGCATCACGATATCTATTCTATCGAGGACCTGGCACAGTTAATCTATGACCTTAAGAATGCAAATAAATATGCAGATATTTCTGTTAAACTGGTATCTGAAGCAGGTGTGGGCACAGTTGCAGCAGGTGTTGCCAAAGCAGGTGCGCAGACAATTCTGATCTCCGGTTATGACGGAGGTACAGGTGCAGCTCCAAGAAGTTCTATCCACAATGCAGGACTTCCATGGGAACTGGGACTTGCAGAAACACATCAGACACTGCTTAAAAATGGGCTGAGAAATCGTGTCCGCATTGAGACAGACGGTAAGCTTATGAGTGGTCGTGACGTTGCAATCGCAGCATTGATGGGTGCAGAGGAATTCGGCTTTGCAACAGCTCCTCTCGTAACCATGGGATGTGTAATGATGCGTGTATGTAACCTGGATACCTGCCCGGTAGGTGTGGCAACACAGAATCCGGAACTCCGCAAGAGATTTAAAGGAAAACCGGAATATGTAGAGAATTTCATGCGCTTTATCGCACAGGAATTAAGAGAGTATATGTCTAAACTGGGATTCCGTACAGTCAGCGAAATGGTTGGACGTACAGATCTTCTGGTTCAGACAGACAATGTAGCGGAACCACATCAGGGTAAAGTAGATTTAAGTGCAATCCTGAACAATCCGTTCGCAGGCAAAGACCAGAAAGTTACTTTTGACCCGAAAGCCGTATATAACTTCGAACTGGAAAAGACCATGGATGAAAAGGTTCTGGTTAAGAAATGCGTAAATGCAATCAATAAAGGTCAGAAAACAGAGCTTTCTGTAAACCTGACAAACATTGACCGTACATTCGGAACCATCCTTGGTGCAGAGATCACAAGAAAGAACAAAGACGGACTTGCAGATGACACTATCACTGTACACTGCAACGGTGCCGGCGGACAGAGTTTCGGTGCATTTATTCCGAAAGGTCTGACACTGGAACTGACCGGTGACAGCAACGACTACTTCGGAAAAGGTCTTTCCGGTGGTAAACTGATTCTGAAAGTTCCGGAGAAAGCTGCATATAAAGCAGAAGAGAACATTATCGTAGGTAACGTTGCCCTCTACGGTGCAACCAGCGGTACCGCATTTATCAATGGTGTTGCAGGTGAGCGTTTCGCAGTCCGTAACTCCGGTGCATCCGCAGTTGTAGAAGGCGTGGGAGAGCATGGTTGTGAATATATGACAGGTGGCCGCGTAGTCGTACTTGGTAAGACTGGCAAGAACTTTGCAGCAGGTATGAGTGGCGGTATCGCATATGTACTGGATGTGGATAATGTTCTTTACAAGAACCTGAACAAAGCCATGATTTCCATCGAAAAAGTGGAAAACAAATATGACAAAAAAGAACTTCGCGACCTGATTGAAGCTCATGTAGAAGCAACAGGCTCCAAACTCGGTGCGAAAGTTCTGGCTGACTTTGATTATTATCTGCCGCACTTTAAGAAACTCATTCCGAATGAGTACAAGAAGATGATCACTTTAAGTGCGAAACTGGAAGAAAAAGGTCTGAACAGTCAGCAGGCACAGATGGAAGCGTTCTATGAAAGTATTGGCGCTAAACATTGATAATAATTGAATATATCGTGTGAACTTATCAATGTTGCCCCGTCATCTTTTAGAATAAATAAAAAGGTGGCGTGGGCCATACCATTATTGCCGCAGCAAGTGCGGCGAAGAGGAGGAAATCATGGGCAAACCAACAGGATTTTTAGAATATGAGAGAGAGACGGCAAAAGTTCTGCCGCCAAAGGTCCGCATCGCAAACTTCAAAGAATTCAGGACCCCATTAAATAAAGAGAAACAGAAACTTCAGGGCGCACGCTGCATGGCATGCGGTGTCCCATTCTGCCAGTCAGGTATGATGATCGGCGGTATGGCATCCGGTTGCCCTCTGCACAATCTTGTACCTGAGACGAATGATCTGGTTTATACAGGCAACTGGAAACAGGCATTCTTAAGACTGAGCAAGACACACAGCTTCCCGGAATTTACGTCACGTGTCTGCCCTGCACTCTGCGAAGCAGCCTGCACCTGTAATATAAACGGAGAACCGGTATCCACCAAAGAAAACGAACGTGCGATCATTGAGACAGCCTATGAGAACGGATGGGTAACCCCGCAGATCCCGGAAGTACGTACAGGCAAATCTATAGCAGTCATCGGAAGTGGTCCCTCCGGACTGGCAGCAGCCCAGCAGTTAAACAGACGAGGCCACAGCGTAACTGTATTTGAAAGAAAAGACCGTGTAGGCGGACTTCTCCGTTACGGTATTCCTAACATGAAGCTGGACAAAGCTGTTGTTGACAGAAGAATCCATCTTATGGAAGAAGAGGGAGTTAAATTTGTTACAAATGTAAACGTAGGAAAGGACATCAAAGCAGAAGAACTTCTGAAACAGTTCGACCGCGTCATCCTTGCCTGCGGAGCATCCAATCCACGAGACATTAAAGTTCCGGGACGGGATGCAAAAGGAATTTATTTCGCAGTAGATTTCCTGGGACAGGTAACAAAAGCGTTGTTGGATTCTGATTTTGCCAAAGTTCCATATGAACTTGCCAAAGGAAAAAATGTTCTGGTCATCGGTGGCGGTGATACAGGAAATGACTGTGTGGGAACATCTATCCGTCTGGGTGCCAAATCTGTGATCCAGTTAGAGATGATGCCCAAGCCGCCAGTGGAAAGAACACCATCCAATCCATGGCCGCAGTGGCCGAGAGTCCTCAAAACAGATTATGGCCAGGAAGAAGCTATTGCAGTATTCGGACATGACCCACGAGTATACCAGACTACTGTTACAGAATTTAATCAAAAGATAAAAACGGAAATAGTCTGCCAAGGCAAAAACTCACAAAATTAAAGAGTGAAAAAGATCCAAAGACAGGACGTATGATGATGGTTCCTGTAGAAGGAACAGAAGAAGTCATTCCTGTAGACGTAGTTCTTATTGCAGCCGGATTCCTTGGCAGTGAGAAATATGTAACAGACGCATTTAAGGTAGCCATCAACGGAAGAACTAACGTAGATACAAAGCCAGATCAGTATCAGACCTCCGTAGACAAAGTCTTCACAGCAGGAGACATGCACAGAGGCCAGTCCCTAGTAGTATGGGCAATCCGCGAGGGCAGGGAAGCTGCAAAGGCGGTAGATGAATCACTGATGGGATATTCCTATCTGTAAAAATAAGATAAAATATGACAAAGGTGCTATTGCCTGACGGAAAAGGACGTCAGGAAGTGGCACCTTTGTTTTTTTGAAGTGATTTTCGGGTGTTTCGGGTATTACAATAATTGTAGTTTAGTTTGAATAAACAAAAATACTTAGTAAACCCAGCGTAGTCCTATCAGCGATTACACGGCGAAGATGTGATTACCACACCGAAAACAAAGAAAAGTAATCGTATGATCAAAATGCCGAAGTTTCTCTGTGAAGAAATGCAGGAATATTTGCAGATGCTTTACGGATTGAAGAAGAAAGACCGAATCTTTACGGTCACAAAGAATATCGTAGAGGTGTATATCTGAATCTGCTTACAAGTGGAAGGTTGAATGATTATTTGGCTGATATAGAAGAACAGGCACAGAAACGCTTTGAAAGGATTGTAGAGCAGATGGCAGAGAGTGAAGGTATTACCGAACAACTTAAAGCAACTGATCAGGTGGCTTGGGTAGGAGAAATGAATAATATTTGGAGTAGAGCAAGAGAGGTTGTGAATGCTGAATTGATTTATAATTAAAAGAGAAGAGATTTTGGATAAATGCTTGACTGTAAACCTTGTTTATAGCTTATTCTTAAGATAAAATATAGTTGCTTGAAAGGAGTGCATAACATGAAAATAAAAGACGTAGAAGAACGAACGTAAGCGCTTAAATTTTAGGTATGATAGAAAAAATCCCCGACTACTTTCCAGTAGTCGGAGCACCTTGACAATTCACATATGATTGATTTGATTCGTTTGCACGACGTTCGATCTCAGCTTTGACGGTTTCGTTCCATGGCGCCAGGAGTTCTAAGTCACCATCGCTCATCCTATCATCAGGCAGTTTTTACCAGCAGATAAGTAAGATAGTGATAGACGTTTACTCCATTGGCTTTTGCCATTTCTACCATTGTGTACACAACAGCACTGGCCTGGGCTCCGTTTGGTGTATCGCAGAACAGCCAGTTTTTGCGGCCTACTGTAAACGGGCGGATCGCATTTTCGCTGAGATTATTAGAAAAACTGCAGCGGCCATCTTCCAGATAGGTGGAAAGATAGGATCGGCGGTTCTGAATGTAGGTGACAGCTTTATCCATCCTGCTCCCACGGGTAGGATCCTGCTGATCAAGCCACGACAAAAAGCCTTCTACTACCGGCTTTTCTTTTTCAAGACGCGCCTTTTTGATAGCATCGAAGGAAGAATACTTTGATCTGATCACATCTTCCAGATGGAAGAGCTGGTTA
>ENA-OQJR01000369-OQJR01000369.1-human-gut-metagenome-genome-assembly--contig:-NODE-369-length-14136-cov-3.328289_pt1 | contig 14136 bp, 13 predicted proteins | sample MGYA00242614_ERZ504781 | MGnify/ENA primary metagenome ERZ504781 (study PRJEB26092, sample SAMD00036365) | human gut metagenome | host: Homo sapiens | study: EMG produced TPA metagenomics assembly of...
CGTCTGATTGGTGTGGCATTGACAGGCCTTACAGATGGCACTTATGAACAGATGTCTCTGTTTGAAGATACAGAAAAATAAAGAACGCCACAGAAAGCTGGATGCAGCTATGGATGAGATCCGGATGAAATTTGGAAATGATAAGATCACCCGTGCCAGTATTATGAACAGCAATGCACGGATTGGGCGAAAAGCGAAAGCACAGATGAAAAACGAAAAGACAGAAGAACCGTAAGTAAAGGGAGGACTGAGCATTAAGAATAATGCGACAATCCTCCCTTTATAAAAATTTCAGAAAAAGTTTTATCGTTCCATCATACTGATAGATTCGATTCCTACACTTCCTCCACGTACCACTTCAATTCTGTGGAATTCTTCCTTGATCAGTTTCACTACTGCGTCATTCTTGGTTGCTGTCTGGACAAATTCCAGAAGCAGACTGTCTTTGCCATAGTCAATGACCTTTGCCTTGAAGGTTTCGGCAATCTGAAACAGTTCAACCTTATCTTCTTTGGAACAGTTAAAAACCTTAATATACAGAATCTCTTTCATGCGGACAAATACGTCTGTGAAATCAATAACCTTAATAACCTCGATCATACGGTTCAACTGTTTTTTTGATCTGCTCAAAAGTTTCATCATCACTGACAGTTGCAATTGTCATTCGGGATACTGTAGGGTCTTCTGTTGTTCCTACTGTAAGACTGTCCAGGTTATAAACATTTTTCCGGAAAAAAGTCCGGAGATTTTGGACAGAACACCCACCTGGTTCTCAACATAGAGAGAAATCCATCTTTTTTTCATTCCTTTATCCATAATAATTTTCCTCCTGATCAACAGTCCATAATCATATCTTCCAGAGTTCCGCCTGGTTTGATCATAGGATAAACCATTTCCTCAGGGTCAATGATGAATTCAATTACTGTAGGTGCCTTTGTGTTCTTTTTTGCTTCCTCGAAGGCTGCTGCAATTTCCTCTTTCTTTGTGACACGGATTCCTTTTGCCCTGTAGCTCTCTGCAAGTTTGATGAAATCCGGCGTGTACTGTGGATATTCCATGCCCTCTGTGCGGCGGGAAAGTGCTCCGGCGCGCAGGTTGGTCATGGCGTAGCGTTTACCGTAGAAGAGTTTCTGCCACTGGCGTACCATTCCAAGGTATTCATTGTTAAAGATGCACAGGATAACAGGAAGTTCTTCCAGAACTGCAGTTGCAAGCTCCTGAATGTTCATCTGCACACCGCCGTCACCGGAGATAACGATGACAGGTCTGGCGGGATTTCCGATTTTGGCTCCGATGCCGCCTGGAAGACCATAGCCCATTGTTCCCAGACCACCGGACATGATCATCTGTTTGCCCTCTGTGATTTCCGCATACTGGGAGACAAGCATCTGATGCTGTCCTACATCTGTTACGATAATACTGTTCTCAAACTGTTCGTTGATCTCTTTCAGGATATCCATCGGACTTAAAAGATCATTTGGACGCATTTTAAGCGGATGCTCTTCTTTCCAGTTTTTGATCAGGTTAAGCCACTTGTCCGTTGAACATTCCTGGACGTATTCGTTCATTTTGGTGATAGCCTCTTTTGCATCAGCAACAATGGGGATATCCACCTGAATGTTTCGGGAAATGGATGCTGTATCAATATCAATGTGGATAATCTGGGCATGTGGTGCAAATTCATGAAGTTTTCCGGTGATTCTGTCATTGAATCTGGTTCCGATGGAGAACAGCACATCGCAGTTGCTGACTGCCATGTTTGCTGCATAGGCACCATGCATGCCGAGGTTTCCGATATAAAGCGGATGGTCAGTAGGAATGGAACCTTTGCCCATTACGGTTGTGACAACCGGTACTTTTGTTTTTTCTACTACTTCCCGGAAGATTTCGTGGGCGCGGGAGATTACTACACCGCCGCCTGCAAGGAATAAGGGACGTTTTGCTTTATTTAAAAGTTTGATGGCACGTTTGAGCTGGCCGATGTGGACATCTGTGTTTGGTTTGTATCCGCGGATGTTTACATTTTTAGGATATTCAGCGCTGCCAAGTTCTGCCATTACGTCCTTTGGAAGGTCGATAAGGACAGGTCCAGGACGGCCGGTGCGGGCAATGTAGAAGGCTTCTTTGATGATACGTCCCAGGTCTTCACGTCTGCGGACAGTAACACCGTATTTGGTGATGCTTCTGGTGATTCCTACGATGTCTACTTCCTGAAATGCATCGTTGCCGATGAGGTGGCGGGCTACCTGGCCGGTGAAGCATACAAGAGGTACGCTGTCATAGTTGGCGGTTGCAAGTCCTGTTACAAGGTTGGTTGCTCCGGGACCGCTGGTTACCAGACATACGCCGACTTTGCCGGTGGTTCTGGCGTAGGCGTCTGCTTCGTGGACAAGGGCCTGTTCGTGACGGGGGAGGATGATTTTGACGTCGTCCTGTTTGTAGAGTTCGTCACTGATGTCGATGGTACAGGCTCCGGGGTAGCCGAAGAGGTATTCTACGCCTTCTTCTTTTAAGGCTTTGACTAAGAGTTTGTTGCCGGATATTTGTTTCATATTTGGGTAAACCTCCTTTGTGTATGTGTATAGGACGCTCGGAAATTTATTTGTTTTCGGGTGCGGTTTCGGGGTCTAGGAACTCTAAGTGTCTGAAAATCTGCTAAAACCGTTCAGAAAAATCTCAAACTCGCCGCGGATGCGGCTCAGACAGTGAGATTTTTCTGAACAACGCAGATTTCCAGGCACTAAGAGTTACTACGACTCCTGCAAATGCACCCGAAAACAAATAAATTTCCGAGCTGTGTATTGGCGAATACAGGGTGGGGCAGAATGGCGCTGCGCTGATTCTGCCGAGTGTGGGGTGGCGGGTTTGATGTGACAGATGTAAATGATGTTAGGGTCAAAAGGTATTTTGACCCTGATATCTAAATATAGTAAAAAACGCCCTGGGCTTGTTTGCCCAGGGCGAAAATGTTTCCGCGGTACCACCTGTATTCAGAGTCTGGCTCTGCACTTTGTCAGTACTGATATACTGTGTTCCTGTAACGTGGAACTGACGTTGAAGCCTACTTGGCATGTCCGTTCAGGTCTTGTGGATCAGACGGGATATACGGTTTGGTTCACTGCTCGGGGGCTACTTCCACAATTCGTTCACGAAAGCTCGCACCGACCGCTTTCTCTCTGTGCTTCCCGGGGTTGTGTACTCCTCCCTGTCATGGCATTTGGCTGATATAGGGATATTCATTGTCCGAATAGGGTGGACAAATGTTTTCTTGGGTTACATTATACATTTATAGAGAGGAAATTGTCAACCGGGTTTTGGATAATTGCTATAAAATTTATGTTCTTGAATGAATTTTGGCTACGTTACTGAGAACGGAGTGAACAGTAATGTAATTGACAGATTTCTATATTGCTGATATAAAAAAGAAATAGTACAGTTGTTTGGAAGGAGGGGACATATGGATTATTTATCAAACAATGTGGCGGTGAATCTGAAGAGGATTCGGAAATCCAAGAGTATGAGTCTGGATCAGGTGTCTGAGCAGACGGGGGTGAGTAAGAGTATGCTGGCTCAGATTGAGAGAGGGACTGCCAATCCTTCTCTGGGTGTGCTGGGGAAGATTACAAGTGGTCTGAGGATAGAGTTTCAGGAGCTGATACAGCCGCCGAGAGTGGACTGTTGTCTGGTGACACCGGCAGAACTGGTTCCTACCAAGGAGATAGCAGGACAGTACAGGGTATGGACCTGTCTGCCTTATGAGGATACCCGTCTGGTGGAGGTGTACCGGATCGAGGTGGAACCGGGTGGTGTTTATATCAGTGGCAGCCATGGGGAGAAGACAAGAGAATATCTGGCTGTTATGGAGGGTGTGCTTACTCTGGAATGTCATGGTGAGAAGTATGAAATCCACAGAGATCAGGTGTTTAAGTTTGAAACGGATCAGGAGCATGTCTATCGGAACACAGGGAAGGAGAAAGCCTGCTGTACCTGTTTTTTTCTGGATTATCATTGATGCAGTTGTATCAGGAGTTTTGTTGCTGAAGCGGTCTGCCGCAGGTGGAGAATCCTGTTTGCGGGATTCTCCCTTGTATGATTGGTGGATTACCATAGTGTAGAACTGAGTAGTGAAGCAGGTGATTTTATCCGAAGTATGAGTGTAAAATGTACAATATAATGCACAAAATAAATGAAAAAGATACACCAGGAAATGAATATCTGAAAAGAAAGGATGTATGTAATGGTTTGTCAGTCTGCCATTTCATGAAGAGGCTGTGTTGTTATGAATTGTTGAGAAACCTTTATAATATCGCATGAATATGCAGGAAATATTGGATATACAATAAGGAGAACATTACTGTTCACTCCGTTCTCAGTAACGATCTTTCTGTAAAAAAATGTAAATGTTCAAAAAAACATGTTGACAAATCATAAGGGCAGTGATATTGTAAGGATGTACAAAATAATACACAGAAAAAGTTGAGCAAAGGCGCTTACCCATACGGGTCAGTTTGTCTTTGCTTTTTTTATTATCTTAAGGATGCAGGAGGGCACAGCTATGAAATTAAAAGACACAGGATTAACTTTTCAGGACATTAAGGACAAAGTAAACAAGTACATGATCGAGACTTATGAGAGATTTGATTTCCTTGCAGAGACAGCAGAGGGCATGTACATTTATGATGAGAATAAAACCCCATATCTTGATTTTTATGCTGGTATTGCAGTAAACAGCGCAGGAAACTGTAACCCTAAGGTTGTAGCTGCTGCAAAGGATCAGTTAGATGATATTATGCATACATTCAACTATCCATACACAATCCCGCAGGCGCTGCTTGCTGAGAAGGTCTGTGAAACAATCGGAATGGACAAGATTTTCTATCAGAACTCTGGTACAGAGGCTAACGAGGCAATGATCAAAATGGCCCGTAAATATGGTATTGAAAAGTATGGTCCAAACCGTTATCATATCGTAACTGCAAAGATGGGATTCCATGGAAGAACCTTTGGTGCCATGTCTGCAACAGGTCAGCCGGGTAATGGATGCCAGGTTGGATTCGGACCTATGACTTATGGTTTCTCCTATGCACCGTACAATGACCTTCAGGCTTTCAAGGATGCATGTACAGAGAACACAATTGCCATTATGGTTGAGCCTGTACAGGGCGAGGGTGGCGTACATCCTGCAACAATGGAATTCATGCAGGGACTTCGTAAATTCTGTGATGAGAACGATATGCTTCTTCTGATCGATGAGGTACAGACAGGATGGTGCAGAACAGGTGCTGTTATGTCCTATATGAATTATGGTATCAAACCGGATATCGTATCTATGGCAAAGGCTCTGGGCGGTGGAATGCCGATCGGTGCCATCTGTGCAACAGCAGAGGTTGCCAAAGCTTTCACAGCTGGTTCCCATGGAACTACATTCGGCGGACATCCGGTAAGCTGTGCAGCTGCACTGGCTGAGGTGAATGAGCTTCTGGACAGAGATCTGGCTGGAAATGCAAAGAAGGTTGGCGATTACTTTGCAGCTAAGCTTGAGAAGCTTCCTCATGTAAAAGAAGTAAGACATCAGGGACTTCTGGTAGGTGTGGAATTTGATGATACTATCGGCGGAGTGGATGTAAAACATGGTTGTCTTGACAGACATCTTCTGATCACAGCTATCGGAGCGCATATCATCCGTATGATCCCACCGCTTATTGTTACAGAAGAAGAGTGCGACAAAGCTGTAGCAATCATCGAAGATACAATTAAATCTCTGGAAAAATAAAAATCTGGCAACGGAGTGATACAGTAAGGACAAGGGCGTCACGAATTATATTCGTGCGCCCTTTTATGATATCAGGGCCAAAAGGTCAAAAAGTCGTTCGTGCCTGCACGATAAGACTTTTGAACTTGGGACCTGCCAAACATGAGAAAGTAGCGATTTACATAGCAAATCAGTGGATTTCGAATGTTTGAGAATCTGATAAAAATTTGAGTGTGAGAGGGAAGAGCATGAAACATCTGGTAATTACGATTGGCTGCGAATATGGAGCCAAGGGCAATGCCATCGGTAAGAAGATTGCACAGGATCTGGGGATTAAGTTTTATGATCGTGATCTTGTGGATGAGATTATCAAAGAGGTAGGCATCCCTACAGATATTATGGACAGAGTAGAGGAAGGCGGAACCATCGCAGGTAAAGGTGCACAGGGTGATGTGAGAGGTTCCTTTTCCAAATATGCGGATCTGACAGACCGCGCCATTCATGTACAGAAGCAGATTATCCGGAAGCTGGCTCAGAAAGAAGCCTGCGTGATCATAGGACGGTCTGCAGATTATATTCTGAAAGATACAGAAGGAATCCAGCTGGTGAGAGCATTTATTTATGCACCTAATGATGTTCGCGTCCACAACATTATGGAAAGTCATAATCTCTCGGAAAAGGATGCAAAGCTTCTGCTGGATGAGAAAGACAAGCGTTATCATAAGAGACATCTGGCACTGACAGGAAGTAACCGTGGTGACAGACATAACAGGGATATTCTTATTAACAGTGATTTTCTGGGAATTCAGGGAACAGCAGAATATCTGGAAGACCTGATCGCAAAAAAATACGGAAAAAAGGAGGTCTGACCTATGGAACAGAAAACATCTGAATTTGACAAAGTACTTGGTGCATGGGACATACTTGTAATTGCATTTGGCGCCATGATCGGCTGGGGCTGGGTAGTTTCTTCCGGTAACTGGATTGAATCCGGTGGTGTGCTTGGTGCAGCTATTGCATTTGCAATCGGTGGAATCATGATCTTCTTCGTAGGTCTGACTTACGCAGAGCTTACAGCAGCCATGCCTCAGTGTGGTGGCGAGCATGTATTCAGCTACAGGGCAATGGGCTCTACAGGTTCTTTTATCTGCACCTGGGCGATCATTCTTGGATATGTAAGTGTTGCCTGCTTTGAGGCATGTGCGTTTCCCACAATCATCACCTATCTGTGGCCGGGATTTCTGAAAGGATATCTCTATACAGTTGCAGGCTTTGATGTTTATGCATCCTGGTTGATCGTGGCGATTGTGATTGCTTTTCTTATTATGATAATTAACATTAATGGAGCAAAGACTGCGGCAGTTCTGCAGACTGTTCTTACCTGTATTATCGGCGGTGCCGGAATTATTCTGATCGTGGCTTCTGTGGTTACAGGAAGTGTGGATAATCTTCAGGGACAGATGTTTGTTGGAAACGGTACTGGCGAAGCAATGAAAAGTATTATTAAGGTTGCAGTTATCACTCCGTTTTTCTTTATTGGTTTTGACGTTATCCCACAGGCAGCAGAGGAAATCAATGTTCCGCTGAAAAAAATCGGTAAAATGATGATCCTCTCTGTTGTGCTGGCAGTTGTATTTTACTCACTGGTGATTCTTGCAGTAGGTTTTATCCTGAATCCGGCAGAGATCATTGAGTTTCAGCAGGGAACAGGACTTGTAACGGCAGATGCCATGGCCAAGGCTTTCGGGACAAAGGTTATGGCCAAGGTTATCATTGTAGGTGGAATGTGTGGTATTATTACATCATGGAACTCCTTCCTCCTTGGCGGTTCTCGTGCCATGTACTCTATGGCAGAATCCTACATGATTCCTCCGTTTTTTGCAAAGCTTCATCCGAAGCACAAAACTCCGGTTAATTCTCTGTATCTGATCGGTGCCCTGACTATGCTGGCTCCTTTTGCAGGAAGAACAATGATGGTCTGGATCTGTGATGCAGGTAACTTCGGATGCTGCCTTGCATACTGTATGGTCTCTATCTCTTTCCTGATCCTTCGTAAAAAGGAACCGGATATGGCAAGACCTTACAAAGTAGGTTACTACAAATTTGTAGGCTTTATGGCAGTAGTCATGTCAGGGCTGATGCTTCTGGTTTACTGTATTCCGGGTTCCGGTGGAAGTCTGGTATTTCAGGAATGGATTATGGTAGGCGGCTGGAGCTTACTTGGAGTTGTATTTTATGCGATCTGTAAACGTAAATATAAAGAAGACTTTGGTAAACTTATTGAACTGATCTCTGATGAGGATGCAGCAAGTCTTATGCCGGAGGCTGATGATGAAGAGCTTGCTGTGGTAATCGATGCGGCTATTGACAGGGTACTTTCCTCTATGGCATAACGCTATAAACGACAATGGCAATTATTGCTTGGAATTATTTTGGGTAACAGAGTTTTGAATTTGTGCAGGGTAGATGCCCTGCACATTGCAATATTGAAAAAATTGTTGAAAAAAATACAGGAAAAGAGGCAGAAATTAATGAATCCATTTGAATTTTTTATTCCTCAGAATATTACAGTCGGTGCTGGTACTCTGGCAAAGCTTCCGGAATGTGCCAAAAAGCTTGGGGGCTCTCATGCAATGCTGATCTCCGGACCAACTCTCCGGAAAATGGGAGTTGTGGATAAGGCGGCGGATTATCTGAAAGACGCCGGAATGGAAGTGGATATTTTTACAGATGTGGAAGCAAACCCATCTGTTACCACAGTAGAAAAAGCGACAGAGGCGTATAAGGAATCCGGTGCAGATTTCATTGTAGCACTGGGTGGAGGATCACCTATGGATGTGGCAAAGGCAGTGGGAGTCACGGCTAAATATGGCGGAAGCATTACAGAATATGAAGGGGCGCATAAGGTTCCCGGAAAAATTGTTCCGCTGATCGCAATCCCGACTACTGCGGGAACCGGCTCAGAGGTTACGGCATTTTCTGTTATCACTGATCACAGCAGAGATTATAAGCTGACTGTATTCAGTTATGAACTTCTTCCTGCATATGCGATTCTGGATCCTGAACTTCTCACTTCTGCTCCGGCATCTGTGGCAGCAGCCTGCGGAATCGATGCTTTTATCCATGCGGAGGAGGCTTATGTTTCCACAGCAGCCTCTCCATTCTCTGACGCAATGGCAGAGAAAGCAATGGAGTTGATCGGTGGAAATATCCGCCGTTTTGTGGCAAGACGTACAGATCTGGAGGCTGCAGAGGCAATGCTTACGGGATCTCTTTTTGCAGGAATCGCCTTTTCCTTTGCAAGACTTGGAAATGTCCATGCCATGAGTCATCCGGTAAGTGCTTTCTTTAATGTAGCACATGGAGTGGCAAATGCAGTTCTTCTCCCTGTGATTGCAGAATATAATGCGCTGGCAGATCATGGCAGATATCTGAAGATTTATAATTATATCAGTCCGATCCCTGCATATGAGGATGAATTCGAACCACTGATGTTGGTGGATGCCATCAGGGAATTAAACGAAGATATCGGAATCCCGGAAGACCTGACCACAGCCATCCGCCAGGCAAAGAAGGGAGAAGAGATTTCTGATGAGGAGATTGAAAGCAAGATTGATGCCATGGCAGATGATGCTATGAAGAGCGGAAATATTGCAGTAAATCCAAGATCCTCCAGAAAGCAGGATATTGTGAAACTGTATTATAAAGCTTTATAAGATAAAGAATAATGCAGTATTTTATGTGATTGCTACAGGTAGGATATTGATTAAAAATATCTGTTATTATAAAAAACGTGCAGAAACATCGAAGTCGACAGATAACTTCAGGCTTGAAGGTTTATCTCGATTTCAAAATGTATCTGCACGTTATTTTTTTGAGAAATTTCCATTGTATAACTTGCCTGATAGAAAGAAAGATTATATAGTATTAATCAAAATATAGTAAAGTAATGTGAGTCAAAATATTGATTGTTCAGGAGGATTTTATGGCAAAGAAGAAAATATATGCAGTACGCAAGGGACATAAAACAGGACTTTTTGCTACATGGGCGGAGTGCCAGAAGGCAGTAAGCGGATATTCAGGAGCTGAGTTTCGGGGATTTATAGAGAAAGAGGAAGCATTGGCTTTTCTGAACATGGAGACAACAGGAAATGTATCCGGTGATAAAGCAAAAGAGGCGGCAGGAATCGTGGAAGTACCTGAAAATATGGTCATTGCCTATGTGGACGGAAGCTTTGAGAAAAGTATTGGCAGATATGCTTTTGGCTGTGTGATCCTTACACCGGACGGACAGGAAGTCCGCAAATCAGGCAGCGGAAGCGATCCTGCAGGAGTTGCCATCCGGAATGTGGCAGGGGAGATGCTTGGTTCTATGACTGCAGTAAACTGGGCGATAGAAAACAAATATCCGGCTGTGGAAATCCGCTATGATTATGAAGGGGTAGAGAAATGGGTAACAGGTGTATGGAGAGCAAAAACACCACTGACCAGCAAATACGCAGCCCATATGCAGGAAGCAGGAAAGAAAATAAAGATTTCTTTTTGTAAAATAGCAGCCCATACAGGCAATCACTACAATGAAGAGGCGGATCAGCTGGCTAAGAGTAGCATTGCTTAAAATGGATGAAGAAGTACGGATATAAAAATCTTAATCACTGAAAGGTGATTTCCAAAAGGCTGTAGGAAACTTGATACTAAGGGACAAAAATTATGTGGATGACAATTTGCGTGATCCGGAGGAAAATCAATATACGGAAGTGGAAAAATAAAAAACAAGCTGTGCTACCATTGAAACTGTTAACTGAAAACTTTATGAAGTAACAGTTTCAATTGACAGGTAATACAGCTGCTTTTATTTATGAAAGTGTCATATCCCCGTCTTTCACCCATCCAAGCTTACGGGCAAACATGTTGATGAGCGGACACAGGATTGCAGGCAGGATAAAGGAAATCAGCAAAAGTCCGGCCCAGTCCCAGCCTGTGACAGCTGTTTTTGTTCCTGCGGCGATATCATTCATCCATCCGGTGTAGACACCAATCTGTCCTACGAAACCACAGGTACCCATACCGGAAGAAACCGGAGTACCGTTCATCTGAAGTTTGAACAGACAGGTTGCAAGAGGTCCGGTGATGGCAGAAGTAAGGATCGGTGCAATCCAGATGCGTGGATTTTTTACGATATTTCCCATCTGGAGCATGGATGTTCCGATTCCCTGAGAAACAAGACCACCCCATTTATTTTCGCGGAAGGACATTACTGCGAAACCTACCATTTGTGCACAGCAGCCTGCTACAGCAGCTCCTCCGGCAAGTCCGGTAAGGCCAAGCGCAGCACAGATTGCGGCAGATGAGATAGGAAGTGTCAGTGCAATACCCACAAATACAGAAACAAGGATTCCCATCAGGAACGGCTGCAGGTTGGTTGCCCACATAATAATATTTCCCACTTTCATTGCGGCACTTCCAAGTGCCGGAGCCCACCATGCGGACAGGGCAACACCTATACCGATCGTGACAAGTGGAGTGACCAGAATATCAATTTTGGTTTCCTTAGATACTGCTTTTCCGATTTCGGAAGCGAAGATGGCTACAAATAATACAGCCAGCGGTCCGCCTGCACCGCCTAATGCGTTAGATGCAAAGCCAACAGTGATCAGTGAAAACAACACCAACGGCGGACAATGTAGCGCATAGCCGATGGCAACAGCCATGGCAGGACCACTCATTGCAGATGCCAGAGAGCCTACGGTATACTGGGTGTCGTTTACAGTTGCCACAGCAGTGGTCAGAAATGAAATATGAAACTGTGTTCCAAGTGTGTTGATGATCGTACCAATCAGCAGGGAGCAGAAAAGACCCTGCGCCATGGCACCAAGGGCATCGATTCCATAACGTTTTATGGAGATTTCGATGTCTTTGCGTTTGAGAAATGCTTTAAACTTTTCCATAGATTACTTTCTCCTGTTTTTATTATGTATAGAAGGGTGTATATACACCTATATACGTTTTTCTCATTATAGTCATATTCACGGAGTAAATCAAGTAGTTTTGTAACTGTTCACATACCACTATCCCGCGAGGTGTTTTGGCATGAATATGCCAAAATCACAATAAAATAGTGGAAAACAATTTACAGAAAGAATATTGTAAAGTATTTTACTGTCTGATATGATAGAAAGAGTTAATTTTACGGAGGAAAAAGAGATGAGTGAATGGATCAGAAAAATAAACTGGAAGTATGTGGTCGTAATGTTGATTGGAAATATAATCCTTGGTTTGGGAATTGCGATATTTAAACTTTCCGGACTTGGAAATGACCCTTTCAGCGGAATGGTAATGGCACTGGCAGAATGTGTGGGAATTGAATATGCCCGTTTTTTAATTCTTCTGAATCTGGGATTTTTTGTAATAGAAATTATCTGGGGAAGAAAGCTTATCGGATTGGGAACGATCATAAATGCGTTATTCCTTGGATATTTTGTTACATTTTTCTATAACCTGATCACATCTGTGATCGATGCACCGGATCAGATGGCAATGCAGGTGGTTACCGTATTTATTGGAGTTATCATAACAAGCCTTGGAATTTCCATGTACCAGCTTCCGAAACAGGGAGTTGCACCATATGACAGTATTTCTCTGATCATGACAGAAAAATGGCCGAAAATTCCGTATTTCTGGTGCAGAGTATCTAATGATGCGATCAGTGCACTGGTGTGTTGGCTTGCAGGGGGAATCGTCGGACTGGGAACACTGGTCAGTGCATTTGGATTCGGACCTTTTGTTCAGTTTTTCGATACACATTTTACATCAAAAGTGCTGGCAAAGCTGGAAAAATAATAAAAAACTGTCCTGTATATGCACATTATACGTAGAAAATAGGTGCATTACAGAGACAGTTTTTTTATTTGTCAGCCTGTTAACTGCATATATGGCATGCTTTACATGCAGAGGGCGTAGTAGCGCATCCTCCCATAGCAGTTTCACGCAGTTCTGCAGGAAGCTTTTTACCCACGGTAAACATCGTCTGGATCATTTCGTCCAGAGGAATCAACTGCGGGATTCCTGCGAGAGCCATTTCTGCGGCAATTATAGCGTTTGCCACACCTGCAGCATTTCTGTTCTGACATGGATATTCTACCAGACCGCCGACCGGATCGCATACCAGACCGAGCATGTTCATAAGAACAGTAGATGCAGCAAAAGTACATTCTTTCGGTGAACCTCCCATCAGCTCTACAGCAGCAGATGCAGCCATTGCAGATGCAACCCCTACCTCGGCCTGGCATCCGCCTACCGCACCTGCAACAGTTGCATTTCGCATTGCCAGATAACCAATGGCACTTGCGTTAAATAATGCCCGTATAATCTCTTCATCAGAGAATTGATAATGTTCCTGCATTGCCAGCATCAGCCCCGGTACGATTCCGGCAGAACCGGCAGTAGGAGAGGCCACGATCAGTCCCATGGAGGCATTCGTTTCCAGTGTAGCCATAGCATAAGTAATTGCCTTCTGAAGCAGATTTCCGCAGAGACCTTTTTTCTCCTGAGCGTGGAGACTCAGCTTTCTGGCTTCGCCGCCGATCAGACCACCCATAGATTTTACCGGCTGTCTGATTGGTGAGAAAGCAGCATCTTTCATAATTCCCAGTACTCGTGTCATTTTTTATTTACAATCTCAGAGGCTGTTTCGCCAAGCTCAATCTCACGGATACGCATAATCTCTGAGATAGGAAGATTTTTTTCTTCACAGAGTGCTAAGAGTTCATTTGCATTTTTAAAATCCATGATAAAAATCCTCCTTTCTTTACATCTGTACGATCATAACTTCATGAATATTCGGGTTCTCGCGAATCGCAGGAACGATATTCTCAGGAAGTTTGCCGTCAGATTCTACGATTGTATAAGCAATCTCTCCCTTGCTTTCACGGAACAGACGCATAAATGCAATATTGATATTGCGGTCACTCAGGCATTTGGTAATATAGGCCACAACGCCGGGAGTGTCCTGATGAATCACGATCACTGCACTGTACTCGCCTGTAAAGTCTACCTGTACGTGATTGATATCTACAATACGGACCTTGCCTCCTCCAAGGGATTCGCCGCGTACGGTCATTTTCTGGCCTTTTTCATTTTCCATGCAGATATCTACGGTGTTCGGATGAATATCTGTTTCCTGCTCATTTGGAGTGAAAGAGAATTTCAGACCTTTTTCATGAGCAATATCAAAAGAATTTCGGATGCGCATATCATCAGTAGAGAATCCCATAATACCACCCAGCAGAGCTCGGTCAGTACCGTGACCATGGTAAGTTTTTGCAAAAGAGCCGTACAGGATGAAGTCGGCTCTCTTTAACGGGCCTTCGATCATTTTCTGGGCA
>ENA-OQJR01000370-OQJR01000370.1-human-gut-metagenome-genome-assembly--contig:-NODE-370-length-14121-cov-3.513434_pt1 | contig 14121 bp, 18 predicted proteins | sample MGYA00242614_ERZ504781 | MGnify/ENA primary metagenome ERZ504781 (study PRJEB26092, sample SAMD00036365) | human gut metagenome | host: Homo sapiens | study: EMG produced TPA metagenomics assembly of...
CCAGTATCTGTTTCGTTCTTCCGTAATTTATCAACATCTGCTCTGTACCGTTTTCTGTTATCTCCTACTTTATTTCCGGATACTGATGATGAAAACGCAGAAAATCAATTTTTAAAATATCTGCTGCAGACAGAACTGGACATAGACAACCGGATCTCGCCTTCAATGCTTTCAGCCGAATTCAGCGAATCAAGCATTTTCGCCTGTGCCTTCAGAATGTTTCGAGCCTGCTGCAAAACTAAAACACCCTTTTCCGTAAGATTGATTTTATGATAATAACGGTCAAACAGCCTGACATCAAGTTCCTTTTCCAGTTGTTTAATCTGTGAAGAAACTGTAGACTGGGTATATCCCAGTTCTTTTGCAGCAGCCGAAAATCCGGAATATTCACATACTGCAATAAAAGTTTTTAACACATTTGTATCCATAGTTCATTCCTTCCCATAACTTTCCAGTATTTTTCCATTGAAACATTGAATCGTTATTTTTTATAAACGATATTTTCAATAATATACAACAAAACAATCAATTTTACAAATATTGTTTTTTATCTTATAATATCCCTTATATGAACTTCTGAAGGGAGCGTTATCTTATGAAACGTGAACAGCTTGGAAGCCGGCTTGGCTTCATTATGCTTTCCGCCGGCTGCGCCATTGGCTGCGGAAATGTGTGGAAATTCCCGTGGATGTGCGGGCAAAATGGCGGCGGCAGCTTTATGCTGATCTATCTTCTGTGTCTGGTCATCCTGGGAATCCCGGCTCTTGTGTTGGAATTTTCCATCGGAAGAGCGGCTCAGACAAGTCCCCTTTTCATGTACCGTAAGCTGGAAAAGCCAGGACAGAAATGGGGGATTTTCGGTTGGTTCTGTCTGCTTGGCAACATTGCCCTGATGGCATTTTACACTGTTGTCTGCGGCTGGATCATTTATTATTTTGTACAGTTTCTCAGAGGTAAAAATGGTTCACTGGGATTTTCAGCCATGATCTCCTCTCCCTCTGTGAATGTATTCTTCTTACTGGTCACTGTAGTCATTGCATTTTTCATCCTTTCCTTCAATCTTCAGGGAGGACTGGAGCGTGTGACAAAATATATGATGTCTGCGCTGCTGGTACTGATGCTTGCTCTCGCTGTGCACAGTCTTTTTCTGAAAGGCGCAGGTGAGGGAATGACCTTTTATCTGAAACCGGATTTCTCAAAGATCGATGGTTCGGTGATCGTAGGGGCAATGAACCAGGCATTCTTTACTTTATCTACAGGTATGGGTGGCATGGCTATCTTTGGTAGCTATATTGGTAAAGAGCATTCTCTGATGGGGGAAGCTATTCATGTGATCACACTGGACACACTGGTTGCTTTTCTGGCAGGAGTTATTATTTTCCCTGCATGCTTTACCTTTAATCTGGAAGTAAATGCAGGTCCGAGCCTTCTGTTTGATACAATGGCAGCAGTTTTTAACAACATGTCCGGAGGTCGCATCTGGGGTTCCTTATTCTTCCTGTTCATGGTATTTGCAGCTATGTCAACAGTTCTGGGAGTGTGCGAGAATATCCTGGCAATGATACGTGAGCTTACCGGCTGGTCCCGTCCAAAAGGCAGCGTGGTCTGCGGCACAGGTGTCTTTCTTCTGGCACTTACCACAGCCCTTGGTTTCAGCGTTTTCCACTTCCAGCCATTTGCGGAAGGAACTACCTGGCTTGATTTCTGGGATTTTATTGTTTCCAACAATATTTTACCCCTTGGCTCTCTCATCCTTGCACTCTTCTGCTGTAATAAGTTCGGCTGGGGATGGGATAACTTTATCAAAGAGAGCAATACCGGTAAGGGTTTAAAAGTACAAAGCTGGATGAAACCGCTCTTCCGGTTTGTACTTCCGATTATGATTGCCTTTATCTATATTTATGGAATGTTCACATTCAACTGGAAATAAAAAAATAAGCTCTGTGGATTTTTCTTTTATCCACAGAGCTTATTTTCTTTGTCAGGCGGATATTCGCAATCCGCTCCGCTATTTACTTGATTCGGTTAAATCAGACAGATAAATCTCCCTCTGATCAGTGAACTTTCTGATCCAGCATTCTTTGGATCAACTCAATTGTATCCTTCAGTCCATAGTTGGCACTGTTGATACACAAATCATAATTCTCCGGTTTTCCCCATTTCTCACCGGTATAAAATTCATAATATTTCTTATGCTGCTTATCCATCTGCTTCAGAAAACGTACTGCCTGTTTCAGATTCATATTACGGATATCCATAACGTGCTGCACACGAACCTGGAAGGGAGCACTGATAAACAGACTGATATGAGGAATATGATTATTCTTCAGAATCGCATCTGCGCAGCGTCCCATGATCACGCAGTCTTCACTCTTTGCCAGTTCACAGATCAGATCACTCATATTGAAAAATACTGCATCCTGCTTCGGAAGTCCATGATAACGATTGAATTCCCTGAACCAGGTTTTCAGATCTGTGTGTTTTTTCTTTCTGTATTTATCAAATCCTTCAAAATTACCAGTATCACTGACCGCATTTTTGTCTGCCTGCAGACGCTTCATAACCTGATCAAAAATTTCTGCATCATAATAGTTGATCTGAAGCTGATCCGCCAGTTCAAATCCGATATCATTACCGCCACTTCCCTGTGTACGGCTGATACAGATGATCAGATGGTCGTTCTCCGAAATCTCGTTCTGGCGTCTTGCGATCAGATTATTCAGACTGATACGTTCTTTATCTACAATATCTGTCTGTCCAAATGTATCCGGAAGACTTTCAATCTCTTTCAGAATACTGTCATACTCTATCATAAGACGTCTTCTCTCGCTCTTATCCCTGATGGTACGGGCCATGTTACTGATCAGCGCCAGTTCACTTCTGAGCAGATGTCCGTCCGGCTTGGTATACATCAGTGCTGCCAGATGACGGAGAGTTGTTTCTTTTTGTCCTGTAAATGTACGTCCCAGAGAGGAACCCACACATTTATAAACTTCTTCATCCAGGTTATAAATGCGTATTGCAAGTTCTTTACATTTTTCCTGATTATCCTGCATAATGATCCTCCCTCCTTATAAAAAGAATACAAACATATCGATAATAAACACCGGAACCAGAAATGCAACAGACCACAGCATATATCCGAAGAATGACGGCATCTTCACACCATTCTCATCAGAGATTGCCTTTACCATAAAGTTTGGGGCATTTCCAATATAAGTGTTGGCACCCATGAATACCGCACCACAGGAAATCGCAGACAGAATCTTGGTAGGTACAGTTCCCAGTGTGGTTGTGATTCCATTGGTAAATGCCAGCGTTCCTGCTGTTGTAAGGAATACCAGATAAGTAGGTGTGTTATCCAGGAAACTGGACAGCGCACCTGTTGCCCAGAACATCTCTGCCGGTTCAGTAACTCCCAGATTCGGTCCTACAGCTTTCAGAAGCATCAATGCAGGCTGCATGGTGATAAAAATACCGATGAATAAAACCGCAACCTCCTGGATCGCGCCCCAGGTAAAATGGTTTCTGATACGGATCTGCTTATCTGTTGTCTTAAAGGAAAGAAAAGCAGCAAGCAGAATGATCACGATTTCAATCAGTGCCGGGAATGTCAGGGTTACTTCTCCAAAAAGATGAATGCCTCTTACATTGCCTGCGGCATCCTGAAATGCGGACATTCCCGGAAGTACACCGCTTAAGATTACCGCGCCAACGATCATCACAAGGAAGATGATATTGTGCAGTCCATCCAGACGAAACTGAGTACCCGGTTTACGGATATCCGGTTTACGGCCATTTGCAATATCTTTTCTGTAGGAACGTTTATCAATCTGATAAAATACAAACAGCAGAATGACCATATTAAAGATCAGTACAGGGAACAGATGCAGGCTCCAGAAGAATGGAACACCTCGCATAAATCCCATTAACAGCGGCGGATCTCCAATCGGGGTAAGACATCCACCCATATTGGAAACCATGAAGATAAAGAAAATCATAATATGCCCTTTTCTCTTTCTCCATGAATTCATTTTAATTACCGGACGTACCATCAGCATACTGGCACCGGTAGTACCGATACAGCTTGCCAGAAGAGTTCCCAGTGCAAGCAGACCTACATTAACACGGGGGGAACCTGCGAAATCACCCTCCATGGTAATATTACCTGATACGCAGAACAGGCCGAATAATAGAATGATAAATGTAAGATAATCATTCACAATACAGTCCAGAACTGTCTCTGCAGTCTTTCCGGCTCCATAAACGAAAGCAAATGGAACCACCATCAGAATGATCCATAAGGCAACAACCAGTGGCTGATGAGACTCCCACCACTCCGCTTTCACCAGAGGCATCACTGCAATACATAACAAAAGCCCTGCAAAGGGAATGCAAAGCCATACAGGTACTGTAGATGGTGCTTTACTGCCTTCTGCCGCAAATACACTCAATGGACAAGCCAGAAGAACTGCAAAAAAAGCACTCAGTACGGTCACCAACTTTTTCAAAACTGCCACCTCCATATTGTATTTTCGTACAGCGCGATTATCATTCAGGAGATTTTTTTCATATACGTGTTTCTTCCTATTTAATATGCGTCTTGTTTTTTACAGATGCAATTATATCATACAGCATACAAAAATCAATTGTGTGGATAGTGAATATTTATACTTTATTTCCTGTTTTTTTATTACATTTTTTACATATTCCCTGATTATTTTCGTTTATATTTTAACGATTTAATCTTTATTACTGACATTTTTTTGTACTGCCTTATCTATTTTTTAAAATTGTACTGATTTTAAAACACATGACCCAATAACTGCTCCACAGTTTATCACTTTTGGGCAATTAAAGCAGGGATCTTTCTTATATGCAATACGAAAAATGCTCCCCGACAGCAATTCCCGCTGTCAGAGAGCATTTCGCATATTTCTTATATGAACTGATTGGTTGCCTCATCATACTCATAGTCGATGGAATGCATCTTCGCCACCAGTTCGTCTTTCTTCAATCCTCTGCATGTGCAGAGTGCTTCCAGGGAATCATAGTAATCCCTGAGCTGAGTATTCACATAACTCAGCAGAATCATTGGATCTTTGGGTATCATTTAGTTTCCGTCCTTTACCGTAACAATGAATTCCCCATTCTGAACATCCAGCACCAGAGTATCACCTGCGTGAACATCTCCGGACAAAATCTTTCTCGCCGCAAGAGTCTCTACATATTTCTGCAGATAGCGCTTCAACGGACGTGCACCATATACCGGGTCATAGCCATTCTCGATAACCTGATCCTTGGCTGCATCTGTCAGTTCCAGGGAAAGCTCCTGGTCTGCAAGACGTTTGTCAAGCTCGCTGACCATCAAGTCTACTATCTTACCAATATTGGATTTTGTCAAGGGCTTAAACATAATTATTTCATCCAGACGGTTCAGGAATTCCGGACGGAAATGGCCTCTCAGGTCATCCATAACCTGGCTCTGAGCCTCAGGTTTGATCTCCCCATTCTCATCAATACCATCCAGCAGATACGGAGAACCGATGTTGGAAGTCATGATAAGAATTGTATTCTTAAAGTCAACTGTACGTCCCTGAGAATCTGTGATACGGCCATCATCCAGTACCTGTAACAGTACGTTAAACACATCCGGATGTGCTTTCTCAATCTCATCGAAAAGTACAACACTGTATGGTTTACGGCGGACTGCCTCAGTAAGCTGACCGCCCTCCTCATATCCTACATATCCCGGAGGCGCTCCGATCAGTCTGGATACAGAATACTTCTCCATGTATTCACTCATATCGATTCTGACCATATTCTGTTCATCATCAAACAGATTCTCTGCCAGAGTTTTGGCAAGCTCTGTCTTACCTACACCTGTAGGACCAAGGAACAGGAAGGAACCGATAGGTTTGGTCGGATCCTTGATGCCGGCTTTGGAACGAAGGATTGCATCTGTAACCCTCTTCACACCTTCATCCTGGCCTACAACTCTCTTGTGAAGCTGATCTTCCAGAGTGAGGAGTTTGGCTCTCTCGCCTTCTGTCAGTCTTGTTACAGGAATACCGGTCCATCTGGAAATGATCCTTGCGATCTCATCATCAGTAACTGCCTCATGAACCAGACTTCTGTCACTTTCTTTGACACTCTTCTCTTCGATTTCCAGCTGCTGCTGTAATTTCGGAAGTTCGCCGTACTGTAACTGTGCAGCCTTCTCCAGATCATAGTTCTGTTTTGCTTTCTGGATCTGCTTATTCACATCCTCGATCTGCTCACGAAGCTTCTGTAATTTCTCTACAGAATGCTTCTCATTATCCCACTGTGCTTTCTGTGTATTAAAGGTATCTCGAAGCTCTGCCAGCTCCTTCTGAAGTGTTTCCAGACGTTCCTTACTCAGGTTATCTGTCTCTTTCTTCAGTGCAGATTCCTCAATCTCCAGCTGCATGATCTTACGGCGCTGTTCATCCAGCTCTGAAGGCATGGAATCCAACTCCGTCTTGATCAGGGCACAGGCCTCATCCACCAGGTCAATGGCCTTATCAGGAAGAAAACGGTCTGTGATATATCTATGTGAAAGTGTAGCCGCTGCAACCAGCGCACTGTCTGTGATCTTAACACCATGGAAGACCTCATATCTCTCCTTCAGACCACGAAGGATGGAAATGGTATCCTCCACTGTAGGTTCATCTACCATAACAGGCTGGAAACGACGTTCCAGAGCTGCATCTTTCTCAATATACTGACGATACTCATCCAGAGTTGTAGCACCGATACAGTGAAGCTCACCTCTGGCAAGCATAGGTTTCAGCATATTGCTGGCATCCATAGCTCCGTCTGTCTTACCTGCACCAACGATCAGATGTAACTCATCAATGAAAAGAATGATGTTTCCTTCACTCTTCTTTACTTCTTCAAGGACTGCTTTCAGACGTTCCTCAAACTCACCTCTGTATTTGGCACCTGCTACCAGAGCACCCATGTCCAGGGCAAAAATCTTCTTATCCTTCAGACCTTCCGGCACATCCTCTGCCACGATTCGCTGTGCAAGACCCTCGATTGCTGCTGTTTTACCTACACCAGGCTCACCGATAAGCACCGGATTGTTCTTGGTCTTACGAGAAAGGATTCTAATGATATTACGGATTTCTTCATCACGTCCGATCACAGGATCCAGCTTCTGGTTACGTGCCTTTTCGACTAAATCCTCGCCATATTTATTCAAAGTATCATAAGTAGCTTCCGGATTGTCACTGACTACACGCTGATTGCCTCGTACTGTAGAAAGTGCCTGCAGGAAACGCTCTTTAGTAATGCCAAATTCCTGAAACAGTTTCTTCATGCTTGGACTTGGATATCTTAATAAAGCAAGGAAGAGATGCTCTACAGAGACATATTCATCACCCATTGCCTTGGCTTCATCCTCTGCACTGACCAGAGCCTTGTTCAGATACTGTCCGAAACGGAGTTCACCGCCGGATACCTTAACCTTAGCATCCAGTGCCTGATTCAGAGAATTTCTGAAATAATCCTTATCTATCTCCATCTTCTCGATCAGTTTAAGAATCAGGCTGTCTTCCTGTTCCAGCAGAGCATATAAAAGATGCTCTTCTTCAATCTCCTGGTTGCCAAACTGATAAGCAACCTTCTCCAGATCCTGGACAGCCTGTACGGATTTCTGTGTAAATTTACTGATATTCATAGGCTAACCCTCCTCTTGTATGAGAAATATCTCTCCCGAAGGAGAAATATGTTGTTTTCTTTGTTCTGCATGTAATATAACACACGTTGTTAGCACTGTCAATAGGTGAGTGCTAATTTTTTTTCAACTCCTCTCCTATCTACCTCGCTGATAAATTTTTCTATCAGTCTGTTTACTTCATTCGGCTGGTCCGTATTGGAATTATGACCAGAATTCTTTATCCATATTTCTGATTTCTGCAATAAATCCTCAACACCGCCACAATAGAGAATCAACTCTTTATAAGCCTGCTGAACTTCTGGCGATAAATTCATATAAGCAAAGTACAGCTTGTTTAATCGTCTGACAGAAGTTGTCCTTACAATGTCGCCAGCAAAAGGAAGTTTCTCTTCCATCGTAATTCAGTCCTTTCTTTTTAATTTTGAATATGAAAAAAGCAGTCGATCCTAAATGAAAGACTGCTTTAAATCATATCCTTTACTACCACATTTACAGGCACTTTCCCGGCATATTCTTGTTCCAGTTCCTCTGCCAAATATGCATCGCTCATGCAGTGCATATCAGAAACACCGTCACGAATCAGCTGATAAACCTGGGAATGATAAAAGAAATCCAATGCCGCATCCAGCGAGAGCCCCTGCTGTTTAGCAAAGCATTCAATAACACGGCTATATTTTTTCTGAAGCAAAATCGGATTCGCTGTCATAATGTTTCACTCCCTTCAAAATGCAATAAAGACAATGCTTTTTCTGTGCGGAAACTTATTTGCAGATTCGGCTTTTCATAACGCAGGCGGTTGATAGCTTCCGTCTTATCAATCAGCCCGTCAAAGAACAGCTCCACAGTATTGAACACCTTATCATTGGCAACACCACCCACAACCAGGTCGTAATCGGTCGAATCTTTCCCGCTGCGGCAGTTCAAAATAAAATCCAGCCATTCTTCGGAATAAGAATCGAATTTCAGCATTTTCAGTTCAGATTCCCGGCTTTCATCGTATTCATACCGGGAAATAATACCGTCTTTCCCACGACGTTTGAACTTGCCGCACCACTTTGCAGCCTGTTCATATAGCGGCGTGGCATAAAAGCCACGCCCGAAATCCACATTGGGGCGGGAATGAGCTAAATCTGGCTTAGCAATCTCTAAAAAAGAACCATGATAGAGAATCATACTTCTACACCCCTTTCTTTCATCACGTCAAGGAGGTCATCAACAATATATTCCCTGCTCTGGGTATGCAACATTTCATATTCCGGCACAATATAGCCGTTCAAAATATTACTCTGTTCGGTAAATGCCTGATAAACACGCTCTGCATTCACACCCAGCTTTGCCGCTACATTTTCAATGCAAAAAACAGCAAACTCCAGCTCACTGGAATTTTTGATTTTTTCATCTGTCATAATCTACAAGCCCTCCTTCGGAATCACTGTTCTCCATTTGAACGCTTTTATCTTTATTATATGCAAATGTCCGCACAATAACAATACTAAATTTACGCTCCAATAATCTTATTGAATAACTGTAACAATACGTCTTTTACGCCGGACGTATTGAATACAAGACCAACGGCTACTAAGGCAACTACCAAGAATCCGATAAGTTTGGAAAACTCACGCTTGAATCCCAAGTAGATACCGATATAACTGCAATAATGCTAGAAGTAAAATATCCGATACCTTTTCCAGCCACAATAAAATGCAGAGCAGCCAATATTATACTAATAACTATCAATGCAATTCCATATAATACTTTTTTCCACTGTATATTTAATTTCATCCGGGCACTCCTTTCCTATCTATCTCGCTGATAAATTTTTCTATAAGTCTGTTTACTTCATCCGGCTGGTCAGTATTGGAATTATGACCGGCATTCTTTATCCATTTAAGCGATAAACCTTCCCTCTGATGCCATTTCTTATTATAACTTTTTGCAGATCCCGCTTTATCCTTTTCTCCACAGATAAGTAATGCCGGACAACTGATATGATATGGCAAATCTGCTTTAATTGCCTTAGCAAGCATTCTGTACCCGAAGCCAGCGAGCTTTGCATATTCTTTATGCTCTGAGTTATAGGCCATCATCATCTTTCGCATAAGATTCTGACCATAGTCCGTCTCAGAGCACCCTCTTGAACCAGCCCTAAGAAGAGCTTTCCATGGATATATTCTGTATAATGGCTCTACTCTTTCAAGAAGCCATATTTCCATTGCAGTCATATAAGACTTTTGAAGCGGTGCAGAATCAATGGAGATAAACCCCGTTATCTTATCCGGATATAATTCCATATACATTTGGGCCAGATATCCACCCATAGACTGACCGATAATGATTGGATTATAAATTTCTTCTTTTGCTAAAATTTCATAAAGCCATTCTGCCATATCAGACAGGCCGTAATTATTCGTAAATGGTCTGGATAATGCATGTGATGGTGCATCCCATACAAACACATTCTGTTTATTCTCAAAATATTCTGTCTGCTTCTCAAAAAGCCTATGGTCTGCCGTAAGTCCCGGTAAGAACACTAGAGCGTGTCTGAAAAATCATTCCCGCAATCTGCACGCCCCACTTTGCGGGATATTTCACCCGAATTCAGTTGCCGTAGCCCACTACGGCGCCCTCATCCGGGCAAAATATCCCACAAATTGTGACGCACATCTTGCAGAAAGCCTTTTTCAGACACGCTCTAACGTAATTCTCTGTTTATCTATTATATTTACAAAATAATGGATGCAGCCACAGGGCGTCTTGTAACTGTTTTCTGTCATTTTTCGCCCCCTTTCCATAACCATTTCCCAATGATTTATCATTTCCAGATATCATTAATATCTTCTACTTCATATATCACTCATCTTCCTCAAGTTTCTGTACTCTTCTTTTATATATTTTAGAAGATATCATTAATGCTAATAAACATAAGATTTCCACCTGCACAAACATAATAATTCCGGTTGCAATTGAACCAATAAGTTTATGGTAATTCCGATAGGAAACACTAAACCATATAATTCCTGTCAACACTGCCGCAATACTACTGACTATGACATTCGTCTTGAAATTCGGTTTCAATCTCCTGTCCCAGATTCCATTTCGGATACATGCAACCAAAAGATAAAAGGCAAGACTCATAAGTACAGCCCCTTCTCCGGCAAGATTCTTGATACTGTCATTCCCCACTATCATTTGTATTGCCATTACAATCAGCAATCCCCAAAAAGCAATCCAACATCCATTATGTTCGATTTTAAGAAGTTTTAGTTCCTGACGTTCATCTAAATTACTTTTCATCTTCCTAATTTTCATCCTCTTCATCCTCCCAGAATAAATCATCTAAACGTTTATCTAATACGCGACAAATTTTACAACACAGTTTTATTGTGGGATTATATTCTCCCTTTTCGATAGCATTTATAGTTTGCCTTGAAACACCAACAGCTTCTGCTAAGACCTTTTGCGTCATATCTTTTTCAGCCCTTGCCACTTTTATCGCAATATTTTTTGCCACTTTATGTTCACCTCCATTTATAAAGTAACATTTCTTTTCCATAATATCAATTATATTTTACTTTTTTGTCTTGTATATTAAGATAAGAATGCCCTTAATGATTAACCCATAATTGAATTTTTACTTCACGATAAGAAAATTCCCTGTCATTTTTATGTCCATAAGTACTCTTTCAGGTGTATCCAAATTGCTGAAAATGCGTTATGTAATAGCAAAATATCACAAAAATCGAATACAAATTTTGTAATGGGTTATGCGCTTAACCTTTGTAAATTCCACATTTATAATGTACCATATAATCATAATATTGCAGAAGAAGGAATGGAAATGACACAGAACAGGATTAGAATCGTAGATGTTGCAGATGCGTTAGGTCTTAGTACTGCTACTGTCTCAAAAGTGATTCACGGCAAAACAGAAAAGATTTCAGATGAAACGGTAAAACGCGTCCAGCAGGAACTTGAAAGGTCGGGATATATCCCGAATATGGCTGGCATTTTGCTTGCGAGAAATAATTCAAGAATCATCGGAGTGGTGGTAAATGACCATGAAAAGTATGAGGGCAGGGTTTTAGAGGATGGATTTGTGATGTCATCGCTGAATGCTCTTTCCCACGAGGTTAATGAAAAAGGTTATTTTCTGATGATAAAAACGACATCTGATATCAAAGAGATTCCGGTATTTGCATCCATGTGGAATATGGATGGACTGATTCTGATTGGATTTTGTGAAGCTGATTATGAAAGCCTCAGAAATCAGATGCGGATTTCGTTTGTAGTGTATGATGGCTATTTTGAAAAATGCTCAAAGGTAGTAAATCTGGTCATCAATCATTATAACGGCGGCTATCAGGCCGGAAAATATTTAAAGGAACTGGGACATAAAAAAGCATTATGCATAGCAGATAATTTCATCTGCATGGATAAAGAACGCATCGAAGGGTTTCGCAAAGCCTTTGAACCAGGAGAAACATATAGATGGGAGATACCAAAGACAGAAAGGGAAAGAATGTGCTTTTACGAGGATAAATATATGCAGCTGTTAAAAAGCAATGTTACCGCTGTTTTTGCAGTGTCCGATTTTTATGCACTTGAGTTTATGAAGTTTTTACAAGGAAAAAACATTCGGATTCCAGAGGATATCCAGATTATCGGCTTTGATGATAACATGGCAAGCAGGGAAAGTAATCCTTCCCTCTCAACGATTCATCAGGAAGCAAATTTAAGGGCGAAAGCGGCAATTGAATGTCTGGAGGCAATGCGCGATGGAGCAGAATATAAGACAGAAATCGTGTTACCGGTTGATTTAGTAAAAAGGGAAAGTACGAGGAAATTATAATGTCAAAGTTTATGAAATCGTTGTGTAAAATAGCAATTCCTGTCACATTGCAAAGTATGCTGCAGGCATCATTTTCAATTGTTGACCAGATCATGATTGGACAGTTAGGCGAGACAAATATATCGGCAGTTGGATTATGCGGTAATTTTTCATTGATTTTTTCAGTGGTGATTGGTGCGGTAAGCACGGTTGCCGGGATATTAATTGCACAGTTTATTGGTGCACAGGAAACAAAAGAGGCATGGTGCAGTTTTGATGTGAGCCTCATCTGCGGAATTATGATATCAGCATTGTTCCTGCTTGCAGCAGGAGTTTTTCCATCGAAGATTCTTGGATTATATACGAAAGATATGAGTATTATAAATACTGGTGCGGTTTATTTTAGAATTATAGCGTTTTCTTATATTCCAATGGCTGTCAGCAATATTTTGTCCTCATGGCTGCGCTGTAAGGAACATGCCACGATACCATTTCTGGCAAGCTTTGGAGCAGTTGTTATAAACACAGGCCTGAACTATCTGCTGATATTTGGAAAATTTGGATTTTCATGTATGGGAATAAAGGGAGCTGCGATTGCAACACTTATTTCGCAGTTATTTAACCTGGTATTTATTGTTATCGGATTTATCTTATGCATCAGAAAAGATGGAGATAAACCGATATTGTCTCTACATTTTAAAAAAAATCACAATCAGGGATTATCGGCGATAGTTTCATGGTTTGCGCTGAAACCCTTAATTTATGCGGGTTTGAAGCACCTGAAATAGTAGTTTGACCCCCATTTGACCCCCGGTTAGTATTTTGTATGTTTATCTAGTAGTATTCTTCTATAATTTTCCTTATTCTTTTTCTGGCACGCCGGAACTTTTCCCTCATCGTATTTTGCAGCAAATTTTCTAAATTCATCTGCCACATAATCCTGTTCCAGATGTGTATAATAGTTCGTCATATTTACGCTTGTATGTCCCACAATCTTACTCACCGTAAATGGAGACATATTAGACTCATTCAGTTTGGTGACGAACGTATGCCGAAATTTATGGGGATATACTCATAAAGACGAGGTTCCCTATTTTCTTTTTCTAGCTAATTCGATTCTCTTTTTTTTCAATTTATGCTTATAATACGTGAACATTCCGCGTTTGCATATTGAGGAAGAAAAACCCCTCCTGGTTGTGTTGTGAATACCAGATCCGGAAAATCTTTGAGGAAAGGATTTTCCTTTCCCCATGATGATCCGCTTTTTTCTTTATCCGCAATCTGCTTTTTCTCCCAAGAGTGAAATGCCAATTCAACACCCTCTGTCATAGGAATCCAACGATAACTTGCCTTTTTCTTAGGCGTCGTTATCTGTTTAACTGACTCTGGTTTTTCTAATCGATTTTTTCCTTCATCAAAATAAATCGTCGTTCTATTCAGTGTTTTATATACACGAATTCGATGACATTCAAAATCAATATCAGACCAGCAAAGTGCTGTAATTTCGCCAATACGCATTCCAGTATTCAAAATAATATAAAATAGTTCATAATATCTCGTGTTTTTTGCTGCATCAAGAAATGTTTAA
>ENA-OQJR01000373-OQJR01000373.1-human-gut-metagenome-genome-assembly--contig:-NODE-373-length-14102-cov-3.484436_pt1 | contig 14102 bp, 9 predicted proteins | sample MGYA00242614_ERZ504781 | MGnify/ENA primary metagenome ERZ504781 (study PRJEB26092, sample SAMD00036365) | human gut metagenome | host: Homo sapiens | study: EMG produced TPA metagenomics assembly of...
ACCATGCCGGACATAAAGCCGGAGCCAATGGCGCACACCAGCATATCACCGGCGGCATAGCCCTGCAGGGAACCGTAAATGATGGTCAGCACCGGGTAGAGTGCTGCCATGGCCACGCTGCCCAGCGACACCATGCCGGTGGGGATCAGGCACACCAGAAAGATAATGGCCAGAAACGGCAGCAGCACCGGCTGGATGGCCAGAATGGCACCAGCTGCCACCAGCACGCCCTTGCCGCCTTTGAACCCGAAGTACAGCGGGTACAGATGGCCCAGCACTGCAAAGATGGCGGCCAGATAGACACCCAGATACGGCGACACACCAGCATCGGCGGGCAGCATGTGGAACAGCCACCGGCCGATGCACACGGCCAGCACGCCCTTGAGCACATCGCCTGTCGCGGTCATGGCGGCAGCCTTCTTGCCAAAGGTGCGCAGCATGTTGGTCATGCCGGCCGCACCGCTGCCATGATTGCGCACGTCGTCATGATATACGAATTTGCTGACGAGGATGCCGGTATCCACACTGCCCAGCAGGTACGCCTGCAGGATGGTAGCTGCGGCGATCAGGATCGCTTTCATCATAGAAACGGATGCCTCCTTTGCGGGCGCTTACACGTCCTTTGCGCCCACTTCGCCGGAGCCGCGCTCGCGGATCACCAGACGGATGGGAGTGTGTTCCAGACCAAAGTTCTCGCGGATCTGGTTGATCAGATACCGCTGGTAGCTGAAATGGAACAGCTGCTTCGAATTCACAAAGGCCACGAACGTGGGCGGGCGGGTGGATGCCTGAGTCAGATAGAAGATCTTCAGGCGGCGGCCCTTGTCGCTGGGCGGCTGCATCCGGGCTGTGGCGCGGGCCAGCATCTCGTTCAGTACGCCGGTGGGCACGCGGGCACCGTTCTGGCTGTCCACATCGCGAATCAGCTGCATGAGCTTGTTCACGTTGTAGCCGGTCTGAGCCGAGATGAAGATGATAGGAGCATAGCCCATAAAGCTGAAGCACTCGGCATAATCGCGGCGCTGCAGCTCCATGGTGTTGGTCTCCTTGCCTTCCACCGCGTCCCACTTGTTGACGACGATGATGCACGCCTTGCCCTGATCGTGGGCATAACCGGCCACCTTGCTGTCCTGCTCGGTAAAACCGACGGTGGCATCCACAAGGATCAGCGCCACGCGGCTGCGCTCCACAGCGGCCAGTGCGCGCACTACCATATAACGCTCCAGACCGGCGGTGATGTTGCTGCGCTTGCGCAGACCGGCGGTATCGGTAAAGATGAACTTGCCGTAAGCGTTGTCCACCGGGGTGTCAATGGCATCACGGGTGGTGCCCGCCTCGTTTGCCACGATCATGCGGTTCTCGCCCAGAATGCGGTTGGTCAGGCTGGACTTGCCCACGTTGGGGCGGCCGATGATGGCAACCGGGATGCGGTCCTCTTCCACCACCGTCTCGCTGAAGTCCAGATGGGCGCACACAGCGTCCAGCAGGTCGCCGGTGCCGTGGCCGTGCACGCCGGAAACCGGAATCAGTTCGCCGAGGCCGAGGCTGTAAAAGTCGTACAGCTCCATCGGGGGTTCGCCGACCTTATCGCACTTGTTGACAGCCAGCACAACGGGCTTGCCGCTGCGCATAAGCATTCCGGCAACGTCCTGATCCTGCGGTGTGACGCCCGCGGACAGCTCGGTCACCATGACGATGCAGTCTGCGGAATCAATGGCCAGCTGTGCCTGTTCGCGCATGTGGGCCAGCAGGCCGTCGTCAATGCGCGGCTCGATGCCGCCGGTGTCCACCAGCAGGAACTTGTGGCCGGACCACTCGCAGTCGCAGAAGATGCGGTCACGGGGTGACGCCGGGGGTGTCCTCGACAATGGCGAGGCGCTGACCGGTCAGCTTATAAAAATATTTATCCTTTATATTTTTTATGTGTACCATAACTGTATTTCCCGAATTATATGTATACAGCTCTTCCCAAATATTTGAATAAATCACCTCAAGTGTATATATTCTATCAGGATGTTTTGCAAGCAATTTGATTATTTCATACTCTTTTCGTGTAAATTTAACACCTATGCCATTCACTTCTACTCTATTCTTATTTTCGTATATCCTTATATCTTTTCTGTCTATATATTCATTTCCTGCATTGTCATCAATTATTTCTCTATCATATACATTTCTACGCCTTAATAATGCCTTGACACGCGATATAAGCTCCATATTGGAAAACGGCTTCACAAGATAATCATCACCGCCCACTTCAAAGCCTTGCATTATATCTATTTCTGATGATTTTGCAGTAAGAAATAAAATTGGGACACTTGATTCTTCCCTCAATTTTTTGCAGGCATCAATACCTGATAACAACGGCATTATTATATCCATAATAACCAGGCTATATGTTTCATCGAATTTCTTTAAACCGTCCACACCATTTACAGCAATATCGACATAATATCCCTGTAATTCTAATAATGTCTTTATTCCATTACGAATTGTTTCATCATCCTCGACTATTAATATCTTGTACATCTTATATCCTCAACTTTGATTAAATTCAGTAAAAAATCCATATATACTTAAAAAGCAGTTATCCCTCTATCATTTAAATATTCATATATCTGATCATATGTCACCAGCGATACATTTCCCATTTTTCCGGCTTCCTCAATACACCCTTGGGTAAATCCTTTTTTTGCGAATAAAAATAAATGGACATTCTCATATCTAAACAATCTGCTTCTCTTTTTCAGCTTTTCGAGCACTTTTACATCCACATTTTCATTTATCCACTTACATTCTCCAAACAATGCAGTGCTTTTATCCTGATCACCCATTATATCAATTTCTGTCTGTATTCTCTCTTGTGGATCTGTTCCCCACCATCGTCCAAGATTGCTAAATTCCACAGGTGATTCCCCATCAAGCAGCAATTTCCACATATACTGCATACATATTTCTTCAAATATCCTGCCCATATAATCTGACAGATTTGGAGCAATTCTTTTATACGCAAGTTCTGTTGCACCTCTGCTAATGATAGAATTATTATCAGGTATAAACCGATACCAGAATCTAAACATATTATCAGCTATTGCATATATTGATTTTCTGGACTCCTTTTCGCCATATGGAGTTTCTTTCCGTATTAAGCCAAGATTAATCAGATTTTTCATATACTGTGAGCATACACTTGTCGTTTCGCCTATCTTGGTTGCGATTTCCGACATACGGGAGCTGCCTGTTGCTACTGCTGTTATTATTGCATTATATACAGCAGGTTCACGGACTTCCTGCTTTAACAGATTTTCAGGTTCCTCGAAGATTGCTGATGCGGGTTGAGGAACACATTTTTATATTATCCTCTACACTCATGCTGTCATTCATCTGTAAAAGATATTGCGGAGTACCACCAACAATACCATATATCAGAGCCATATCCTCTGCTGAAAATCTGTTAAAATATTTGCAGCTATCCTTAAAATCAAACGGAAGAATCTTCATCTGGGCGGTTCTTCTGCCATACAAAGGCGCCTTATATGCCAGCACATTATCTTCCATGTAAGACATAGATGAGCCACATAATATAAGCATCATTTTAGAATTATCTTTATTTTTATCAATAAGCATCTGCAAGGTTGAAGCCATGCTTTTCGAAGCTTTTGCCACATATGGATACTCATCTATGACAAGCACCAGTCTTTCATTTTCACATAATTTAAATACATATTCTATTGCAGCCTGAAATGACACGAATGAAGTCCCCGGCATTATTCCTGAAGCATATTCCATGATTGCCTGACTAAAGTTCTCCAGATTCTGCTTTTCGTTGCTCTCTACTCCCATAAAATATATTGCTTTTTTATCCTGTATAAAATGGCTTATGAGAGCTGTCTTCCCCACTCTTCGTCTGCCGTAGATTACTGCGAATTCAAATTTATCCGAATTATATAATCTGTTTAAAGTTGCAAGCTCTTTTTCTCTTCCTATAAACATAGCTCTTCTCCCTCCATTTCTATACACAATATTTTATTACTTATATATGATTTAGTCAATCATAATTTAGTTAATCGTAAATAACCAAATCGTAAATGACTAAACATTCATCTCACATTTCGCGTACACAAAAAAACGGCCGTCCCGGTCCCCACCGGTTCAGCCGTCTTTATAATAAATTTCAATGTTATACTTTTATATTTTACTCTTATTTATACTTTTTTACTAACTTTTATACTTGTTTAAATTTAGCATCTACTGCTGTGCAAGCACTGCCTGTACCTCTGCCTCTGTAGCGCATGCCATTACCTTGTCTGCCAATGCCTTGCATTCTGCCATACTGCTGTCTGCGATGGTCTTTCTGGTCTTGAGCACACTTGTGGCACTCACTGAGAACTCATCAAGTCCGAATGCGAGTAACAGCGGAATGAGCTTTGGATCTGCTGCTGCCTCTCCACACATGCCTACCATGATTCCCTCTTTCTTACCGCACTCGATGATACGCTTGATTGCGCGAAGCACTGCCGGATTGAAGGCTGAATAAAGGTATGCTACCTTTGAGTTTCCACGGTCTACTGCCATTGTGTAGCCTGTCAGGTCGTTTGTTCCGATACTGAAGAAGGCTGCCTCTTTTGCAAGCACATCTGCCATCATGCAGGCTGCCGGTGTCTCCATCATGATACCAATTTCGAGGTTCTTGTTGTATGCAATGCCCTCTGCATCAAGCTCTTTCATGATGTCAGCTACCATTGCTTTTACACTGCGAAGCTCATCTACGCATGTCACAAGCGGAACCATTATCTTTATCCTGCCGAATGCACTGGCTCTAACAAGTGCACGAAGCTGTGTATTGTAGATGTCTGTTCTCTGGAGACAGAATCTGATAGCTCTGTAGCCTAGGAATGGGTTGTCCTCTTTCTCAAGACCCAGATATGGGATTTCCTTGTCACCTCCGATATCGAGTGTACGGATAATGACAGGCTTGCCCTTCATTGTCTCTGCTACTGATTTGTATGCCTCAAACTGCTCTTCCTCTGTAGGAATTGTGTCTCTGTCCATGAAAAGGAACTCTGTACGGAAAAGTCCTATTCCCTCTCCGTCACACTCTACAGCTTTCTTTGCGTCCTCAGGCTTTCCAATATTGCATACAAGCTCTACCTTTGTGCCGTCTGCTGATACTGTCGGCACACCCGCAAATTTCTTTAAGAGCTCTTTCTCTTTTTTGTATTCCTCAAGCAGCCCAGCGAATTTCTGCTCTGTCTCAGCGTCAGGGTTTACGATTGCCTCTCCGCTTGTTCCGTTGAGTACCACTCTGTCACCATTTTTGACAGCTGTGCAGATTCCATCAATACTGAGAACTGCCGGGATTTCCATTGCTCTTGCAAGTATTGCTGAGTGGGAGGTTCTGCCGCCCACCTCTGTGAGTATTCCTGCGATATTCTCTGCCACGATACCTGCTGTCATGGATGGTGTCAGGTCATGTGCCACGAGCACTGTGCCTGCCGGAGCTGCTGAGATATCATAGTCCTCGATTCCAAGCAGAATCTTAAGGATTCTGGCTTTGATATCCCTGAAATCTGTTGCTCTCTGCTGCAAAAGCTCATCAGGTATCTGTGCAAATATCTCTGCTGTCTGCTCAAGCACCTGGTCGAGCGCCTTCTCTGCCGTGATTTTCTCACTTACTATGAGCGCTGTAATCTGCTCCTCTATGGTCGGATCCTGAAGCATCTGGATATGTCCGCGAAGGATATCCGCATCCTTTGCTCCGACTGTCTTTTCCATTCTGTCTGCCATGGCGTTTGTATCATTTACAAATTTCTCAATGGCTCCCTGGAGACGTGCGATTTCAGCGTCTGTATCTGTAATTTTCTTATTCTCAATCACTATCTCATGCTCTTCGATAATGACCACATTTCCGATTCCGATTCCTTCTGAGCCGGCGATTCCTTTGTACATATCACACCTCCGATTGACTTTGCTGGTTGATTAATCTCCGAAGTTGTCTGCCTCGAGCTCTTCCATCTTTGCAAGTGCTGCTTCCTCGTCAGCTCCCTCACACTCGAATGTAATCTCTGCATCCTTCTTGATGCATGCTGCGATGATGTTTACAAGGCTCTTTGCGTTGATTCTCTTGTCGCCGAATACGATTGTTACATCTGAATCAAACTTGCCTGCCTCTCTTGCGATAACTCCTGCAGGTCTCATGTGAAGTCCCTCTGCTGCTTTTACTACCATTGTCTTGCTTACCATAGTTTTGTCCTCCTGAATTTAAAATTATTGGTTTGTTTATTTCGCTCACACATATGATTAACTGTATCGCCCTCTGCTATTCATCAGCCTGTCATATGTCCGTTGCTTTCTATGGTTTTATTGTACTGTGCGGTATGAGTTTTTTCAATATTCCCCAAAATGCAAAATTGCACCATCTCTGGTGCAATTTTGTATTAATGTGATATTCAGTTCCACCCCAGCTCTTTCCGGATAGCTGCACAAAGCTCATGAGGTGAAGCAGCCTCCCTGAGCCTGTCCGTCGCTCCATTTTCATTCAGAAGCTTTGTGAAATCATGGAAAAATGCCTTTGTCGTGTTGACACTGTCAAAGTTTATCGCGAGCAGAAATATCATGTCTGCCATTCTCTCGCCCCACTCTATCGGCTTGTCGAGGCGTATCACAAGTATCTGGCAGCGGTTTACATGCTCAGGCTTTCCGTGCGGTATGGCTATATTGCAGCCCACAGCGGTTGCCTCCACCTTCTCACGCTCCAGTACATCCCTCGCAAACTCGCTCTGCACTATTCCTTTGTTTATGAGAAGCTGGCACGCGCGCTTTAATACATCCTTGCGGTTTTTCGCCTTTTTCTCAAATATGATAAATTCCTCCGACAGCATCTGTGAAAACTCGCTGACCTCCGCGCTCTGTCCGGTCATGAGCTCAAAGCACTTGTTTCTGATATTTTTCTCATCCTGCGCACTGATTAGTGGAGAAACATACAGAAATCTCATATCCTTGTGGATATCTGCCTGTGTGTCTATGGTCGAGAGTATGAGGTCGCAGTCATACTCGTCAATATGCTCTATGCGGTCTGACGACAAAATGCTTACTATCCTTACATCCGGCACCCTGTTTTCTATTTTACCCGCTATTATACTGCCGGTCGCATAGCCTGCTGCACCGATTAACACTGCGCGCACTGTCATAGGATTTCTGTGCAGGGCTCCGCCCACCTGCAAGGCAATAAAAGCTATCTCATCCTCGCTCGGCATGGCGCCTGTGTACTTTTCGTAGTATCTCGATACTGTAAAGCATACCGTAAAGAGACTGGCATACGATTGTGTGATATCCGAAAGAAACGGATTGTCTATCTCTATGCCGAAATGAGTCCTCGCAATGGAGCCCGGTAAAAAGCTACGCATGCTCTCACGTAGAAGCTCATTTTCAATCAGATTGGCTGCGAGAAGATTTGACAGATACACTATCATCTCATCCTCTATGCTAAGTGCCTCCTCACAGGACATGACAACACGGTTTTGTCCCTCGGCACAGGAAAAAAGCATTGCCAGATACATGATTTCAGGCTGTGAGAGGCTGATGCCGTGATGTCTGTCCAGAAAGCCTGCTGCCTCCTTTGCCATGTTCTCATGCTCTGTCATTACGAATCCATTTTTCTGTACCTGCTGCTCTGTTTCGGTGCCCGCATCCCCATCATTTGCATCATCACGCATTCGGTTTGACAAATCTAACTCATCCGGCTTCAGCTCTTTCTCCACATCCACCCTGAAAAGTGCAATGGCTATATACTCTGCCAGCATCTGAAATGTGTAATCCGTAAAGATGATATCAAAGCGTCTCTCCACATGATGTATCATGTCAACTGCCATCGACAGATTTACGCTTCTGAAATTATTGGCTATCACCTCGGCCGCGCGTCTTGAAAGCCTGTGGTCATCGGTCTTGATAACCTGCTTATCACTGATTGGATACCTGCAGAAATGCCTCATGGCTTTTCTGATATCAAGCTCACTGCCTGTCGCATATATTCCGTAACCCGCCGTTCTGTGCACCTTAATGCCAAAGAGCAGAAGCTCTGCGTCAAGCTCATTTATATCATCCATGATGACATTTTTGCTGACGTTTAACTCCTCTGAAAAAAGCGCATACGTGTATGTATCCCAGCCGCTTAGCAGAATATACGATATGTAGTTCTGTCGCTTCTTCTGCGATACTGCTGCCGATTTCCGCCCTGCCACATCCAGAATCTTTCCTATCTGCGCATCACTAAAGCACGGCTTCATGCCTTTGCCCGGCTTTCTGTCGAGCGTCATAGAGTTTTGCTCACAAAAATCAGCCACCTCCTTCAGATATGTCTTCACACTTCGCTCTGACATACCTGTGGACGCAGCAAGAGCCTTTGATGTGACAAGCTCATTGTTGTGCTCTGCCAGCTTTTCAATTATCAATAGTCCCTTTTCTGAAAGCATAAATCAAAGTTCTCCTGATTATACGTAATTTAACAATTCGACCGGTTCATCTATCAGATTTGTTGCACCATGCTCCTTCAAAAACTCTACATCACGAAATCCCCATGTGACAGATACGCACTCTAGACCTGAGTTTTTCGCTGTGGCGATATCCACATCGGAGTCCCCCACATAGATTGCTTCATCTGCACTCACCTGAAGCTCTTTAAGTGCCTTCTGCACCATATCAGGTGCCGGCTTTTTGCGTATACCCTCTTCCTCCATCTCGCCGACTGCCGATGTCATATACTCCTTGAAATAAAGCTGATTGAGCTCCTTTACCGCCGGGTCAAGCTTGTTTGAAACAATAGCAAGCTTTATGCCGTTTAATTTAAGCTCCTTTAAAAGCTCCATGATTCCATCATAAGGTGCTGTATTGTCATTGCAATGAGCCTCATAATATTCCTTGAAATCCGAAAATGTCTTTTCAAACTTTGGATTGTCTGCCCCCTGTGGCACTGCGCGCTCCATCAGAAGCTTTACACCGTTTCCCACAAATCTGCGCACCTCGTCGAGTGTACGCTCCGGCATGCCATTTTGTTTTAATGCATAGTTTGTTGCATTTTTTAAATCCTCAAGTGTATAGAGAAGTGTTCCATCAAGGTCGAAAACGACCGCTTTTTTACGGTTTTCCTCCTCACCCTTTGCTATATGTGTCTTTTCAAATTCTGTCTTGCTTATCATATATGCCTCATTCCTGTCATCATTTGGCAGAACCATAATATCTCCAGGTCTGCCTGATATATAACTGCTGTCATCCTTATTCTTAAATAGCTTTACCTTGTGCTTTAGCACAAATGCTCTTGAAAAATCCTCCTCAACAGGTATGCACACTCTGGCATGTGCCATTCCATCCACTATAGTCTCCGTATCCTTATTCTTGAACTTCGGGACATAATCTGTCTGTTTCACAGTAAACCGCCAGTCCTTGTATATCCTGAAGCTTTTGTTCAGCCTGTCCAGATTTAAAATCCGTACACTGCCGTCTTCTCCTATTATGACTACCGTATCTTCACTAACCGGTGTGGAGATATCCCCCTTAGCTGTCCGCACTCCCATGCAGCAGCCCACAGGCAGTATATCCTTTGCAATGATACATCCCATCGGTATCGGGCGTTTTTTATAATCCACTTTTTTGAAGCCACTCGTATCAAAATCTTCTCCGTAAATTATCTTTGTATCGTTTAAATAATCAAAAATCCTCTCTTCCAATAATGATTTGATTGCAGAATCCGAAGGACGTTTGTGTGTACCATCGCTGCTGTACTGAAATCTTGGTGTCACGTCTTTTTCTTTGCAGTAGACATTATAGCTGTCTATCAGCAGATCCATCGGAATAAATCCACCGGCCTTGTAATAATGCCCTCCGCCTGAGCCTATGTCCCTGCACACTTCCTGCGCCATTTCGCTTGCGCTCACCTCTTTTATACAGCTTCTAAACGAAAGCTTCACTCCATTCTTAATCACTGAAAATACCATACATATGTCAATAGCATCCACCTCCAGCACAAAATCGCTTATGATGCCGAGTACATTCGGGTCACATGCCCCTGCCTTTACGATCGCCAGACGATATTCCTCTATATAATCGCGCCCCAGCAATGCTGTTGCGGCTATGTCCAGCTCCTCAAGTGACATGTTGGCATTTCGGAATTTGGCCACTATAGTGTTGTCAAAATCCGCCTCATCGCGCAGGTCCCTATCAAGCGAATGTGTTATCTCGGTAAATTCTCCGGTGTCGGTGTAAAGTCCATAATACAGTGCTGTTGCCAGGTTTCGATTTATCTCTACGCCCTCCTCACGAAGCATATCCCACACAATTGTCGCACATGAGCCCATATAGCTCATGACACGGTTCATAGCAGGAAGCTCTCCCGATACTCTGTGGTGATCTATGACAGCTACATTTTCTGCCTTGAAAAATGTGACATTCCCACCACCGTACTGACAATCGACAGTCACAAGCAGCTGCGGATTGTCTAAAAAATCCACATGCTCTATCGGTATGCCAAGACTGTCTACCATAAGCACCAGATTGCTCTTGTGTATGATATTCCTGCCTCCGTATACAAGTCTGGGACTTTTTCCATTCATCCTCAGGTATTCATAGACTCCAAAGCCGCTTGCCAGTGCATCTGCGTCCGGATTATCATGACATTGCACAATTATGTTATCAAATTGTAATAAATCACTTAGCTTCATTATTAGCTCCCTGAATAGTTATATTAATTCATTTTCTCATATGTGTATTTATGGTTGCTTCAAATCATCACATTATTTCAGGTACGGAAACAGCAGCGAGCTTCTGTCCTTCTCGTCAAACATCGAATTGTACTGCAGGATATTGTATGCCTTTATCCATTTTGCCTCGGTCTCCTGTTGCCTCATTCCACATGCATAAAGCACTCATTCTTTTTCGAATAATAGCCCCTTGAATTTATCGCCGGAATCTTCTCCATCAGCTCTGCGAGGAACCGGTTGTATGCCGGCAGATCTATGTTGGCTCTCTCAAGCGTCAGTGTGGACAGGTAGTTGAGGCTCGTCACATCAACTTTCTGTGCATCCGTCTCGTAATTGGTCCATATGAAAAACGGCACCTTGTACAGATTCTCAAGTTCCTGCTCTGTAAGTCCGGAATTGCCCTTGCCATTTAAGAGCTTGATAAAATCATTGCATAATCCCGGCTGGTGGTCTCCAAAAAACACAATCTCTACCGGATCATCCACACCCTTAAAGTATGTGATGAGATTTTCGAGTGCCTTGTCACTTTCATTCAAAAGTGACAGATACTGGTTCGCATCGGTGTATGACGCTCCAACCTTGTAAACCTCCTGATTGAAGTTGTCATATCTCTCACCGTAGCCGCCGTGGTTTTGCATCGTGACACCCATGATGTAAAGCTTCTCGTCATCGCTCTTTTTCTCGTAGCGGTCAATAATCTTATCATAGAGCTCCTGGTCAGTGATATATTCCCTGAGTATCTTTGTCTGGTCAAAATCATCTATAAAGTATGTCTCATCATAGCCCAGATGCGGATAAACCTTGTTTCTGCTCCAGCCTGTCGCATAGTACGGATGCATCGCAACCGTCGTATAGCCGATATTCTTCAGGTTTGAGACTATGGAGTCGGGTCATCATTTATATACTGCTGATAAACCACCGAGCCGTCCGGCAGAAATGCCATCGAGTTTCCTGTCTCAAATTCCCACTCAGAGTTTGGCGTCTTCGCACCGTACACGGACGAAAGAGCATAGCCTTTAAGCGTATTTTCACTCAGAGAATCCATAAACGGCGTGACCTGCGTGTTGGTCTCAAAATCTCCCACCACCGACAAATCCGCAAACGACTCATTCATGATAACAATGATTGTCGGATTTTTCGCATCAGACTGCGAATATGAGCCATCCGTTTCCTTGAAATTGCCTGCTATCTTGTCAACTGCTGCCTTGCTGTATCCATCAGGTGCCTTCACAAAACTGTCCCTTATGCCGAGCACAAAGTTCAGCAGATAGCCGTTTCTGTACGTGCCCTTTTTCTCCCAGGTCTCGGTGTTCAGTGACATGGAATTCATAATGACATACAGCACACATATTATTGTGAGAAGAATCGAAATAATTCTCATATGGATAGCCGACTCGAACTGCACTTCTATGCGCCTTACCAGCATGATATACAAAACAGCCGCCAGAATCACATACAAAAACTTGTAGTCTATGACGAATTTGTATTTTGTCACGACAGAAAGTCCTGTTCCCGCTGACTTCAAATCCGCATACGTAAACTCATTGCCACGGAATTCATAGACAAAGTAATCTATAAATCCAAACGCGAGTATGGCAATTGATGCTATGGTACATGTCAGCCTCGTGTTGTTTGTGATAAAAAGTATCACCAGATATATGGCGAGCGCCAGAACCACATTCACCACGCATACCATATCGGTGGTTTTCACAAAGTCCTCATCTGTCAGCAGCACATACTGCACCGAAAAAACAGATAGTATCGCTCCGATGGCAAGCAGTATCGCAGCCCAAAGCCACGAAAGCTTCACCGGAAGCTCAAGCTTCACATTTACAAGTCCAAAATATACTGCCGCAAACAAAGAATCACCACCAGCTTGCCGATGTAAACGTAACCTACAAGCGCGGCCGCTGCTGCTGCAATTCCAAAATGTATGTTGTTTGTTTTGTATCTCAAATTTGATGCTCATTTCTGCCTCTTAATATTGCCTCTTAATGCTTCCTCTTAATGATGCTTCTTAATGTTGCTTCTTAATGCTTTCTCTTAATGTTGCGATTTGATTTTAAATTATATTTCCTAATTAGCAAAGAAGTCCTCAATTTGACTGTATATAATGTGCATCAGATTTGTTCTTGCCTCAACGCTTGCCCACGCAATATGCGGTGTGATAATCAGCTTGTTTGAATCCTTTATCGCACGGAGCGGATTGTCCTCACTCATAGGCTCCTGCGCCAGCACATCAAGACCTGCCGCCGCCAGCTCTCCATCCATAAGCGCCTGTGCCAGATCCGCTTCATTCACTATAGGACCTCTGCCAAGATTTAAAAATATCGCAGATTTTTTCATCTTTTCAAACGCAGCCTTGTCCATCAGACCAAGTGTATCATCTGTGAGCGGTGCATGCACCGACACGATATCAGACGTGGCAAGCAGAGTATCAAAATCCACCCTCTCATAGCCCGGCTGCGAGTTTCTTCCTGAGGTAGAATAATAAACCACATGGCACCCAAAAGCCTTTGCGATATCAGCCACGCGTCTTCCGATATTTCCAAGCCCCACGATGCCCCAGGTCATACCGCTAATCTGGTGAAACACATTGGAAAAATGCGTAAACGACGTATCACCCACATATTTCTCGCTCTTCACATAATCATCATAATATCTCAGCTTCTCAAGCAGGTAAAATAGCAGTGCAAACGTATGCTGCGCCACGGTCTCTGTAGAATACCCTGCGACATTTCTCCATTCAATGCCTCTTTTTGCCAGATATTCTTTATCCAGATTGTTTGTGCCTGTTGCAGTCACACATACGAGCTTTAAATTTTTTGCCTGTCCTATAGATTTTTCATTTACCTCGACCTTATTTAAAACAATCACATCAGCATCCCTTGTGCGCTCCGCTGCTTCCTCTGTTGTCGAAAAATCATGGGCGCCATCATGTCCATCGACTCCTCGTTGTACGAAGCGGCCGAGATCGACGGCGCCAACAAGTGGCAGCAGTTCAAGCACATCATCCTCCCCGGCATCCAGACCATCCTCGTGCTGAACATCATCCTGTCCATCACCGGTTCCCTCTCCGCCTTCGAAGGCCCGTACGTCATCACCTCCGGCGCGAACGGCACCGGCACCTACATGGTCCAGATGGACAAGATCGCGCACACCGACCAGAAGGTCGGCCTGGCATCGGCCATGGCCGTGGTGCTGCTCGTCATCATCATGATCTGCGCGGTGCTGCAGAAACTCATCATGGGCTTCCTGTTCAGGGATGCCGATGACGGTACCGCGAAGGCCCACAAGCAGGCCGCGAAGATCGAAAAGGCGCGTCGCCGTGCACTGAAGAGGCCAACAGGT
>ENA-OQJR01000376-OQJR01000376.1-human-gut-metagenome-genome-assembly--contig:-NODE-376-length-14039-cov-2.598476_pt1 | contig 14039 bp, 13 predicted proteins | sample MGYA00242614_ERZ504781 | MGnify/ENA primary metagenome ERZ504781 (study PRJEB26092, sample SAMD00036365) | human gut metagenome | host: Homo sapiens | study: EMG produced TPA metagenomics assembly of...
GTCTGTTTATCTGAAAATAAGAAATGAAGTGTTGCCTGGAAAGGCAGAGGCGTTTTTCGTTCTAAAAACGGAAAACGGATGTATCCTGGAAAGGTGTATCTTTTAGTGAAACGGAACCTGTCAAAAGTGGTGTCGTTAAAAAAAGAAGTCCGCATGTGTTGAGACATACTTTTGCAACTGCTATGTTGAATAATGAGGCAGAGTTGGGCGCAGTGAAGGAATTACTGGGCCATAGTAGTCTGACTACAACGGAAATTTATACGCATACGACTTTTGAGGAACTTAAAAAAGTTTATGAACAAGCTCATCCAAGAGCGTAAAAAAGGAGGTATTTATGGAAGTTAGAATTCAAGCCATTCATTTCGATGCAACAGAAAAACTTCAGGATTTTATTCAGAAGAAAACTGCTAAGTTAGAAAAGTATTGTGACGATATAAATAAAGTGGAGGTGTCATTAAAAGTTGTAAAGCCTGAAACTGCGATGAATAAGGAGGTTAGTATAAAAGTGCTGGTGCCTAATGGTGAATTTTTTGCAGAAAAGGTGAGTGATACATTTGAAGAGTCGGTTGATGTATGCGTAGATGCGCTTTCTAAGCAATTGACAAAATATAAAGAAAAACTACGCGGTAAATAAAAAAAAACACCGAAAGTTTTTGAGATTTAAAATAAATATCTAACTTTGCAGCCGCTTAACCATTCAAGGCGGAATGGTTGCGAAGTTAGATATGACAAGCCTCTTTAGCTCAGTTGGCCAGAGCACGTGATTTGTAATCTCGGGGTCGTTGGTTCGAATCCGACAAGAGGCTCAAGAAAAGATGCTGAGAAGCTGTTGTTCTTTGAAAGTAAGTTGGGCAAATACCAGAGTGGCCAAATGGGGCAGACTGTAAATCTGCTGTCTTTCGACTTCGGTGGTTCGAATCCATCTTTGCCCACATTCTTAAGACTTGAAAGGTCTTTGGTTTTTTGCGGAAGTAGCTCAGTTGATAGAGCATTAGCCTTCCAAGCTGAGGGTCGCGGGTTTGAGCCCCGTCTTCCGCTCTTTTTTTTCTTGCTGTTATAGCTCAGTGGTAGAGCACTTCCTTGGTAAGGAAGAGGTCACGAGTTCAAGTCTCGTTAACAGCTCTTTGATAACGTAATTGCTGATTATTAATCAAATAAATAACAAGTAAAGCTATGGCTAAAGAGAAATTTGAACGTTCGAAACCGCACGTTAACATTGGTACTATCGGTCACGTTGACCACGGTAAAACCACTTTGACTGCTGCTATCACTACTGTGTTGGCTAAAAAAGGTCTTTCAGAATTGCGTTCTTTCGATTCTATCGACAACGCTCCTGAAGAAAAAGAAAGAGGTATTACTATCAATACTTCTCACGTAGAATATCAAACTGCAAATCGTCACTATGCTCACGTTGACTGTCCGGGTCACGCCGACTATGTAAAAAACATGGTTACAGGTGCTGCTCAGATGGATGGTGCAATTATTGTTTGTGCTGCAACTGATGGTCCGATGCCTCAGACTCGTGAACACATCCTGTTGGCTCGTCAGGTAAACGTACCTCGTTTGGTTGTTTTCTTGAACAAGTGTGATATGGTTGATGATGAAGAAATGTTGGAATTGGTAGAAATGGAAATGCGTGAATTGCTTTCATTCTATGATTTCGATGGCGATAATACTCCTATTATTCGTGGTTCTGCATTAGGTGCTTTGAATGGTGTTCCTCAATGGGAAGATAAAGTAATGGAGTTGATGGATGCAGTTGATACTTGGATTCCATTGCCTCCGCGTGATATTGATAAACCTTTCTTGATGCCTGTTGAAGACGTGTTCTCTATCACTGGTCGTGGTACTGTTGCTACAGGTCGTATCGAAGCTGGTATTATCCATGTAGGTGACGAAGTTGAAATTCTTGGTTTGGGTGAAGATAAGAAATCAGTTGTTACTGGCGTTGAAATGTTCCGTAAATTATTGGATCAAGGTGAAGCTGGTGATAATGTTGGTTTGTTGTTGCGTGGTATCGACAAAAACGAAATCAAACGTGGTATGATTTTGTGTAAGCCGGGTCAGGTTAAGGCTCACTCTAAGTTCAAAGCTGAGGTTTATATCTTGAAGAAAGAAGAAGGTGGTCGTCATACTCCGTTCCATAACAAGTATCGTCCTCAGTTCTACTTGCGTACTATGGACTGTACAGGTGAAATCACTTTGCCGGAAGGAACTGAAATGGTAATGCCTGGTGATAACGTAACTATTACAGTTGAGTTGATCTACCCGGTTGCATTGAATGTAGGTTTGCGTTTTGCTATTCGTGAAGGTGGACGTACTGTAGGTGCAGGTCAGATTACAGAACTTCTTGACTAATCACTAGATAATTAATATGATCAGTTCTCGGTCGTAAGACACCGGGAACTGATTTTTACGGGAGTAGCTCAGTTGGTAGAGCACCGGTCTCCAAAACCGGGTGTCGGGAGTTCGAGCCTCTCCTCCCGTGCTAAACTTGAAAGAATATGTTTCAGAAAGTAGCAAATTATTGTAAAGAATCTTATGACGAATTAGTCCATAAAGTATCATGGCCTACTCGTAAAGAACTTTCTAGTAGCGCAGTGGTTGTTTTATATGCTTCCCTACTCATTGCGCTAGTTGTTTTTCTTATGGATTCAGCCTTCCAGTTTGTAATGGAGGATATTATCTATCCGCACTAATTAATTGAATAAAATGTCTGAGATTGAAAAAAAGTGGTACGTATTACGTGCTGTTAGTGGAAAAGAAAGCAAGGTTAAGGAGTATCTTGATGCTGACATTAAGAACAGTGATCTTAGCGAGTATGTGTCTCAGGTGTTGATTCCTACCGAGAAAGTGTATCAGGTTCGCAATGGTAAGAAAATTGTGAAAGAAAGAAGTTATCTTCCCGGATACGTTTTAGTCGAGGCCGCTTTGGTCGGTGAGGTTGCTCATCATTTGAGAAACACCCCGAATGTAATCGGTTTCTTGGGAGGTTCCGAAAATCCGGTTCCTTTGAGACAATCGGAAGTGAATCGTATACTTGGTACGGTGGATGAACTTCAGGAAGGTGGTGAGGAACTTAATGTACCTATACCGTAGGAGAAACAGTGAAAGTTACCGTTGGACCGTTCAGTGGCTTCAGTGGTCTCATTGAAGAGGTGAATACCGAAAAACGGAAGTTGAAGGTTATGGTTAAGATCTTCGGACGTAAAACTCCGCTGGAACTTGGCTTTATGGATGTCGAGAAAGAATAATGCATTCTGTTACGTGCATTGGACTTTCGCTATAATTAATATATAAAAATTAGAAACAAAATGGCTAAAGAAGTTGCTGGACTAATCAAATTACAGATTAAAGGAGGCGCTGCAAATCCATCACCTCCCGTTGGACCTGCTTTGGGTTCTAAGGGTATTAATATCATGGAATTTTGCAAGCAATTCAATGCCAGAACCCAGGACAAAGCAGGTAAGATTTTACCTGTAATCATTACCTACTACGCAGATAAGTCTTTTGATTTTGTTATCAAGACTCCTCCCGTAGCTATTCAATTGCTTGAATTGGCTAAGATTAAGAGTGGTTCTGCTGAGCCTAACCGTAAGAAGGTTGCCGAAATTACTTGGGAACAAGTTCGTACGATTGCTCAGGACAAAATGGTTGACTTGAACTGCTTCACTATCGAGTCTGCTATGACTATGGTAGCTGGTACAGCTAGAAGTATGGGTATCGCTGTAAAAGGGGAATTCCCGGGTAATAACTAATAAACTTCAATTATAATGGGTAAACTGACAAAAAATCAAAAGTTGGCTGCAGAAAAAATTGAAGCAGGGAAAGCATACTCACTGAAAGAAGCTGCACAGTTAGTTAAAGATATTACTTTTTCTAAGTTTGATGCTTCATTAGATATTGACGTACGTTTAGGTGTAGACCCTCGTAAAGCTAACCAGATGGTTCGTGGTGTAGTTTCATTGCCTCACGGAACAGGTAAGCAAGTGCGTGTTTTGGTTCTGTGTACACCTGATGCTGAAGCTGCTGCAAAAGAAGCTGGTGCTGACTATGTTGGTCTTGATGAATATATTGAAAAGATCAAAGGTGGATGGACTGATATTGATGTAATCATTACAATGCCGTCTATCATGGGTAAGATCGGTGCTTTGGGTCGTGTTCTTGGTCCTCGTGGATTAATGCCGAATCCGAAGAGTGGTACTGTAACTATGGATGTAGCTAAGGCTGTTAAGGAAGTTAAGCAAGGTAAGATTGACTTTAAGGTTGATAAGAGCGGTATCGTTCATACTTCAATTGGCAAGGTTTCTTTCACTGCAGATCAGATTCGTGATAATGCGAAAGAATTTATCGCTACTATCATTAAATTGAAACCAAGTTCAGCTAAGGGTACTTATATTAAGAGTATTTATCTTTCAAGTACTATGAGTAAGGGTATCAAGATTGATCCCAAAACTGTAGAAGAAAACTAACAATAAGGAGGAATCATGAGAAAGGAAGATAAAGGCGTTATTATTGGTCAGTTGGCTGAAACCGTTAAGCAATACGGACATTTCTATTTGGTTGACACAACTGCTATGGATGCAGCTAAGACAAGTGAACTGAGAAGAAAATGTTTCAAAGCAGGTATTAAGCTGGTTGTTGTGAAGAATTCTTTGCTTCACAAAGCTCTGATGAGCATGGAAGGTGTTGATTTCTCTCCGTTGTTCGATTCTTTAAAAGGTACAACTTCAGTAATGTTTAGCGAAGTAGCTAACGCTCCTGCAAAGTTGTTGAAAGAATACAAAGAGGAAATTCCTGCATTGAAAGCAGCTTATGCTGAAGAAGGTTTCTATGTAGGTGCTAATCAACTGGATGCTCTTTGCAACATTAAGAGTAAGAATGAAGTTATTGCTGATATTATTGCATTGCTGCAATCACCGGCGAAAATGTTATTTCTGCTCTTCAATCAGGTGGTAACACCATTCATGGAGTTCTTAAGACTCTGGGCGAACGTGCCGAATAATCAATTTTATAATCAATTAGTAACAAACAATTAAAATCATACAAAAATGGCAGATTTGAAAGCTTTTGCAGAACAATTAGTTAACTTGACAGTAAAAGAAGTTAATGAACTTGCAACTATCCTGAAAGAAGAATACGGTATTGAACCTGCTGCTGCAGCTGTTGCTGTTGCTGCTGGCCCTGCAGCTGGTGGTGCTGCTGCCGCTGAAGAAAAAACTTCTTTCGATGTAGTATTGAAGAGCGCTGGCTCAGCTAAACTTCAAGTAGTTAAAGCCGTTAAGGAAGCTTGCGGTCTTGGTTTGAAGGAAGCTAAAGACATGGTAGACGGTGCTCCTAGCGTAGTAAAAGAAGGTTTGGCTAAAGACGAAGCAGAATCATTGAAGAAAACATTGGAAGAAGCTGGAGCTGAAGTTGAACTTAAATAACATTAGCCTGTAAATCAGGTAATTCGGTAAGGAACCCTTCGTGAAAAGGGTTCTTTACCTTTTTGTGTATATATTTAAAATTAAGTTCTACAAATCCATTAACAGATGTCTTCAAATACTGTAAATCAAAGAGTTAATTTTGCTTCCATCAAGAATCCGATGAAGTATCCGGATTTCTTGGAAGTGCAATTGAAGTCATTCCAAGACTTTTTACAGTTGGATACCCCGCCCGAAAAGCGTAAGAATGACGGGCTGTATAAGGTGTTCGCTGAAAACTTCCCTATTGCTGACACTCGTAATAACTTTGTCCTTGAATTCTTGGACTATTACATTGATCCGCCTCACTATTCAATAGACGAGTGTTTGGAGCGCGGGCTCACATACAGCGTGCCTTTGAAAGCAAAACTGAAGTTGTATTGTACTGATCCTGATCATGAAGATTTCGATACGGTTATTCAGGATGTTTATCTGGGTCCTATTCCGTATATGACTCCGAAAGGAACTTTTGTTATTAATGGTGCTGAGCGTGTAGTTGTTTCTCAGTTGCACCGTTCTCCGGGCGTGTTCTTTGGTCAGAGCGTGCATGCTAACGGTACTAAATTGTACTCTGCCCGTATTATTCCATTCAAAGGTTCATGGATCGAATTCGCTACAGATATTAACAATGTAATGTATGCGTATATCGACCGTAAAAAGAAATTGCCTGTTACTACTCTGTTAAGAGCTGTAGGTTTTGAAAATGATAAAGATATCCTCGAAATCTTCAATTTGGCTGAAGACGTTAAGGTTAATAAGACTAACTTGAAGAAAGTCGTAGGAAGAAAACTCGCTGCTCGTGTTTTAAAAACATGGACAGAAGATTTCGTAGATGAAGACACAGGTGAAGTTGTTTCTATTGAACGTAATGAGGTTATTATCGACCGTGAAACTGTGATTGAAGAGGATCATATCGATGAAATTATAGACTCAGGCGTTCAGAATATCCTTGTTCACAAGGAAGAAGCGAATTCATCCGACTACTCTATTATATTTAATACCCTTCAGAAAGACCCGAGCAACTCTGAAAAAGAGGCTGTACTTTACATTTACCGTCAGTTGCGTAATGCAGATCCGGCTGATGATGCCAGTGCTCGTGAGGTTATCAATAACCTGTTCTTCTCTGAAAAAAGATATGACCTTGGCGAGGTAGGACGTTACAGAATCAACAAAAAGTTGGGACTGACTACGGACATGGATGTGAAGGTATTGACAAAACAAGATATTATTGAAATCATTAAGTATCTGATTGAGCTGATTAACTCTAAAGCGGATGTTGATGATATTGACCACTTGAGTAACCGTCGTGTACGTACTGTAGGAGAACAGTTGTCCAATCAATTTGCGATTGGTCTGGCACGTATGTCTCGTACCATCCGTGAGCGTATGAATGTGCGTGACAATGAAGTGTTTACTCCGATTGATTTGATTAATGCGAAGACTATTTCTTCTGTTATCAATTCATTCTTTGGAACAAATGCTTTGTCGCAGTTCATGGATCAAACTAATCCATTGGCTGAAATCACTCACAAGCGTCGTTTGTCAGCGTTAGGACCTGGTGGTCTGTCACGTGAACGTGCTGGTTTTGAGGTTCGTGACGTACACTATACTCATTATGGTCGTTTGTGTCCGATTGAAACTCCTGAAGGTCCGAATATCGGTTTGATTTCTTCTTTGTGTGTGTATGCTAAGATTAATGAACTTGGCTTTATTTCAACTCCTTATCGTAAAGTAGCTGATGGTAAGATGGATATATCTGATGAAGGTATTGAATATCTGACAGCCGAAGAGGAAGAGGATAAGATAATCGCTCAGGGTAATGCTCCATTGGATGATGAAGGCAAATTTGTTCGTGAGAAAGTAAAAGCTCGTCGTGATGCTGATTATCCTGTTGTTACTCCTGACCAGGTAGAGTTGATGGATGTTTCTCCACAGCAGATTGCTTCTATCGCTGCTTCTTTGATTCCGTTCTTGGAACATGACGATGCTAACCGTGCATTGATGGGATCAAACATGATGCGCCAGGCAGTTCCTTTGTTGCGTACAGAGGCTCCTATTGTAGGTACAGGTATTGAAAAACAGTTGGTTGAAGACTCTCGTACTCAGATTGCAGCAGAGGGTGATGGTGTTGTAGAATATGTCGATGCAACAACTATTCGTATCTTGTATGACAGAAATGAAGATGAAGAATTTGTAAGCTTTGAACCTGCTTTGAAGGAATACAGAATTCCTAAATTCCGTAAGACTAATCAGAGCATGACCATTGACCTCCGTCCTACTTGTGATAAAGGACAGCGTGTGAAGAAGGGTGATATCCTGACTGAAGGATATTCAACTCAGGGTGGTGAGCTTGCATTGGGTAAAAATCTGTTGGTGGCTTATATGCCTTGGAAAGGTTATAACTACGAGGATGCTATTGTATTGAATGAACGCGTTGTACGTGAGGACTTGCTGACTTCTGTACACGTTGATGAATATATTTTGGAGGTCCGCGAAACGAAACGCGGTATGGAAGAATTAACTTCTGATATTCCTAACGTGAGTGAAGAAGCTACTAAAGATTTGGATGAAAACGGTATTGTACGTGTAGGTGCACGTATCGAACCGGGTGATATCCTGATTGGTAAGATTACTCCGAAAGGTGAATCAGATCCTTCTCCGGAAGAAAAATTGCTTCGTGCTATTTTCGGTGATAAGGCAGGTGATGTGAAGGATGCTTCATTGAAAGCTTCTCCGTCATTACGTGGTGTCGTTATTGACAAGAAGTTGTTCTCACGTGTTATCAAGAGCAGAAGTGAGAAGAATGCCGATAAGGCTATTCTGCCTAAACTGAATGATGAATTCGAGGAAAAGGCAGCAAAACTGAAAGATATCTTGATTGAGAAACTATTGGTCTTGACTAATGGTAAGGTTTCCCAAGGAGTGAAAGATTATTTGGGAACGGAAGTTATTGCCAAGGGGGCGAAGTTCACCAAACGCGATTTGGAATCATTGGATTATACTATTATCCAGTTGAGCAAGTGGACAGCTGATGCTCATAAGAATGACATGATTCGTGACTTGGTGATGAATTATTTGAAGAAATATAAAGAATTGGATGCTGAATTAAAGCGTAAGAAGTTTGCTATCACTATCGGTGATGAACTTCCTGCGGGCATTATTCAGATGGCTAAGGTTTATATTGCCAAGAAGCGTAAGATTGGTGTAGGTGATAAGATGGCGGGACGTCACGGTAACAAGGGTATTGTTTCTCGTGTGGTTCGTCAGGAAGATATGCCGTTCTTAGCAGATGGTACTCCAGTAGATATCGTATTGAATCCGTTGGGTGTGCCTTCTCGTATGAATATTGGTCAGATTTTCGAAGCCGTATTAGGTCGTGCCGGAAAAGAGTTGGGTGTGAAATTTGCTACTCCTATTTTTGATGGTGCTTCTATGGATGATTTAAATGAATGGACAGATAAAGCTGGATTGCCTCGTTATTGTAAGACTTATCTTTGTGATGGTGGTACAGGCGAACGCTTTGACCAACCTGCAACAGTGGGTGTAACTTATATGTTGAAACTAGGGCACATGGTTGAAGATAAGATGCATGCCCGTTCTATCGGTCCGTACTCCCTTATTACTCAGCAGCCGCTTGGTGGTAAGGCACAGTTCGGTGGTCAGCGTTTCGGAGAAATGGAAGTTTGGGCGCTTGAAGCATTCGGCGCAGCACATATCTTACAGGAAATCCTGACCATTAAGTCTGATGACGTTGTAGGACGCTCAAAGGCTTACGAAGCTATTGTGAAAGGTGAACCTATGCCAACTCCGGGTATCCCCGAATCTCTGAATGTATTGTTACACGAACTGAGAGGTCTTGGCTTGAGTATCAACCTTGAATAATAAAAAAATATAACTCTTTACATTATAAATAAGGAAGTATGGCTTTTAGAAAAGAAACTAAGATAAAGAGTAATTTCTCGAAAATCTCAATTGGCTTGGCTTCACCCGAAGAAATCCTTGAGAATTCGAGCGGTGAGGTGTTGAAGCCTGAAACGATCAACTACCGTACCTACAAACCGGAACGTGATGGTTTGTTCTGCGAGCGTATTTTCGGTCCGGTGAAAGATTACGAATGTCATTGCGGTAAGTACAAACGTATCCGTTATAAAGGTATTGTTTGTGACCGATGTGGCGTTGAAGTGACTGAAAAGAAGGTCCGTCGTGAACGTATGGGACATATTCAGTTAGTTGTGCCTGTAGCGCATATCTGGTATTTTCGTTCATTGCCGAACAAGATCGGTTATTTGTTGGGGCTGCCTACAAAGAAACTAGACGCTATTGTATATTATGAACGTTATGTGGTTATCCAGCCGGGTGTGAAGGCTGAAGATGGCATTAATAAATATGATTTGCTTTCTGAAGAAGAGTATTTGGATATCTTGGATACACTTCCTAAAGAAAACCAATATTTGGAAGATACAGATCCGAATAAGTTTATAGCTAAGATGGGAGCAGAAGCCATTTATGATCTGCTCTCAACTTTGGATTTGGATGCTTTATCTTATGAATTACGTCATAAAGCAAGTAATGATTCTTCGCAGCAACGTAAGAACGAGGCTTTGAAGCGTCTGCAGGTAGTTGAATCGTTCCGTGCATCTCGCGGACGTAATAAACCTGAATGGATGATTGTACGTATTGTGCCGGTTATTCCTCCTGAACTGCGTCCATTGGTTCCGTTGGATGGTGGCCGTTTCGCTACCTCTGACTTGAATGACTTGTATCGTCGTGTGATTATCCGTAACAACCGTTTGAAGCGACTGATTGAAATCAAGGCTCCCGAAGTGATTTTGCGTAACGAAAAACGTATGTTGCAGGAGGCTGTCGATTCCTTGTTCGATAACTCACGTAAATCAAGTGCAGTGAAGACTGACGCTAATCGTCCATTGAAATCACTGTCCGATAGCTTGAAGGGTAAGCAAGGACGTTTCCGTCAGAACTTGCTGGGTAAGCGTGTTGACTACTCTGCTCGTTCGGTTATCGTTGTTGGTCCTGAATTGAAGATGGGTGAATGTGGTATTCCTAAACTGATGGCTGCAGAGCTTTACAAGCCGTTTATCATCCGTAAGTTGATTGAACGTGGTATTGTGAAGACTGTAAAATCTGCAAAGAAGATTGTAGACCGCAAGGAGCCTGTGATCTGGGATATCTTGGAACATGTCATGAAAGGTCATCCTGTATTGCTGAACCGTGCGCCGACTCTGCACCGTTTGGGTATTCAGGCTTTCCAACCGCATATGATTGAAGGTAAAGCTATTCAATTGCACCCGTTGGCTTGTACAGCGTTCAATGCCGACTTCGATGGTGACCAGATGGCGGTTCACTTGCCTTTGAGTAATGAGGCTATATTGGAAGCTCAGATGTTGATGCTTCAGGCACATAATATTTTGAAATCCGGCTAACGGCGCACCTATTACTGTACCCGCACAGGATATGGTACTTGGTTTGTATTATATTACAAAACTGAGAAAAGGTGCGAAGGGTGAGGGACTGACATTCTATGGACCGGAAGAAGCTTTGATTGCTTATAATGAAGGTAAAGTGGATATTCATGCTATCGTCAACGTAGTGGTGAAGGACTTGGACAAAGATGGCAAAATCGTAGATGTGATGATGAAAGAAACCTCCGTAGGGCGTGTGATTGTAAATGAAATCGTTCCAGCGGAAGTGGGGTACTTGAATACCATTATTTCCAAAAAGTCTTTGCGAGATATCATTAGTGATGTTATCAAAGCTGTCGGTGTTGCACGTGCTTGTGAATTCTTGGATGGTATTAAGAACTTAGGTTACTATATGGCGTTCAAGGGTGGTCTGTCATTCAACTTGGGTGATATTATTATCCCGAAAGAAAAAGAAGAACTGGTAAAACGTGGTAATGAGGAAGTGGAACAGATTATGATGAACTATAATATGGGTTTCATTACTGACAATGAACGTTATAACCAGGTTATCGATACATGGACTCACGTGAACAGTGACCTGTCTGATATACTTTACAAGACGATTAAGAATGATGACCAAGGCTTCAATTCAGTATTTATGATGCTTGATTCCGGGGCCCGTGGTTCTAAAGAGCAGATTCGTCAGTTGTCTGGTATGCGTGGTTTGATGGCAAAACCGCAGAAAGCCGGTGCTGAAGGCGCACAGATTATTGAAAACCCTATTCTTTCAAACTTTAAAGAAGGTTTGTCTGTGTTAGAGTATTTTATTTCTACCCACGGTGCTCGTAAAGGTTTGGCGGATACAGCGTTGAAGACTGCTGATGCGGGATACTTGACCCGCCGTCTGGTAGACGTGTCGCATGATGTGATTATCAATGAAGAAGACTGTGGAACACTTCGTGGTTTGGTTTGTACGGCTTTGAAGAATAACGATGAAGTTATTGCTACTTTGTACGAACGTATTCTAGGACGTGTTTCTGTACATGATATCGTCCATCCTACTACTGGTAAACTGATTGTAGCCGGTGGAGAGGAGATTACAGAGGATATTGCGCAGGAAATCGAGGATTCTCCGATTGAAAGCGTTGAAATCCGTTCGGTATTAACTTGTGAATCTAAGAAAGGGGTATGTGCTAAGTGTTATGGACGTAACTTGGCATCCAGTCGTATGGTTCAGAAAGGTGAAGCAGTCGGCGTAATCGCTGCCCAATCTATTGGTGAGCCGGGTACACAGTTGACATTGCGTACATTCCATGCCGGTGGTATCGCAGGTAATATGGCTGCTAATGCAAGCATTGTGGCCAAGAATAATGCACGTTTGGAATTCGAAGAATTGCGTACGGTAGATACGGTTGATGAAATGGGTGAGGCTGTGAAAGTGGTAGTCGGTCGTTTGGCTGAAGTCCGCTTTATCGATGTGAATACAGGGATTATCCTGTCAACTCATAATGTGCCTTATGGTTCAAAATTATATGCTGCGGACGGTGATATTGTTGAGAAGGAAAACTGATTGCTAAGTGGGATCCGTTCAACGCTGTTATTATTACAGAGGCTACTGGTAAGATTGAATTCGAGAGTGTGGTTGAAAACGTAACTTATAAGGTAGAGTCTGATGAAGCTACCGGTTTGCGTGAAATTATCATTATCGAGTCTAAGGATAAGACAAAAGTACCTTCTGCCCATATTGTAACCGAGGATGGTAATTTGATCCGTACTTATAACTTACCCGTGGGGGGGCATGTTGTGGTTGAAAACGGTCAGGCAGTGAAAGCTGGTGACATTATTGTGAAGATTCCTCGTGCTGTAGGCAAGGCTGGTGATATCACCGGTGGTCTTCCTCGTGTTACAGAACTGTTTGAGGCTCGTAACCCATCTAATCCTGCTGTCGTTTCTGAAATAGACGGTGAAATTACTATGGGTAAGATTAAGCGTGGTAACCGTGAAATTATTGTCACATCTAAGACAGGTGAAGTGAAAAAGTATTTGGTGAATCTGTCTAAACAAATATTGGTTCAGGAGAATGACTACGTTCGTGCCGGAACTCCGTTATCTGACGGTGCGATTACTCCTGCTGACATTTTGGCCATTAAAGGTCCCACGGCTGTACAGGAATATATCGTAAATGAAGTGCAAGACGTTTACCGTTTGCAGGGTGTGAAGATTAACGACAAACACTTTGAGATTATTGTTCGTCAAATGATGCGTAAGGTAGAAATCGATGAGCCGGGCGATACTCGCTTCTTGGAACAGCAGGTAGTGGATAAGCAAGAGTTCATGGAAGAAAACGATCGTATTTGGGGCAAGAAAGTAGTTGTTGACTCTGGTGATTCTCAGAATTTACAGCCGGGTCAGATTGTTACTGCCCGTAAGTTGCGTGATGAGAACAGTATGTTGAAACGTCGTGATTTGAAGCCTGTTGAGGTACGTGATGCTATTCCTGCTACATCTACTCAGATTCTGCAAGGTATTACCCGTGCCGCTTTGGGAACTTCAAGTTTCATGTCTGCTGCATCATTCCAGGAAACAACGAAAGTTTTGAATGAGGCTGCCATTCAATGGTAAGGTTGATAGATTGGAGGGTATGAAGGAGAATGTGATTTGTGGTCACTTGATTCCTGCCGGTACCGGTCAGCGTGAATTCGAAAAGATTATTGTTGGTTCGAAGGAAGAATATGATCGCATTCTTGCTAATCGTAAGAATGTACTCGATTATAGTGAGGTAGAGTAATTTTTAATACATACACTGTAAAAGAGGCTGATTTCTGTTTAAGAAATCAGCCTCTTTAGGTTTATAGTAAATGCTATAGGAAAATTATATAGAATAATCAGTATGTTGTATTATTACAAATAAATGTCTATATTTGTACTCCAACCAAAGAATAGAAGTTGGGGACCTTGAAATTCAGAATATTTTTTTAATGCTAAAGTATAAAATCATGGAAAACGAAAAAAATAACAATCAGTTGCAGATAGAGTTGAAAGAAGAAGTAGCTCAAGGAACGTATGCAAATCTTGCCATTATTACCCATTCCAGTTCGGAATTTATTGTTGATTTTGTGCGTGTAATGCCGGGATTACCTAAAGCTGGAGTGCA
>ENA-OQJR01000377-OQJR01000377.1-human-gut-metagenome-genome-assembly--contig:-NODE-377-length-14038-cov-2.996046_pt1 | contig 14038 bp, 17 predicted proteins | sample MGYA00242614_ERZ504781 | MGnify/ENA primary metagenome ERZ504781 (study PRJEB26092, sample SAMD00036365) | human gut metagenome | host: Homo sapiens | study: EMG produced TPA metagenomics assembly of...
TTACTTTTCGTTATCTACTTCCAAAGACTGATTTTTTACTGTTTAAAAAGCAATTATTGCATATTTTTGACCGATATGAAAAGCGGAATTCAAATTTGAAGTTGAATGATCTTTTTGAATATATGGGATTTCCGTGTAACTGGAAAGAGATAACAAAATTTCGCAAAATATAAGTGGAGATATGAGTAAAAATATTTCCGCTAATATTTAAAGCTATTATATTTTTAGCGATTTCTTCGAACTATTCAACCCATCCACACAATTAAACAAAAAAAATTCTCATATAAATTTTTCATAGACCAGGCGGGGATACTTCACATGTACCGGCTTCCTCTTTGTAATGGAAAAAGTATTGCGTAAAGTAATAAATCAGTATCATATATTTATACACACAAATAACGGAAAAGATATAGAATACAAACGGTATTTACAGGGCAAATCAAATTCGATGTAAATCGGTTTGATTTGCCCTCGTTTTTAGTTCGATATTGCAGAGTATCACTCCACAGACACGCAGTACGAACAAGTCTATAATTCCTTGATTTTTTCATTCATTTTTCTGACATCATTGCGATAGTGAAGCATGAAGCCTCCCCAAATTATAAATGCCAAAGCTATTTGAAATATGGCTGCAATAATTCCGTGGAGGATAGAACTTGTTCCTCCTATCCATCCGAACAGTATATGCGACGATTGTATAAATAATACAGCCTGTTCCCATGTGAATAATTATTTTAAAAGGCATTGGAAGATTGTCTTTGTGATAAATCATAGCCGGAAGTCCAAAACCCAGACCTACAATTATGCATCCGATAACCATTTTGGAAAATTGGTAATTATCTAAACAGAAATTACCGTCATAGGCGATGTCAAATACCATTCCTGTAACGCAGAAAACGGTTAATGCTATACCAATGCTGGTTATAGTGTTTTTAATCAAATTTTTCATAGTTTCTCTCATTTTTATCCTCCTATAATCCCAGATATTTTTTAAACTCAGGCAGATATTTTCTTGATACGTAATCCTTACATCCGTTTTTTAGTTTCAAAAGAAGAGTGCCGCTAAAACCAGCCTCGACATTGCTCATATAAGACAGATTGACCAAAGTTGATTTTGAAATTTGCATAAATCCGGCACCAAGCTGCTGTTGCATTTCGTACAGTCTTTTTCGGCAACGGTAGCGGTGTTCTTTGCCATAAATAATAGTATCCTTGTTTTCTACCCTTACCATGTATATTTCTTTTGGCTGTAAAATGACAATATCATTTTCGTTTTTAAAAGCTGTAATGGGGCTTTCATTTGAACCGAATATATCAAGGGTACGCTGGATGTTGTCAGTGATTTTATCTGCATATATGATGGCATATGGTTCGCTGTATTCAGGGGAAAGTTCAATACTTACTTTCATGTAAAATCCTCCTTTCTTTTTGGTGAGTTAATCATACAATATTTCATATATAATGTCTCGCATTTGGATGTAAGTAGCGAAAAAACATGTGTAAGATGCGTTAAAGGAGGATAATCCTGATAAGTTCCGCTATCGGAAGATATGTGAGTCTGCACACCGTACGGCACAATCAACATTTGACATGTTGGAAGTTTTAGTGATTAATATTTCTTTAATTTTGTCAGCATACTATTTACATAGTACAAATAGTAATGTACTTTAAAAAAGTACAGGACAGTACAAATAATCAGAAAGAGATATGATAACCATGAAGAAGAAATTAATTGCAATAATAGTTGGAATGATGCTTTGTGCAGAGCTGTTGGGCGGTTGTGGTAATAAAAATATAAACAAGGATAATATTACCACGGATACTGCCGAGGAGTCGAAACAGCAGGATTCGAATAAAAAACAGGAGCTGCCAACTGCAACATATATGGGTGGAAGCAATACCATTACTGAGGTGTGCGATGAGCTTGGTTCAGCCGGGGCATCGCATGTAGATACCTTTAAAGAATGGGTGACCGATTTTGCGGATTCTGCCGGGAAGAATGCAAAGCTGAAGGATACATGGTCAGATGCATATAAAATGAAAGCAGATACTGTTAAATGTATGGATGGCTGGGAGAAAAAGCATGACTATTCAGATGCAGATTGCAGAATGACAGCTTTTCTTTTGCTGGATGGGCTGCTTCACGCACAGTCAACGGAAGATAGCTATAGTGGCACATATTTAATGTTTGATACGGAAGCAATAGATAATGTAGACAGGTATGAAATCATAAGGCAGAATAAAGACATGTTTACTACATTATACGGAGAAAAGAGCATTACGGATGATAAACATCCTGAAAAAGCATTCTCTGACAACTGGAAAAAGTATGGATTTCAAATAGACAGTAATCGTATTTCACTTATTAGTATAGCAATATATGATCCGGATTCTGATGCTATGTTCGTGGGACATACAGGTGTATTGATAAAGTACAGTGACTATTATTTGTTTGTAGAAAAATAGCATTTGAGCAGCCATATCAGGCAACAAAGGTGAATAATATGGATGAACTATTAAGTATTCTTTCACTAAGACCTGAGTATTTCGGAGAAGAGAAAGAGGCTGGACCATTTGTATATAATAATGGAGACTATGTTGGAACATTAGAATTGCAAGGATAAATCGGAAAATGAAGTTAAAGAATAAAAAAAGCAGAAATATAATAGGTATTATACAAAGCTGTCTTATCTTTGCATTGGTTATTCTTGTTATTTTTATGATGATACAGATTAACCGGCTGCAAGGAACGGCAAGGGTAATAAATTACGCAGGTCTGGTACGTGGAGCAACACAGCGTGAAGTAAAATTGGAGATTACAGGATCCCAAAATGATGAGTTGATTAAATATTTGGATGATATTTTAAGCGGATTAAAATATCAGGATGGAAATTATGATCTGATAAAGCTTCAGGACAAGGAATATCAGGATAAATTGCAGGTCCAGATTGATTACTGGAATAAAATAAAAAAGAAATTGAAGCTGTAAGAAGCAGCGGATATGAAAATACAGATATTGTCAATATGAGTGAGACTTATTTTAAGCTTGCTGATGATACTGTGTCTGCAGCGGAAAATTATTCAGAAAAGATTGCTACAAAGATCCGCACGATAGAGCTTTTGTCAGCACTTGATATGCTGTGTCTTGTGATATTGATTATTGTACAGACCATAATGGCAATGAAGATGGCAAGGCAAAATAAACTGTTAGAGCAAAGAGCATATACTGATGCACGTACAGGATTGCCTAATAGAAGTGCCTGTAAAGAAATTCTGAACAATAATGAGATAATCAGTTCACCTACGGCATGCATTATTTTTGACTTAAATAATTTGAAGTTTATTAATGATACAATGGGGCATTCGGCAGGAGACCGGCTGATAGTAAAGTTTGCCGGACTTTTGCGCAGCGTATTTCCTGAAAAAGATTTTGTGGGAAGATATGGCGGCGATGAATTTATGGTAGTCATTTATGACACAGATAAAGCGGAGGTTGATGAAATCCTGAAATGCTTATGTCTGGAAAAAGATAAATTAAACAACACCGGAAATGAACTGCAAATTGATTACGCTTGCGGATGGGCGATATCGGAGGATTATAAGGAGAGTACATTACAAATATTATTTGATAGTGCTGATTCTTATATGTATGAAAATAAACAGTTATGTAAGAAGCAAAATCAATGAGTAAAAGCAGATACCATAATTACCGCTGATGCAGTATACTTATCCTTACCGGTCCGTTATTGTGCTTTATCAGGTGTCTGTATATCACAATCACTGCGATTATGAAGCAGCCAATCTGGATTGAGGCTGTTTTTATAGTCAAAAGGACATTGAATGCAAAAAAACCAAATGTCAGAATAGATCTGAGCGAATGTGGATTTATTATTACTACAACTGAAAAGAATATAAAGAAAAATGCCAAATAGACAGCCGGATGCAATTCCGGAAACAGGCCCAAAAGGACTCCGAAGGAGGCGGTAATAGCTTTACCGCCTTTTTCTTTTTGTAGAAAAGGAAATGCATGTCCAAAGACAGGTGCGACTAAAACCGGTACGAACGGCAGGGAGTTAATATCTAAATATTTCTGACCCAGATACACCGGGATAAATCCCTTTGCAAGCTCACATATGAGTGATAGTATTCCGCATAAAAATCCACCATACATAAATGCGTTGCTCACACCCGGATTGTGGTCATCGGGAAGTGTGCAGATATCAATGTTTTTTAATAGTTTTGGTATCCAGTAAGCAAAGAGAGTGCTTCCGAGTACGAAGCCTAAGAGTGTAAATAAAAAATATAGCATGATAATTTCCTTATAGTTTTATAGTTACATGGTTTTATAGTCAGTCAGTTGTATTAGTGTGAGTCAGTTCTTCGAGCAGACCAACAATCTGTATGGCAGCATAGGGCTTTCGCTCACGGCGCTGTGCACGTATCATTTCTGCATTTAGCTCTTTATTTTCTATCATTATTTTCCCAAGCTCAATCTGCTTTGACAGACGCTTTGATGAGACAGACAGATGACGTTTTTTGAAAAATGCAACATTTGCTGCCTCGCATCCGGGGATTGGAGCAGTGTGTACAATCGGTATATTTTTTACAAGTGCCTCAGTTGATGTGAGGCCGCCTGGCTTTGTATAGATTACATCACAGGCATCCATGAAAAGTGAAACCTGATTGGTGTAGCCTATTACGTGTACACGTTTGTTGAACTTAAACTCATTTTGCAGTATGCGTTTTATTTTAGTATTGTTGCCGCAAATGATTACAATATGCTCATTATTATGGCATCTTATTGCAAGCTCTGCGGCAAAGACAGCAAGCTTGCCAAAACCCATGCTGCCACTCATCACAAGAAAGATAGGCACATCGGATGGCAGATGTAATCTTGTTCTTGCAGCAGCTTTAGAAGTCCTTGTACAGAAGGACTGTCGTACCGGGATGCCTAATGGCAGCAGCTTGTTTTCAGGAATACCACGTTTTGCAAATTCATCGGTCAGATCATCGTGTGGAATAACATAATAATCCATATTTGTCTCTTCCCAGAATGGGATGCAGGTGTAGTCGGTTCCCACAGCGACGGCAGGGATATGAAGCAGATTTTTTCGCTTCATGCAGCTCAGGGTCTCAGCAGGGTACAGATGAGGTGTGACGACAGCATCAAAGTCGTTTGATTCAATGTATGCTGATAGCTTTTTACAAAGCAGGGCATTGGCAAAATAGACAGGGGATTTACGTTTATCACTCGATATCAGCATGCCAACCTTATAGAGTAGTCCGAAGAAAAACGGAATATGCTTTACAATGCCTATATATGCTCCTGATACTGCGTGCGATGTTCCTTTACCCGATAAGAGAAACATATCTATCATTGTCACAGAATGTCCTTTATGCTCTGCCGCTTCTTTTATAGCTTTACCGGCACTGTTGTGTCCCTCGCCGGTGTCACAGGATAAAATAAGAATTTTCAAACCGTTTAATTCCTTCCTAAATAAAATATGCGATAAGTGTACCATAATTTTTTAAAATAATCTACAGTGCAATAAAAGGTTGACATATCTAAGTTCAAAGCTTATTGTGGTAGCTGGAATGTACAAAATAGTATAATTATAAACTACAGATTACTGATATGACGGAGGCTTAATTTGAGATGGAAAATTTAATGTTTTGTCTAAATGCCACAGGACCTATTTTTCTGATGATGGTGTTTGGACTTTTTCTTCGCAAGGTGGGGATTTTGGACGAAGACTTTGCAAACAGGATGAATAAGTTTGTGTTTAAGATACCTTTACCTTTTTTACTGTTTAGTGATCTTGCGTCAGTTGATTTTTCAAGGGTTTGGAACATTAAATTTATAGTATTCTGCTTTGTGGTTACGTTGATAAGCATTACAATATCAACACTTGTTTCCTGTCTGTGGAGGGATAAATCTATACGGGGCGAGTTTATACAGGCCTCATACAGAAGCAGTGCTGCGCTGCTTGGAATTGCTTTTATCCAGAACATTTATGGAAACGCAGGCATGGCACCCGTCATGATTATAGGAAGCGTACCGCTTTACAACGTGATGGCTGTTATAGTGCTTTCATTTTTCAAGCCGGGGCAAAACGGCATAGACAGGGCAGTGCTCAAAAAGACATTTAAGGGAATAGTGACCAATCCTATTATTTTAGGAATTGTTGCAGGACTTCTGTGGTCAGCTATAGGCCTGCCATATGCAGGAATACCGGCAAAGGCTGTGACGAGCATTGGCAATATGGCAACACCTATGGGGCTTATGGCCATGGGTGCCACCTTTGATTTGAAAAAAGCATCAGCAAAGGCAAAGCCTGCATTTGCAGCCACATTTATCAAGCTTGTAGGTTTTGTGGCTGTATTTCTTCCTATTGCGGTAGCATTCGGGTTCAGGGACAGTGAGCTTATTGCAATTCTTGTGATGCTTGGCTCAGCAACTACAGTGAGCTGCTTTGTCATGGCAAGGAACATGGGACATGAGGGCGTTATCTCATCGACCACGATAATGCTCACAACACTGCTCAGTGCGTTTACGCTGACACTCTGGCTTTATATAATTAAAAGTCTGGGGCTTGTATAAAATGGAAGAACATAACTGTTGATTTGGTGGATAATTCCTCTTTACTTTAGTGTGATAATTTGCTAATATGTTAAAAGGTTGTAGTTATTGGATGATTTTGAATAATTACAATGATTATTTAACATATGGAGGAAATGAGCATGAGAAGAGGATTAGCACTTCTTTTGACAGCAACTTTAGCACTTTCAATGACTGCCTGTGGTGGCAGCAAGGGTGCAGGAACACAAAAAAGCGAAAAGGGCGACGGCATGACCTACGCAGTTGAGGCAGGCTCAGCAGGAGAGGCTGTGGCAAAGGAAAAGGGCTTTAATTACAATTCGGTTTCATCACAGGCTGATGCGCTTATGGAGGTTAAATCAGGTACATCTGATGCGGCAATCATAGACCTTTTAATGGCAGGAGCCATGATTGGAGAGGGCACAAGCTACCCTGATTTAGTACATACAACAGAGCTTACCTCAGAGAAGTATGGTGTCGGATGCCGTAAGGGTTCTGATCTTGCTTCATATATCAACAGTGTACTCGCAGATTCATATGCTGATGGCAGCTCGCAGGAGATTGCAAAGAAATACGGAGTACAGGATTCACTTCTTGAGCAGGAGCCTTGCGAGTTCAAGCAGGCTGACAGCGACAGTGATGTGGATTATATCAAGTCACAGGGCAAGATGATTGTCGGTATCACAGAGTTTGAGCCTATGGATTACAAGGATAAGGATGACAAATGGATTGGCTTTGATGCAGATATGGCTAGACTTGTCGGTAAGAAGCTCGGCGTGGATGTTGAATTTGTAGTTATCGACTGGGACAACAAGGTTATGGAGCTTGATTCAAAGAAGATTGACGTTGTCTGGAATGGCATGACACTCACAGATGAGGTTACAAAGTCTATGGAATGCACAAATGCATACTGTAACAATGCACAGGTAGTTGTTGAGCGGGAGAAATAAAATGTTTTGGACTGTTACACAAGCACTAATGAGTGGTCTGTGGACCACCTTTGAAATATTTATACTGACACTTATATTTTCACTGCCACTGGGGCTTATATTTGCATTTGGGCTTTTGAGCAGGTTTAAGCCTGTCAAGGCTGTCATGAATGTATTTGTATGGGTTATCCGCGGCACACCGCTTATGCTTCAGCTTATCATTATATTCTACGGACCGGGTTTGTGGCTTCATCAGGCTATATGGAGTGGTGACGAGACCGGACGTATTACAGCGACGGTTGTAGCGTTTGTCATCAACTATGCATGTTATTTCTCTGTTATATTCAGAGGTGGCATAGAGGGTGTTCCGGCCGGTCAGAGAGAGGCAGGACAGGTGTTAGGCATGACAAAGCAGCAGATTTTCTTTAAAATCACTCTGCTTCAGATGATCAAGCGTGTTGTTCCGCCTATGTCAAATGAGATAATCACTCTTGTAAAGGATACTTCTCTTGCCAGAATTATTGCGGCATACGAGCTTACCTTTGCGGGAGCGGCGTTTATGAAGTCTGACGGACTTACATGGCCGCTGTTTTATACAGGTGTATTTTATCTCGTATTTGTCGGAATCCTTACACTTTTATTTAATTATATCGAGAAAAAGCTGGATTATTTCAGGTAGGAGGAAGACATGGCAATTTTAGAGGTTAGAAATATAGAAAAACACTTTGGAAGGACTAATGTGCTTAAGGATGTCAGCTTTTCCATGGAGAGGGCAATGCTCTTGCCATAATCGGTTCATCAGGCTCAGGAAAGACTACTCTGTTACGGTGCCTTAACTTCCTTGAGAGACCTGACAGTGGTCAGATTATTGTAAATGGTGAGACTCTTTTTGATGCTTCCGAAGCGGGCAAGGATAAAGACGCGGAGCTTCGCAAAAAGAGGCTGCATTTTGGTATGGTGTTTCAGCAGTTTAATCTTTTTCCACAGTACACAGCACTTGAGAATGTTACTCTGGCAGAGCGACTTCTGGCACAGGAGACATCTGAGTTTAAAAAGGATAAAAAAGCAATCCTTACACGTATTGATGAGCATGGAAAGGAACTTCTGGACAGAATGGGGCTTGCTGAGAGGATGAACCATTATCCGCATCAGCTCTCAGGTGGACAGCAGCAGCGTGTAGCTATAGCAAGGGCACTGGCACTTAAGCCTGATATACTCTGCTTTGATGAGCCTACATCAGCTCTTGACCCGGAGCTTACCGGAGAGGTGCTTAAGGTCATACGTTCCCTTGCGCAGCAGAATACCACAATGATTATTGTCACGCATGAGATGGCCTTTGCGCGTGATGTTGCGGATCAGGTGATCTTCATGGACGGTGGTGTGATTGTTGAGCATGGCGACCCACATGAGGTGATTGACCATCCGAAGGAGGAGCGTACCAGGCAGTTCCTCACCAGATATGCGAAAGGCTGATGTGTGGGAAATATATTATACATGTCGAAAAAGTGTGAAATAAGTGTAAATTGAAAAGTAGATATTGATTTTTTTTTAACAAACATATATACTAACAAAAGAAATGGATGTAAATCCATAATTTATAGAAAAGAGGTTTATTCAAATGGCAAATGTTGATTTAACAAAGTATGGCATTACCGGAACAACAGAGATCGTTCACAATCCTTCTTACGAGACATTATTCGAGGAAGAGACAAAAGCCGGCCTTGAGGGTTACGAGGTTGGTAAGGAGACAGAGCTTGGTGCAGTTAACGTTATGACAGGTATCTACACTGGACGTTCTCCTAAAGATAAATATATCGTTATGGACGAGAATTCTAAGGACACAGTATGGTGGAATACACCTGAGTATCCAAACGACAACCATCCAATGAAAGAGGATGTTTGGGCAACAGTTAAGGATCTTGCTAAGAAAGAGCTCTGCAACAAGAAGCTTTTCGTAGTAGATGCATTCTGTGGAGCAAACAAGGATACACGTATGGCAGTTCGTTTCATCGTTGAGGTTGCTTGGCAGGCTCATTTCGTAACAAACATGTTCATCCAGCCATCAGCAGAGGAGCTTGAGAACTTCGAGCCTGATTTCGTAGTATACAATGCTTCAAAGGCTAAGGTTGAGAACTACAAGGAGTTAGGTCTTAACTCAGAGACATGTGTTGCATTCAACATCACATCAAAAGAGCAGGTTATCATCAATACATGGTACGGCGGAGAGATGAAGAAGGGTATGTTCTCTATGATGAACTACTACCTCCCACTTAAGGGCATCGCTTCAATGCACTGTTCAGCAAACGCTGACATGAACGGAGAGAACACAGCAATCTTCTTCGGTCTTTCAGGAACAGGTAAGACAACACTTTCTACAGATCCTAAGCGTCTTCTTATCGGAGATGACGAGCACGGCTGGGATGACAACGGCGTATTCAACTTCGAGGGTGGATGCTACGCTAAGGTTATCGGTCTTGACAAAGAGTCTGAGCCTGATATCTACAACGCAATCAGAAGAGATGCTCTTCTTGAGAACGTTACAGTTGCTGATGATGGAAAGATTGATTTCGAGGACAAGAGTGTAACAGAGAATACTCGTGTATCTTACCCGATCAACCACATCACAAATATTGTTAAGCCAGTATCTTCAGCACCGGCTGCAAAGAACGTAATCTTCCTTTCAGCAGATGCATTCGGAGTACTTCCACCAGTATCTATTCTTACACCTGAGCAGACACAGTACTACTTCCTTTCAGGATTTACTGCAAAGCTTGCAGGAACAGAGCGTGGAATTACTGAGCCAACACCTACATTCTCAGCTTGCTTCGGACAGGCATTCCTTGAGCTTCATCCTACAAAATAACGCTGCAGAGCTCGTTAAGAAGATGGAGAAGTCAGGCGCTAAGGCATACCTTGTAAATACAGGATGGAACGGAACAGGAAAGAGAATCACAATCAAGGATACAAGAGGAATCATCGACGCTATCCTTTCTGGTGATATCCTTAATGCTCCAACAAAGAAGATCCCTATGTTCGATTTCGAGGTTCCTACAGAGCTTCCTGGAGTTGATTCAGGAATCCTTGATCCTCGTGACACATATGCTGATGCTTCTGAGTGGGAGGCAAAGGCTAAAGATCTTGCAGAGAGATTCAACAAGAACTTTGTTAAGTACACAACAAATGAGGCTGGTAAAGCACTTGTTGCAGCAGGACCACAGTTATAATATATTAAACAGAATTATATTAGATAATTCTAAAGCCGGGCGGTTGTATGTCGCCCGGCTTTTTTTGAAGATACTGTATAAAACGTTATAAAACAGGCATTTATCGAGGTTATGGATGTATAAATATTGTTATTGATAATATGAATTTAAGTTATATTAACGATATTGCTTGACAAATACAGATTATAGTAATATTATCATCATGTGAACAGAAATAATAGAAATTGTGAGGAAGGTTTTTCGATGAGAAGACAGGCATTATCTCTTTTAGTTGAGAACAATCCCGGAGTGACCAGTCGTATTTCAGGACTGTTCAGTCGCAGGGGATTTAATATTGATAGTTTCTCCTCAGGGGTTACAGCAGATCCGCGCTACACACGTATCACAATTGTTGCAAGCGGTGATGAGCAGGTGCTTGAGCAGATAGAGAAGCAGTTGGCGAAGCTTGAGGATGTACTTGATATCAAGAAGCTTGAGCCGGGACTCTCAGTGTGCAGGGAGCTTATTATGATAAAGATAAGAGCACTCGATACACAAAGACAGGCAGTTATGAATGTGACTGAGATCTTCCACGGCAAGATAGTTGATGTCACTCATGACTCTATGATAATTGAGCTCATAGGTACACAGGACAAGCTTGATAAATTCATAGACTTACTTAGCGGCTATGAGATATTAGAGCTCGCAAGAACGGGAATCACAGGTCTTACCAGAGGTTCCGATGATGTAGTTATGTTGGATTAGTCACAGGACAATCCTTACATATAAATAGTTTACTTAAATTAACAGGAGGAAAACAAAATGGCAGAACCAAGATTATTTTATCAGGATGATTGTAACCTTTCATTATTAGAGGGCAAGACAATTGCCATTATCGGTTACGGCAGCCAGGGACATGCACATGCACTTAACTTAAAGGATTCAGGATGCAATGTCATCATCGGTCTTTATGAGGGCAGCAAGTCATGGAAGAAAGCAGAAGAGCAGGGCTTCAAGGTATATGTCGCTGCAGAGGCTGCAAAGCAGGCTGATATCATCATGATTCTTATAAATGATGAGTTACAGGCAGATATGTACAAGAAGGATATCGAGCCAAACCTTGAGCCGGGCAACATGCTTATGTTCGCTCACGGCTTCAATATCCACTTTGGATGCATTAAGCCACCAAAGGATGTAGATGTAGCTATGATCGCACCTAAGGCTCCGGGACATACAGTACGTTCAGAGTACCAGGCAGGAAAAGGAACACCTTGTCTTATCGCTGTAGAGCAGGATGCTACAGGAAAGGCATGGGATCTTGCACTTGCTTATGGTCTTGGAATCGGCGGAGCAAGAGCCGGACTTCTTGAGACAACATTCCGTACAGAGACAGAGACAGACCTCTTCGGAGAGCAGGCAGTTCTTTGTGGTGGTGTTTGTGCACTTATGCAGGCTGGTTTCGAAACACTTTGCGAGGCTGGTTATGACCCAAGAAACGCATACTTCGAGTGTATCCATGAGATGAAGCTCATCGTAGACCTTATCTACCAGTCAGGCTTCGCAGGTATGAGATACTCTATCTCTAATACAGCTGAGTATGGTGATTATGTAACAGGACCTAAGATTGTTACAGCTGAGACAAAGAAAGCTATGAAGAAGATTCTTTCTGACATCCAGGATGGTACATTTGCTAAGGAGTTCTTACTTGATATGTCACCGGCAGGACGTCAGGTACACTTCAAGGCTATGAGAAAGCTTGCTTCTGAGCATCCTTCAGAGAAGGTTGGTGAGGAAATCCGTAAGCTTTACAGCTGGAATGATGAGAGCGACAAGCTCATCAACAACTAATCTGTCAGACATATATGACAATAAGACCCGGGGCAGTGATGCACCGGGTTTTTTACATAGCAAAACTTGACAAAATATAGTGTGATGTGTAAAATTATGAATGTTAATCAGACGGATTAAAAATACGCCTTCGTCTCTTTGAGAGGCGGAGCGTTTTTGATATAAGGAGGCAAGTATGTCAGAACCATACAATCACAAGGCCATAGAGAAAAAATGGCAGGAATACTGGAAAGAACACGAGACATTCAAGACAGATGTTTGGGATTTTTCAAAGCCTAAATACTATGCACTTGATATGTTCCCTTACCCTTCAGGAGTAGGCCTTCACGCTGGACATCCGGAGGGCTATACAGCTACAGATATCATGTCGCGTATGAAGAGAATGCAGGGCTACAATGTACTTCATCCGATGGGATATGATTCATTCGGTTTACCGGCAGAGCAGTATGCTGTAAACACAGGTCATCATCCAAACGGTTTCACTCAGAAGAATATAGAGACCTTCTCAAAGCAGTTAAGAGAGCTTGGTTTTGATTATGACTGGTCAAAGATGATTTCTACAAGTGACCCTGAGTTTTACAAGTGGACACAGTGGATTTTCAAGAAGCTTTATGAGGCCGGATATGCAAAGCATATTGATATGCCTGTAAACTGGTGCGAGGAGCTTGGAACAGTTCTCTCAAACGATGAGGTTATAGATGGCAAGTCAGAGCGTGGTGGCTATCCTGTAGTCCGCAAGAACATGAAACAGTGGGTTATTGACCAGCCGGCATTTGCTGAAAAGCTCCTTGAGGGGCTTGATGAGATAGACTGGCCTGAGTCTACCAAGGAAATGCAGAGAAACTGGATTGGCAAGAGCACAGGTGTCGAGGTCAAATTCCAGATTGTAGGTGGTGGAGAATTCTCTATCTTTACTACATGTATCGAGACAATATATGGTATCACATTTATGGTGCTTGCTCCGGACGGAGATATAGTAAAGGGTCTCATGGACAGAGTCGAGAACAAAGAAGAGGTTCAGGCTTACATAGATGAGACTGTAAAGAAGAGTGATATGGACAGAACTGAGCTTAACAAGACAAAGTCAGGCTGTGAGCTTAAGGGACTTCATTGTATCAACCCTGTAAACGGCAAGGAAGTGCGCATGTTCATCGGTGATTTCGTACTGGCAAGCTATGGTACAGGTGCTGTTATGGCAGTTCCTACCCATGATCAGCGAGATTTCGAGTATGCACAGGCTCATGATATTGAGATGATTCAGGTAATTGATGGTGCAGATGTATCAGAGCATGCATTTGAGAAGCATGATTACCTTGGCAAGGGCTGCAAGCTCATCAACTCAGAGGAGTTTACCGGAATGGTAGTCGAGGATGCTAAGGAAGCTATCACAGCCAAGCTTGAGAAGATGGGCGTGGCAAAGAGAACTGTAAACTACAAGTTCCGTGAGTGGATTTTTGCAC
>ENA-OQJR01000378-OQJR01000378.1-human-gut-metagenome-genome-assembly--contig:-NODE-378-length-14035-cov-3.651711_pt1 | contig 14035 bp, 11 predicted proteins | sample MGYA00242614_ERZ504781 | MGnify/ENA primary metagenome ERZ504781 (study PRJEB26092, sample SAMD00036365) | human gut metagenome | host: Homo sapiens | study: EMG produced TPA metagenomics assembly of...
ACCAAGGCCGCCAAGGCCCTGCTCAAGACAGCGTCAAGCGCGGCGGCGGCTCCATCCAGATGCGTGACGTCGTCAAGATCTACCCCGGCTCCACCGTTCACGCGCTCGACGACTTCAACCTGGACATCAAGCCCGGCGAAATGGTCGTGCTGCTCGGCGGCTCCGGCTGCGGCAAGTCCACCGCGCTGCGCTCGCTCGCCGGCCTCGAAGACATCCAGGGCGGCCGCATCATGGTCGGCGGCCAAGACGTCACCGGCGTGCCGGTCAACAAGCGCGAGATGGCCATGGTGTTCCAGGCCTACTCGCTGTTCCCGCACATGACCGCCCTGGAGAACGTGGAATTCGGCCTCGAAGTGCGCGGCATGGGCAAGGCAGAACGCCGCAAGATCGCCATGGAACAGCTGGAGCTCGTGGGACTTGCCGATCAGGCCAAGAAGTACACGCAGCAGATGTCCGGCGGCCAGCAGCAGCGCGTGGCCCTGGCCCGCGCGCTGGCCGTCAAGCCGCGCGTGCTACTGCTCGACGAGCCGCTCTCCGCCCTCGACGCCAAGGTGCGCGTCCAGCTGCGCGACCAGATTCGCCGCATCCAACTCACCACCGGCACCACCACCGTCTTCGTGACCCACGATCAGGAAGAGGCGCTGGCCGTGGCCGACCGCATCGGTGTGATGAACAAGGGCAAGATCGAGCAGATCGCCGCCCCGCAGAACCTGTACCAGCGCCCCGCCACCGAGTACGTGGCCACGTTCATTGGACTCACCAACCGCCTGCCCGGCGCATCCAATGGCGACGAGGCCGTGGTCTTCGGCCAGCGCGTGCCGCTGCTCGCCGGCTCCGCCAAGGGCGATTCCGTGGCCGTGCTCGTGCGCCCGGAGAACCTGACGCTGGCCTTGGCCGGCAGCAGCGATTCGCACGTCGGCGAACGCGCCCGCGTGGAGGTCATTCACTTCCTTGGCTCCTTGGTGCGCGTGGATACGGTCATCACCTCCGGCGAATACCAGCGCTGGAACAAGGGCGAACAGCTCAAGGCCACCGTGCAGCTGCCCGCCAGCGAGCTGCCGGCCGGTCTGGCGGTGGGCGATGACGTGATTGTCGCCCCGCGTCCGGTCTCCGCTCTCGCCTGCTGAATGGCGTTGCGATGATCGTGCGGTTCTGTTCTGTTTTTGTGACTGTACGATCGTCGAATGGCTTATCGGCAATGATGTGTGTGGAACGGCGGCGATTTTTGGGCGATTATCGCGTGCCGTCCCACGGCAATCTTGCAGAGTAGGGGACTTTCTCGGCATTGGGAATGATTGACGTTGATCATTCCTTGCCCATTGATGATTTCCTCCCCCATTCCCAATGCAATCGAAACGCCGTGCCGTATTCTTGAAGAGTATTGCACGTGTGATCGGTCCGTTTGCGGCCAGTAACTATGGGGGATAAGTATGAGCGAACCAATGCCGCCGGCGCAGCAGCCGCAGGCACCTCAGCAATCGCAGCAGCCGCAACAATCTCCACGCGATTGGTGGTTCACGGCCCATCGCCGGTTTTCGACAATCGGCTCGGCGCTCGCCATTATGATGGTGTTCTGGATCGGACTGAATATTCTGGCCACTGAAGCACTACGAACGCTGCTTGGCACCGATGTGCCCGCTTGGGCTGTGCTGCTCGCCTCCTCCGGACCGCTGTATGTGGTGGCCATGCCGCTGAGTATGTTGGCCTTCACTCGCGTACCGGTTATTCGCACCCGGCAGTACCCCATGAAGGCGGGGGAGTTCATTCAGATTTTCGTCATGTGCATTCCGGTAATGTTCTTGGGCAATATGATTGGCAATATATTGTCTGCCGGAGCCACTGATGGTCAGGCCACCAATCGCATCAACGACGTGATTCTTGGCAGCGACTGGCGGGTGAACGCATTGTTCATAGGCCTGTTGGCACCGGTTTGCGAAGAATGGATTTTTCGCAAGGAGATTATCTCCCGCCTGCGCCGGTACGGAGAGAAGACCGCAATCATGTTCTCCGCATTGGCATTCGCGCTATTCCATATGAACGTGTTCCAGTTCTTCTACGCCTTTGGCCTAGGACTGATGTTCGGATATGTATACACACGCACCTCCCGACTGCGGTATTCGGTGGCTATGCACATGCTGATCAACCTGAACGGGTCAGTACTCGCCCCATTGGTGATACAACAGATCGATCCCCGCATCCTCGACGGCACGGTCAGCGAGGCCGAAATCATGCGTATGGCTGAAACCGGCAACATGGGCGGCATGGGCATCATGATGTTGTACGGCACAGTGATGTTGGGCCTCTGCATTGCCGGTATCGTGCTGCTTATCACCAAGCGCAAGAGCTGGGAGTTCTATCTTGCGCCAGAGGAGTTGCCTGCGGGGCTTAAAATACGCACTGCCTATGCCAATCCCGGCGTTATCGCGTACCTACTGTTGACTGTGATGCTTACCGGTTGGATGCTGTTCGCATGACTGTCATAGCCGGACCCAGAGAGGCAAGCCGGGAGATATCACAGATTGCCTGACGAGCCGCCATCTTCAACAAGGTATTCGGTGCCCGAACCGGCGATGGCTCGCGCCGCACTATCTTTGATGGTGAAGGCAGCACACCCTCGCGCGCGAACACAAGCACTTGGCCGGTCATGCCGTAAGGGGAGAAGCCGGTGAACTTGACCAACTGGCGGCTGACCCTCCAGCGCCACGTCGGCGGTGGCTTTGGTTACGCGGTCGAGAATATCCTGACTGATCGCAGACGGGTCGCCGGAGGCCTTGGCCGTGAACTCAAGCGTGGCCATGCCTTCGCTGACCGGCGTGAGCTTGGTCAGGGCGGCCGTATTGAGTACCGAATTGGGGATGACCATCATGTCTCCGGAACGGGTGCGCACCACGGTCTGACGCCAGGTGATGTCGTGCACGGTGCCTGTGACGCCTTGAATGGTCACCAGATCGCCGGGTTGGATTACGCGGCCCAGCATCAGGCCGAAGCCGCCGATGATGTTGGCGATTGTATCCTTCAGACCCAGCGAGATCGCCACACCTCCAACACCAAGGGCGGTGATAAGTGTGGTCGGATTGATGCCGAATACGGGCTGCAGTACCATCGCTGCGCCGGTGACCCAGATGGTCACGCGCGTGAGGTTCACGAAAATCGAGGCGCTGGGAATCTGAGAATTGTCCAGAATCTTGCGCAACACGCGGCTGATGACGCGGTCGGCCACAAATACGATGGCCAATACAATGGTCAGCCAGATGAGTTTGCCGGCGTTCACCTGAAACCAGCGTGCGATGTCTTCTGCATATTCAGTCATACGCCTACTGTATCGGTCGTTTCTGGTGAAGTCGTGGAGACGGGGTGGCAGAAAGCGGAATCGGCCTACGGTCGATTCCGCTACTCCTGGCGTTCGCGGCAGGTCTGGCCGAGGCCGCGGGCCAGTCGAATCGGATCGAGAATCTCGTCCAACTGCTCGGCGGGCAGGTCGGTGCGTTCGCCGGCCACCTCGCGCACGGTACGGCCGGTATGTACGGCTTCGGCGGCGATGTCGGCCGCGTGCTCGTAGCCGATGTAGTGGTTGAGCGCGGCGGAAATCGACGGTGAGGACTGGGCGTATGAACGCCCAGGTCAGCATTGATTTCGATGCCTTCCACGCAGTTGACGCGGAACGTCTCCATGGCGTGCGTCAGCAACGCCATGCCGGTCAGCAGCTCATGCACCATCACCGGGTCGAAGGCGTTCAGCTGCAACTGCCCTTCGGCCACAGCCCAGTTCACAGTCACGTCCATGCCGAAAATCGTGAAGCAGCACTGGTTGACGCATTCGGGGATCACAGGGTTCACTTTGGCCGGCATGATCGACGATCCGGCCTGGCGAGCCGGCACGTTGAGATCGTTGAAACCGCAGCGCGGCCCGGAATTGAGCAGTCGCAAATCGTCGGCGGCCTTCTTCAGGTGCACGGCGAGGCTCTTGATGGCAGCCGACGTGGCCACGTACGCGCCCATATCCGTCATGGCGGCCACCGGATCGGGCGCGGCGGTGACCGGCAGCCCGGTGATTTGCGCCAGATGCTTGATAGCGGACTTGCGGAATCGCAGATCCGCGCAAATGCCGGTACCGATGGCGGTGGCACCGAGGTTGAGCTGGGCCAGCAGCGGCACCACGCGATCGAATGCAGCCAAATCAGACTTCAACAGCGTGGCAAACGCATGAAATTCCTGACCATAGGTCATTGGTACGGCGTCCTGCAGCTGCGTGCGGCCAATCGTCACGTCATTGATATGTTTGTCGGCCAGATCGTGGAAGGCCTTGGCGAGTTTCTTGGTGGACTCGGCGAGCGGCCCGATCGCGTCGATAAGCGCGAGTTTGCAGGCGGCCGGGTAGGTGTCGTTCGTGGACTGCGACTTGTTGACGTCGTCGTTCGGATGGATGTATGTGTAATCGCCGCGCTGGCGGCCGGCGATTTCCAACGCACGGTTGGCGATCACCTCGTTCATGTTCATGTTCGACGAGGTGCCGGCACCGCCCTGCATCACATCGACCGGGAACTGATCGGCCAGTTTGCCGGCCTCAATTTCTAGGCAGGCGGCGCGAATGGCCTCGGCCTTGGCTGGGTCGATCAGGCCTAATTCCTCATTGGCGATGGCGCAGGCGCGCTTGACCGTGGCATAGGCGCGAATCAGCTCGGGATGTTGGCTATCGGTGATGCCGGAGACCGGGAAGTTGCCGATAGCGCGCTGGGTGTGAATACCCCAGTAGACGTTCGCCGGCACCTCCATCTGGCCGATGCAGTCATGTTCCAGACGGGTCTTGTTCGATGTTTCGCTCATGCTTCCATCTTCCTGTGCGTGGGTTGGAAACGCCAGCATGAGAGGCTGATTGCGCCTTGTGAGAAACCTCACGCGAGGTTCGTGCGGCGGAAACAATCCAGACTCGCTGGTTTTCGGTCAAGCGGTGTACCCGGGGAATCCTGCGGGGCCGTTCGACGATGAGATGGTGGATGGCGCGGCATGCGTGGCGGCGACCGGCATGCCGGGGGCGGTCGAATCCTGCGCATTGTGCACGAAGATGCGATTCCAGTAATTAAGCATGTCCTTTTGGCTCATGGCCAGGTATATGCCCATGGCCAGCACGGCCACATCTTCTTTAAGCAGGTCTTTGATTTCGATGGTGTCGCTCAATTCGGGCCAACGTTGCAGCACGGCGAGCATGCCGCCCACGGTGAACTCGACCATGAGATCGGTTTTCAGGTCAAGGTTCTTGGGTCGCGTTGCAATGTGCTGAGCATTTGCAGACGGCAGAAGTCGCGCAGCGATTCGGTCAGTTCAAGCGTGCTGTGCGGGCCTGCCAACAGGGCCAGGTGGTCGAGGCGCTGACGCTGCTCTGGATCGGAGAGCGTGGCGGTGACGCGGTCTCGCCATTGTTCCTCGGGATTGCCGTTCGGATCGGGGGTGCGGTTGATCGGAATCGATTCGACCTGATGCAGGATGGCTGAATCGGCCAATTCGGGCAGGCTGGAGAAGTGATAGTAGAACGAATTACGGTTCACGCCAGCCTCACGCACCACGTCGGTAACGGTGATCTTGCGATAGTCGCGGTCGGCGAGCAATTCCCAGAAAGCGTTCTCGAGGCGTTCTTTGGCGGGCAGCACCTCGGAATCATGGCGTGGACGTGGCATCTCTTCCTCCTGATGCACCAGCGTGATATGGTCACGCTGTCTAATAACTTATTGGGCAGTATAACTATTATTTGTGGACATGTCTATGAGCTAATCGGCGATTTCAGTTGCGTCCTCCGCTGATGGCGAAGCTGTGGTGCCGGCATCGGCATCAGTATCGGCTCTGGCCGGAGCTGCGCTATCTGCTCCTGCTGCAGTTTCTGCTGGGATCTCGGCTGTTGCTTTGGAGGTCGCAGAACTTGGTGCGGAAGCCGGGGCGGGCGTCGGCTTGCGTTTGGCCGTGGACGCCTTGAACAGTATCGCCAGGGCCTCAACCAAATGACGCCGGTCTGCGGGGGTCAGCCCAACGTACGCGCCAAGCATCGCCGGAATCGAAGCGGGGAAGTTGCTCATCACCTCGCTGAAGCTGGTGGCGCCGTTGGCGTGCAGCACGGTGAACAGCGCATCCACCGCACGCTCGCGCTGTTCGGGCGTAAGCGTGGCGATCCAATGGTTCAGCTCCTCGTTAAACAACTGCGAGCTGGAACTCAAATCCGGCTCGGTGATGAACTGGTCACCATCCAATAGCCAGGTGAAGGCGGAATGCTGCATGATGCCATCCGAATCGGAAGAGACCACGCGGCAAGGCTCCGGGGTCTCGAAAATCATGCCCACAATCGACGAACTCGGCACGATTTTCGTCACCTTCGGCTGGATGGTGCGGTAGGCGGGGCTGGTCACAATCTCCGGCGGGAAACCGGGGCCATCCAGTGAATAGACATGCTGAATGCGCTTGCGCACCTTGGGATCGGCGTTCATGGCCGCGTAAATCGCCAGATTGCCTCCCTTGGAATGGCCGACCAGAATAATCGGACCCTCCCACAGTCGCGCCACCATATCCAGATAGGCGCTGGCTGAACGTTGCGCCGGCACCGGATACTGGAAAGCCATATTGAAATCTTCCTTCCATCCGATGAGCGAATCATCGGTGCCGCGGAAGGAAATAACCAACGTGCCTTTGTAGGTCGGCTTTCGGCGCTTGTGGCCGTCGGGCAGTTGGAAGGTGGCGGCGGCGAATTGGGTTTGCTCACCCTGATTGATGTGCTCGACCACCGCGCCCAGGCGAACGTTGGCGTAGCGGGGGTTTTCGCCTGCGGCCTGGAACAGGTCGTGGGTCAGGTCCGGGTTGACCACTGAAACCATTTGGGCTTCGTGCGGCTTGTCGTCGGCATGTGTTTCCGGCGAACGATGCAGCTCGCGGTTGGCCTCGTCAAGGCTTACCGATTCAAGCTCGGGATGCCAGATACCCTTCAGCCAGATCAGTGGATGCTTGGGTTCGAAAGCGCGAATGCGTGCGGCGAACGAGCCTGACCGCGTCTCATCCAGCATCAACGTCGGACAGACACTGGCCACATCCTCATAGATGAGCGTGGAGATGATCAAGGCGTCGATTTCGTTGAACGGCAAGTCGGCGAAGGAGCGCGTTTCGGCGTGCGCGTAATCGATAATGCCGGTCATGCGCACCTCCTGCTTCCGTTGATATTGCATATCCCCTTGGGCTGCGTGGTCTTGCGATCGCGTGCGGCCGTGCGGCTGCGCGCAGCAATTAACCATATGCATTCCATTGTAGGGATTGTACGGTTTTGGCCGGCGCGATCGAGCAAGACTGCACCGACGGCGAACAATTCGTGGAAGGATTCCCGTCGGCTTGTCGAAAATTGTCGGGTAGCAGGGTTGCGATGCCAGCCAGCCGACCACCCTCCGGCGCTACGCGCCATCTCCCGCCGGCGGGAGGGTTAACCACTCAATCCTTTTTGACGAGGCGGACCGCTGGGCCCGTCAAAGGTTCGGCAGATCGAAGCGCGCCAGATCCACGCCCTCGAGTTCAAGCAACTCGGCCTTGATGTCGAGTCGGCCGCCGTAGCCGCCAAACGCGCGGCCCGAGCCGACTACGCGGTGGCAGGGCACGATGATGGTAACCGGATTGCGCTTCACTGCGCCTCCGACCGCCTGCGCGGCCATGCGGCCGCCGCCGCGTCGTTCGGCCAATTCGGCGGCGAGTTCGCCGTAACTTACCGTCATGCCATAGGGGATTTCGGCCACCAGATTCCACACTTCATGTTGGAATGGCGTGCCGGCGGGATGCAAAGGCGGCACCTGATCCGAGCCGGGGCGTTCGCCGGCGAAATAGGCGGTCAGCCATTCGCGGGTTATACGGAATACGTCGGGTTCACTATCGGATTCGCGATTCGAATCGAGAACGGCTTGGTGATCGGTGGCCCACCACCAGTCTTCAAGACAGAGTTCGGTAAGTCCCTCGCCGTCGGAGGCCATCATCATCCGGCCGATGGGCGTTTCGACTGTGGCCCGCATCAGTTGTCGTTGCGTCATACCGCCATTATCGCGCGTTGAGGGATGAAGCCCATACCGTGCCTGATTCCATGAAGGACGGCACGTCGGCGTAGTTCGGGAACTTCACTTCGGCGCTCGATAATCGTTGGAAAACCGGTGGGACACGCGGGGGCTTGGCTTTTTCCTGAGATTGGCGTATCTTTGTCACCTGTTGCCTGTGAAGGTAACACATGCGGACATAGCTTAGTTGGTAAAGCGCAACCTTGCCAAGGTTGAGACCGCGGGTTCGAGTCCCGTTGTCCGCTCTCGGATGGTTGATTCATGCTGATTGATTCGACCGGATGATGACCCGGGCGGTTGGCGCAGAGGTAGCGCACTTCCCTGACACGGAAGGGGTCACAAGTTCGAATCTTGTATCGCCCACTCGATGAATCGCCGGCAGAATGTTGCCGGTTTTTTCATCACAGGCTCGGGCGATTGGCGCAGCGGCTAGCGCACTTCCTTCACACGGAAGGGGTCGTAGGTTCGATTCCTACATCGCCCACCCGAGATTCACGCTCGTTGGCCATGTGGCCGCGAGCGTTTTTTCATAATCGATGTATTCCGATTATGCCGGTCCAATCGGGGTGCGGGCTAGAATGCCGCGGAGCCGGCAGAATGGCGGGATTCCGCCGATGCAACCTGTGGTTGCGCGCGAATATGCAACCTGAAGATGGTGGCGCGGAACTGGTTTGCCGTGGCATAGTGAGGGCATCGGCCGAATATGTCATGATGAGCATTACCTATGAAGGGACACTCCGATGAGCTTCCGCACCAACCTGCAATACCTGCGCGCACAACGCAACATGACCCAGGAACAGCTGGCCATGTTGCTCGGCGTCTCGCGCCAGGCCATCTCCAAATGGGAATCCGAGAAGGCCTATCCCGAGATGGACAAGCTGCTTATGATCTGCGACCTGTTCGGTTGCACGCTTGATGACCTGGTACTTGGCGATGTGAGTGCGAGCGTGAACGTGGGTGCGGCCGCGCGCGGCGCAGCGGAGGGCGACCATGGCTCGGCTGCCAGAACCGTAACCGGGGAGGGAGCCGGGGAACCCGCGTATATGAAGGATGCTGATGGGAACATCGGTGAATCAGCGCGGTCCGGCGGTGACGGCATCAATGGCCCGAGCTCCGCAAATGCATTGCCCGGCGAAATGTTGCACGGAACCAGTTCATCACGTCCCGGCACGCTGGCTAATGTGGCTGCCTTACCGCAGGATCTGACCGGCTACGATGAACACCGCTGCCGATTCGCGCTACTGATTGCCGGCGGTGTCGCGGTGATTATCGCGGGAGCCGGCATCGGCAACCTGTTTGATTCCGATAATTCCATTCTCGGCGTGACGCCACTCAACGATTTTCTGACATTCCTGTGCATCTGCGTGGGCGTGATTATCGGGCTGGCGATGCTGATTCCGGGCGGCATGTCACATACCGACTTCAAACGGCGGCATCCCTATGTCGAGGATTTCTATGCTGCGAGATGTCGCCCTCGGCACAGGAGTTGCCGAGGGCCGGCAAATCACTCCCGCGTCGGGTCCTTTTGCAGGAGCAGGAAGACGAGTGCCGCGACGAGCAGGACGGCGATGGAGAGCACGCCGAGCGAGGCGTTGCCGGTCAGGGACGTGGTGGTGGCCACCAGGAAGGTGCCGATGATCGAGGCGGTCTTGCCGAAGATATCGTAGAAGCCGTAGTACTCGTTGGCGTGATCCTTGGGGATGATCTTGCCGTAGTACGAGCGGGAGAGCGCCTGGATGCCGCCCTGGAACATGCCGACCAGAATCGCCAGAATCCAGAACTCCACGGCCGACTTCAGGAAGAACGCGGCGAAGAACACGATGCACATGTATGCCACGACCGCCGCCGTGATCATCACTTTGCAGCCGAACCGGCCGGCCAAACGACCGTAGAGAATCGCGCAGGGGAAGGCCACGAACTGCGTGACGAGCAGTGCCACCACCAGCTGGGTGGAGTCGATGCCAAGCTCGGCACCGTAGGAGGTACTCATCGAAATCACCGTGTTCACGGCATCGATGTAGAAGAAGAACGCGATCATGAACATCCACAACGGCTTGTTCTTCACGATTTTGCCGAACGTGCCCGCCAGTTCGCTGAACGTGCCGCGCACGGCCGAGCCCAGCTGGTCACGGGTGGCGCGATAGTGCACTTGGCGGTAGCTGGTAAGCAGCGGGATGGTGAATGCCACCCACCAGATGGCGGTGATGATGAACGAGGCGCGCGTGCAAGCCACCGTGGACCAGTCGAAGAGCGACGGGCCGCCGAAGATCAGCGCGATGCAGAAGATGAACGGCACGGTGGAGCCGATGTAGCCCCAGCCGTAGCCGTGCGAGGAGACCTTGTCCATGCGCTCGTTCGAGGTGGCGTCGATGAGCATCGAATCGTAGAACGTTAGCGAGCCGTTGAGGCCGATGGTCGCCAGAATGTAGACGACTAGGAACGGTAGCCAGGTCAGGGGCAGGGCCATTGCGCAGCAGGTGACCACGCCAGTGCCGAAGAAGCCAAGGAAGAACTTGATTTTCATGCCTTGCACGTCGGCGATGGAGCCGAGCAACGGCATGAGCAGCGCGATGACCAAGGAAGCAATGGTTTGCGCGTAGCCCCAGGCGGACACGATGTTGCCGTCCGCCGGCATCAGCGATTTGGCGTAAATGGGGATGACGGCGGTGGACAGCAGCACGAATGCCGAGTTGCCGACGTCGTAGATGATCCACTTCTTCTCGCGGGCGGTCAGTTTGGCGCTTTGCGGCACCGGTTCGTGGACATTCGTGGGATCAGTCATATACACTCCTCGACAGTATTCAACTCAATCTATCGTAGAAGCGCGGACTAGGGTAGGGGAGCCATTCCGGTTGAACGGCGGATGAATAATGCCGGGCCTCTTTCTAAGGGGAGCCAGAGCAAAAAATAGCTCCCCTCGCTGAGGGGAGCTGGCCGCGAAGCGGACTGGGGGGAGCTACCTATAGTCGACTATTCGCCGATCAGCGCGATGGCCTCGTCGTAATCGGGGCATTGCGGCACGCCGTTGAGGCTGTGCTGGATGGCGATGGATGCCGCCGCGTTGGCGATCTTTACCGATTCGGCCAGACTATGGCCCTTTGCCAGCATCGCGCACATCACGCCGGTGTGGCAACCGCCCGCCGAACGGGTGTGTACGGCCTTGGTCGGGTATCCCTCGATATGAATCGTCTCGCCACCTGGCTCACGAATCCAAGCGCCGCGGGCGCCGACACGCACCACCAGCGGCGCGCGCAGTGTAGCGCCCAAGCCGTCGCACAACTGGTGCATGAAGTCGTCAAGTCCGCCGCCAATGGTGACTTTGCTGTCGTCGATTGGCGCACCAAGTCGCTCGGCCAGCGTCATGGCCTCCTGACGGTTGCAGGACCAGACCGGGCGTGCGAGCACCAGGTCCTCAAGCATATGGTCGTTGACCAAACGCAACGTATTGGTGGGGTTGATCACCAGCGTGTAGTCGCGTGCAGCCGGGTCGGTACCGGCCTTGAGCAGGAATCCGTCCACGCCGGTGGCCGTGTGGTCCATCAGTGTGTTGCCGCTGATGTGCACCACGTCTTTGGGCTGCGGCTCCAGCGTGTCGAACGTGTCCGAGTCGCCATGAGCCTCGGCGCCATAGGAAGCGATGAATGTCTTCTTCGGCGCGCCGGAGCTCAGCACCACGCGGAAGCCGGAATCCTCATCAAGACGATCCTGGCCGATATGCGTAATGCCGTTGTCTTGGAATGACTGGCGGATGAAATGCGCCCACAGGCCGTTGCCCAGAATGCCGGCGTGCTCGGTCGGCACGCCCATGCGGCTGGCCGCCTGCAGCACGCGATAGCTGCCGCCAATGGAGGGCTTCGGATGATCGGCCACGGCGAATCCGCCCTGTGCCGGCACCTTGTCCACATTGAGCATAATGTCCACCCAGACTTGCCCCAGTGAAATCACGCTGGGCTCGTGAGTGCCGATACCTCGCTTGAGATTCAACATGACAGCCTCCTTCGTCGTAAGTTGCACGTCGCAAGTTGCACGAGGACCCCTTTCGTCCCTTGCCGTCTCTTATACCGAGATTATATGAGAGTTTGCTGGATGCGGAAAAGGAAGGCCGGCGTGTTTTATCGGGTAAACGCTATGATTTGCAGCGTAATTCGCCGCTGGCGAACTGCTGACGAACTACTTGCGGACCGCTGGCGAACCAATGCCGAGCCGCTCGTGAACCGCTGATGGCCCACTCGCAAGTTACGCTCGAACCGCGCGTGAACCGCCGAGGTTCGCCCATGATACACGCAAGAGTTGCGGTTGTCGGTATTGGGCTATATATTTGTGAAGTTGTGTGTTCGGCATGTCGGGTGAAACCGGCGGTCGAATGCGTGAAAGACTTGACACATCAAGGTTAAGGGAGTCCATCATGGCAGCTCGTTGCGCAGTGTGCGGCAAGGGACCGCAGACCGGTTTCACCGTTTCCCATTCGCACCGTCGTACCAAGCGTAGCTTCCGCCCGAACCTGCAGTCTGTGCGCACCACGATTGATGGCGAGAACACTCGCCTGCGCGTGTGCGTCAAGTGCCTCAAGGCTGGCAAGGTTCAGCGCGTGGCCGCGTGAATCGCGTACTAACGTGGAGCAAAACCCGTTTGAGCTTCGGCTTGGCGGGTTTTGTTGTTTCTGCGGCCTAAAGAGGCCGTGCGAATAGAATAGGCCAATATGAGCATCACTATGGGCACCACTCTCGCTTCGCTGGTCACCAACAAGCGTCGCGTGTCCGCGCTCAAATCGCTGGGAATCGTCACTGTCGGCGACGCCCTGACCTACTATCCTTTCCGCGTCACCGAACCGGTGCCGCTTCGCGCCATCCGCGAGGCCGCACCCGGCCAGCAGATGGCATTTGCCGCCGTGATACGAGATATGCGCGTGGTGCCGATGAACGCTCGCCGCGGCTACCGACTCGAAGCGACGGTCGATGACGCCGACTTCGCCCGGTCTCGTCGCGTACCCGGCAGTACGGCCCGGCTCACGTTCTTCTCGTATCGTAAATCGTATGTGGATTGGGTCAGCGTGCGACTGCGCGCCGGCACGTCTGTGGTGGTCTCCGGTATGCCCGGCGAATACATGGGTCAGCTGCAGTTCACCCATCCCGAAATCCTCACTGTCGCGCCCGTGCCGGCCGGAGCAGGAGCGGGGCTTGAGGGTTACGCTCGGGGCGCGGCATCCGGCAATGGTGCGTTTGCGGGAAGTGCCGATCCGTATGCCAGTGCGCAGTCCGCGTATCCGCCGGCCGCGACTGCCCCTTCCGGGGCCGCGTTGAAATACGACGCCGATACCGTGCAAGAGGCGCTTACCCGCGTCTGCCGGCCCCGCCCGGTATATCACGCCAGTTCGCGTATCTCGTCCGAACATATTCATGAGACGATTCTGGGATTGCTGTGGATGATGGGGGCCCGCACGTCATCCACGCCTGACGGGCAACTCGCTGGCGCTGGGGCAGCCGGCATTGTGGCTCCCGCGACTGACACCATCGCCGTCCAAAACGGGGAAGAGAAGTCCGGCACGACCGCCGAATCCGGTGCTGAGGCGCTCTCCCAATCCATCCCAGATGTGCTGCCCGAATCGGTGCGCAAGGCCAAGAACCTCATGCATCGGGCTGAGGCGTTCCTGGCCATTCATGATCCGGCCTCCACGGCCCGGTTCAAGGAGGCCATCGAAACCCTGCGCTATGAGGAGGCTTTCGTTTCGCAGACCTCGCTGCTGAAGTCTCGACAGCACGCGCACAAGTCATCGGCGCATCCTTGCCCGCTGAACGAGGCGCTGGAAACAGCTCGAGCGTCGGTGGGCGAAGCGGTTGCGGAGCCAAGTACGCAACCAGAAGCATCGGAGCGCGGTTCTGCGACCGATCTGCCTGATCTGCCCAATTTGCCCAATTTGCGCGACCGCTTCATCGCATCGTTGCCGTTCACACTGACAGCCGGGCAGAGTCAGGT
>ENA-OQJR01000379-OQJR01000379.1-human-gut-metagenome-genome-assembly--contig:-NODE-379-length-13933-cov-3.389541_pt1 | contig 13933 bp, 19 predicted proteins | sample MGYA00242614_ERZ504781 | MGnify/ENA primary metagenome ERZ504781 (study PRJEB26092, sample SAMD00036365) | human gut metagenome | host: Homo sapiens | study: EMG produced TPA metagenomics assembly of...
TACAGCAGATGTGACCGGCTGATAAAGCCAGCCGCCTTGTGTTAAACTGATGATGGTACACACCAAAACTTTTAGCCAAGGAGGACATGAAAATGCTGTACACAGAAAAAGAGAAAAATGAGATTGAACGGGTACGAAAGGTGTTTGGCGAGCATCTTCAACAAAGCACTAATTTTGAACTGCTATGGTCTGATAAAGTGGGCTTTGTCTGGCTGGCGATTGGCCTAAACCCGCTTTATGTTGATACCGGAAGGAGGATAGAGTCTGCCGCCGATCTCTGTCACGAGTGCCTGGATGATGTTGCGATGGATGTTCTGTATATGACAGGCAACGACCACGCGATAGAAGAAGCCGACCCGCTGGAACTGGCCGAGATTAAGCGGCGCTGGAAACCCTATATCGACCAGTTGCCGGAATATGCGTATCTTTGCGATGAACTGTTAAGCAGCCGCGAGTAACCCGCCCGCCTGAGTGTCAGGAGCATGAAAGTGCTTCTGGCACTTTTTTTGTGGCTTTTTTGTGAATTTGATTAAAAAGTCCTTGACAACTCGTTTCGGGCAAAACCGCAAAATCAATCCTCATTTCTTGCGGTGCGAGGCTCGCTCCTTTTGATATAAAGGAATTGCGCGATCTTATGTCCTACGACGAATTAGAACTTGACACGTTAGGCGACAGAAAAACAGCTTTGTTTTTGATTATGAGCGATACGGACAGCACGTTTAATTTTGTTATCGCTATGCTGCAATCGCAGTTATTTAATCTCTTGTGCGACAAGGCCGACGACGAATACGGCGGCAAGCTGCCGGTTCATGTTCGCTGCCTGTTAGACGAGTTTGCAAACATTGGACAAATCCCGCAGTTTGAAAAATTGATTGCCACAATCCGCAGCCGGGAAATCTCGGCTTCTATCATTCTGCAATCGCAGAGCCAGCTAAAAGCCATTTACAAGGACGCGGCAGAAATCATACTTGACAATGCCGACAGCACCTTGTTTTTGGGAGGGCGCGGGAAAAATGCAAAGGATATTTCGGAGAACTTGGGACGTGAAACAATCGACAGTTTCAACACTTCCGAAAATCGCGGCACGCAGGTTTCTCATGGCCTCAATTATCAGAAATTGGGAAAGGATATGCCATAATTCATGGTGACGAGTTCAGTTGCCTTGAATAACAGATGGACAGGGACACGATCAACTGGATTCGTACAAAATCGAATACAGGAGGTCGATATGGAAGAATTAAAAAAACGTATCCATGATGACAGCAACGGTCTGGACTATGTTCTGGTCGGGGACTACTACATACCAGACCTGAAGCTGCCGGAAGAAAGCCGCACCATCGGGAGGTGGGGCAGGATGCACCAGGTATATCTGCAAGAACACCGACCCGGCCAGTACAACGAATTGCTTCTGTCGGGAAAACTCTGGACGTATCTTGCCGATCTGAACGGGCAGGCCAATGACCGGCTGGTGTGTATCATCTCGCAGATGCAGGCAGCGGAAGGTGTTACTGAGGAACTGAAAGCCCGTGACTGGCTCTGCTGGGTACAATCTATGAACAGCATTCGCAGCCGGGCAGAGGAAATTATTCTGTCTGAGATGATTTATGTTTAAGGAGGTGCCTGTCTATGAGATACCGTATCGAATACGCTGATGGACGCTGCTGTAACTTTGCCAATGGCAGGGCTGACCTGCTGGAATGGCTGAAACTGCTGAAGGAGGAAGAAATCGCCGACATTTGCAAAGTGTATAAAAGCGGCGTGTCGGATTCCGTCCTGGAAACATACCGGAGTTATATCCGTCCAGCATAAGGAGGGGCGCTTATGGGTACAGATATCGAAAAACTGGTTGATTTGATGATTCAGGAGCGGATGCAGGGCCAGTTTGCAAAGTGGCGGGAGGCAGAAACCGGCAAGGAGAAAAAAGCTGATTACCTTCGCTTAGAAACCGAGTATGAAAAAGCGATCAGCGCATTGTCTGAGGAACAGAAGGAAGCTGTAAGGCACTATTGCGATTCCATCTTCGATTCCGGCGCAGAAAGCGAATGCTTCTTTTACCGGCTGGGCCTCAAAGATGGTATCCGCCTTTGGAAGTTTATGAAAAAGCTGATGAAAACGGTCAGCTAACGGATGTACAACCGCATATTTTATTCCGCTCGCAAACGGGGCGAAAGCCGTCCAACGGTACAGGTTGGGCGGCTTTTTCTTTACCTGCGTTTCTTCCTCTTGGGTGCATAGTATGGCTGTGGTTTGGCCTTCCCCCTCATATTGTTGGGATTTTTGAGCATCTTAGACAGGCTCAGTATCCGCAGGAAGGCCGAGAAATCCTCCGAGGAAATCTTCTCGAACGGGATTTGCAGCCTGTCACAGAATTCGTGGATTACCATTTCCTCGTTGCTGCCTTGCTGCAACGCTTGCTCAAATTTTTCCTTCACATCCTCCAGCGTGGGCTGCGGGTCGGCGGTGGTCTTGTCCTTGCGGTGCGCTTCCCGGATGTCCCGGACGATGCTGTCCAGGTCATCGTGCATGACATGGCTGTAAAAATCGCTTTCCTGTACCTGTCCCAGTTCCAGCGTCCTCACATAGAGATCATCTTCTCCGGGCGAATATTTGCTGAGGATACTTTGCCGGGTGGCTTCCATCACCAGATTCATCTGTTCCACCCGCATATTGGCGATCTGATCGATGCAGATTTCCATGTCCACCATCAGCCGCCGGAAGTTCGGGTGGGTAGCCAGTTCGCAGAGAAGCCGGTTGTTGATTTTGCCGCTGCTTAAAAGTTCCACCATATCATCACTCAGATGCAGAGATTGAAGTTCTGTATTTGGGTGTATTTTTATTTTCCGTCAGCCCCATCAGATAGTCAGTGGACACGCCGTAAAAATCCGCCAATGTCGCAATGGCAAACGGGCTGATGTCCTTGTAGTCATCGGGTTTCATACTTTCCCAGCGCAGATTTGGACAGGCCGGTCTGCTCGGCAAGTTGTTCCAGTGTCAGGTGCTTGTCCACCACCCGCAGGTCTTTGAGCCGCTCCGGGATTGTCAGCTTTTGACGTACATCCAAAGCCCCCTCTCGTCATTGTTTTTTCAGTGATTACCTTCATTATAGCACGATTCCATAAGCGTGGAAATATGCGGATTTCGAGCATTTTTCCGACGTTTTGGACATACGGGAAAGGGCCTCTTTTTTCGGTAAACTGGTTCTTGCAGACAGGCACAGAACCTTGAAAATCGAATGACCGGCTGCAAGGGGTATGGCCTCCGGGGAAGTGACGCCAGGACAGAAATCGAGCGCACCAAAGAGGCCGATACGCCGGGAAATATTCCGGGCAGGAGCGGCTTGCAGGCAGACCGGCGGACAGAAACAAGTTTATCATGCGGGGCGCATGGCTCCGCAGCAAAGAAATGGAGGAAATCATTATGACACTGAGTATGAAGGAAAAGAAGATTCTCTACGCCTACGGCTGTCCCAGCCACCACAACACGGTGACACGGCTGAAATGGCTGACGGCCCTGACCGTTGACCCGGAAGCCAAACGCCGGATGCTGGGGCTGGCCCGAAAGGTGGAGACGGAGGTAGACGAAAGCTGGTATGCGGATTTTTATCACCATCTGCGGATGGAGATGGACGAGTACCGCCGTCTCAAGCGCAGCCTGCGTGTGCTGAAATCTTATACTGATTATGAGGAGGATTTGTATGAGGAAGCTGTCTAAGTATGAGAAGGAAACCATTATCAACTGGAACGAGGCGGAGAACCTTGCCAGCATCTACACATTCAACACCAGCTTAAAGCGCAGGCTGGCGGAGTTCAGCCGGAAGTATCCGCTTCTGTGCCGGTTGGAACGCAGCACACCGGAGGGCAGCGTGACCTATGTGCTGGACAAGTCCCGGTTGTCGATCCGGCTGGTGCCGCCGTACAGCGAGGAACGGAAAGCCGCCGCAAGGGAGTACGCAAAGGAGCATGGCTTTCAGGTGGTGGGGGCGGAAGAAAAAATCGCCTGAAATCGGGGCGTTTACGGAAAAAATGCCGGGTCTGCACCCGGTGTTTTGACCGGCAATCCCCGCAGGCGTACTCCGTATCCACTTCCCGCCTATGGGCGCAAATGTGCGGATACGGAGCCGGTGAAACTGGCGGAAACCGCTCCTGCGTGGAAGCCAGCTTCGCCGGTGCGGGAGTACAGAGGGCAGCCAGCCCTTTGTGCCGGGTGCAGGGGCGCTGAACGTCCGAGTGGACGTTCGCTTAGCGCCGACCGGAGCGGAGCGTAGACCGGCAGCGCACTGCTGGGGTCAAGGGGTGCGGGTCGCCAGTGGCGACCTTTGCGGCAAAGCCGCAAAAGCACCGACCGAGGCGACAGCCGAGACCGAACGCCCATTGGGCGGGTACAGGGCGGCAGCGCCTGTGCGGTGTGTAGAGGCGGCGAGCCTTTACTCCGGTGTCCAGAGGTGGAAAACCTCGGCCCAGGGAAAGTTGATGCCTGCGTCAACTTGTACTGGGTATTACCTGACGCAGACTTTCGCAGGATTTGCGGCTTCGCCGCCTCTCCCCGTCCCCGGAACATCTTCGCAGGAAGGAGGAAATCTGTTTGAAACTGACACGACACAATGGGCGCTCCGGCAGGCATGGCACTTACAATCCCCGTCACAATGACCGCCGGTTCGATGTGGAGAACAGCGAACACATTGACGCTGACCGGGCCAGACAAAATATCTACTGGGACTGCTACCGGGGTTTTACCACCCATGAGTTCCGGGAGAACCCGGAACAGCCGGATTTCAGCTTTGAGGAAATTGAGCGGATGTTCTACTACGAGCATTACGGCGGCCATGTGGAGGCCCAGAACGCTCGCAATGAGAAAACACGCCACACGGAACGCAACCGTACTGTGGAGGACTTGCTGAAAAATAATAAGACCTGCCCAGAGGAAAGCATCTACCAGATCGGCACGATGGAGCAATCCGTCCCGCCGGATACGCTCTTTTCCATCGTCAATGAGTTTTATGAGGAATTTGAGCGCCGCTTCGGTTCCCATATCCACATCTTAGATTGGGCGCTCCATCTGGACGAGGGGACGCCCCACATTCATGAGCGGCACGTCTTTGACTGTGAGAACCGCTACGGGGAACTGTGTCCCCAACAGGAAAAGGCGCTGGAAGAACTTGGCGTCCCTCTCCCCAACCCGGATAAGCCCAAAGGCAGGCATAACAACCGGAAACAGACTTTTGATGCGGTCTGCCGGACGATTCTGTTTGACATCACAAAGCGGCATGGTCTGCATCTGGATCAGGAGCCGTCCTACGGCGGGCGGGACTATCTGGAAAAACAGGATTATATTCTGATGAAGCAGAAGGAGCAGCTTGCGGCGCAGGAGCAGAAGCTGGAAGAACTGACGCTCAAAATTGAGGACGTGGAGACGCTGTTAGATGATGTTTCCGATGTGGCCTATGACAAGGCGGTGGAGGTCGTGACCGACAAAGTACGGGAGCAGACCCAGCTTGAAGATTTGAAAGTGATCGAGGATTACCGGAAGAATGTGACATCGCCAAAGGCAAAAAATTCCCCGGAAGTGGTGCGTTTAGCAAACACAATCCTCGGAAGGGTGCGGGAGAGGTTACTGCAATCCGCCGGTAAGATTCTGAAAACAGTGCAGACGGCCTTGATGCAGCCGGAGGTCAAGCAGGCCGGGAAGGAGCAGATCAAGAAGAAAGCCAAAGAATCCATTATGGATAAACTGGCAAAGGCAAAAATCAACACTGCCCGGGAGAACCGGGAGCGTTGGGAACGTGAGGGGCGGATTGCCCCTACTAAGAAACAGGATATGGAGTTATGAGGCGTCTGATTTCAGGATTCAGATGCCTTTTTCTCTGTCTGGAGGTGAGAAAATCGAATGTGTTTGAAGCGGTAAAGCAGGCTGTCCCCACAAGGCAGGCTGCGGAATCTTACGGGGTGCAGGTCGGCAGAAACGGGATGGCCTGCTGTCCCTTCCACGATGACAAGCATCCCAGCATGAAGGTTGACCGCCGGTTCCACTGTTTCGGCTGTCAGGCGGACGGGGATGTGATTGATTTTACCGCCCGTCTGTTTGGTCTGAGCAGTAAGGAGGCGGCGTTGAAACTGGCGGAGGATTTTTCGGTGAGCTTTAACGCCAAAGGCCATGACCCGCCCCGCAGGAGGCCGGTCAGGCGAAAAATCAGCGAGGAACTGCGCTACCGGCAGGCGGAGCAGAAATGTTTCCGGGTATTGTGCGATTACCTGCATCTGCTGGAACACTGGGAGCAGGAATACGCCCCGCAGAACCCGGATGAAGCATGGAATCCGCTGTTCGTGGAGGCCCTGCAAAAGAAATCGTACACGGAGTATCTGCTGGATATTCTCCTGTCCGGCAGCATGGAAGAACGGGCATCCGTTGTCGTCCAGCATGGAAAAGAGGTGAGGAAGATTGAGCAGCGAGTATCAGAGTTTAGAGCCAGCCACCCGGCAGGCCGTCATGAGCGCAGCCGCAGCCTTAGCGCCGGAGCAGAGCGTTGACGAAGTGCGGGAAAGCCTTTCTGTCACGGAAAAAGGCCAGCCCGCCAACACCATCGGCAACTGCCGGACAGTATTCTGCCATGACCCGCTGCTGCGGGACGCCATCCGACTAAATCTCCTGACTGACCGGGTGGACATTGTGCGGGATTTGGGCTGGCGCAGGAATACAAGCGCCCTGACGGATACGGACGTGAAGTATCTGCTTCTCATTTTTGAGCAGACCACGGCCTGACCAGCGAGAAGAAAATGACGGCGGCTCTGTCCATCGTGGCGAATGAAAACTGCTACCATCCCATACAAGACGTGCTGAACGGCCTTGTCTGGGGACGGGACGCCCCGCATCCGCTCCTGTCTCCATCATTTCTTAGGTGCAGACGAAAGCGACTATGTGGAGGAAATGTTAAAACACTTCCTGCTTGGGGCTATCCGGCGGGTGTTTTCTCCCGGCTGCAAATATGAGGAAATGCTCTGTCTGGTGGGCGGGCAGGGGGCTGGAAAGTCCAGCTTCTTCCGGCTGCTGGCAATCCGGGACGAATGGTTTTCCGATGACCTGAAAAAGCTGGACGATGACCGGGTATTCCTAAAGCTGCAAGGCCACTGGATCATTGAGATGTCGGAAATGCTGGCCACCAGCAGCGCCAAAAGCATTGAGGAAATCCGATCTTTCATCAGCCGCCAGAAGGAAACCTACCGCACACCTTACGAGGCCCAGCCCAAAGACCGGCTGCGGCAGTGCGTGTTCGGCGGTTCGTCTAACACGCTGGATTTCCTTCCCCTTGACCGGGCCGGGAACCGGCGGTTCCTTCCGATCATGATTTACCCGGAGAATGCGGAGGTTCACATTTTGGAGGACGAGGACGCTTCCAGAGCCTATCTGTTGCAGGTCTGGGCGGAGGCCATGACGATTTACCGCAGCGGCCGCTATTCCATGAAGTTCAGCAAGTCTATCCAGCGCCAGCTGGTGGAGGTGCAGAAGGATTTCATGCCGGAGGACACCGAGGCCGGGCAGATACAGGGCTTTCTGGAACACTACACCGGCAGCATGGTCTGCTCCAAACAGCTTTTTAAGGAGGCACTGGGCCACACCTATGACGAGCCGAAGCGGTGGCAGCTTCATAATATCAACGAGATCATGAACACGGTGGTGACGGGCTGGAAGCCGTTCTCTAATCCGAGGATGTTCGCCGGATACGGCAGGCAGAAGGGCTGGGAACGGGATGTTTCCGGCAACGAACTGCCCGGCAACGAAGATGGATTTGTGGAACTGAGCGAGGAAGAATGCCGTCAGTTGGAGTTTCCAAAGGAGTGGATCGCCTGAAAATAGCGGTCTGTTGCCGGGATGGTTGCCGCTTGGTTGCCGGGTTCGTTGCCGGGTTTTTCCCTGTCTGGATACGGGAAAAGCCCGTAAATAAGGGATATTTTTATCATTATCTTTATCTCCGGCAACGAAAGCAACGAGATTTTTCAAGAAAATTCACAAAGTAAGATTTGCGGGCCAGACGGTAGTTTACAGGTTTTCAGAGGTTCGTTGCCGGACTTCGTTGCCGGAACTGCCGCCCGGCCTGCCTTTCTATGGAGGTAGCCTATGGAAAAAAGCAAAAATCAGAAGAATAAAGTCCGTTTTATCGTGGTGCGGGAGTTCTCCGGGGAGAAGTCCATGCGGGAAGCCTTTGAGCAGCTGATCGAGCGCCAGACCTGTGAACACTTCGAGGAATGGCGTCAGCAGCGGGAAGTGGCAGAAAAAGCGGCGTAAAAACGGTTGATTCAGGGACAGGGACATGGTACTATAATGGTATCGTGTCCCTGTTCATAGAAGGAGAACGCTATGAGCAGGAAAAAACAAGTCTATGAAAAAATCACCGCTCTCTACTGCCGTATCTCTCTGGATGATGGCGGCGACAATGAGAGTATGAGCATCAGCAACCAGAAACTCATGCTCCGGGACTTCGCAGAAAAGCATGGGATGTTCCAGTATGAGTATTATGTGGATGACGGCTATACGGGCCGCAATTTCAACCGCCCTGCCTTCCAGCGCATGATCGCTGACATTGAGGCGGGGAAAATCGGCTGCGTCATCACGAAAGACCTGTCCAGGCTTGGTAGGAACTATATCGAAGCTGGAAGCTATATCGAAATCTTTTTCCCAAAACACAATGTGCGCTATATCGCCGTCACGGACGGCGTGGACAGCCTGACCCGCCAGGAAATGGACATCACGCCCTTTAAGAATATCCTGAACGATATGTACAGCCGGGATATTTCCAAAAAGGTGCTGGCAGGGCGTATGACCCGTTCCCGGCAGGGAAAGTTCTGCGGCGGGCAGCCGCCTCTTGGCCTGATGCGTGACCCGGAGGACAAAGGGCATCTCATCCTTGACCCGGAGACAGCGCCGGTGATCCGAAAAATCTATGATATGGCGCTGGATGGCTGGGGCTGTATGCGGATTGCAAAGCAGCTCATGGATGATAAAATTCCCATTACCAGAGTAAAGAGTAATACAGAATGTGACGTGAATTACTATTCATGGGGAAGTGCGAGGATCAGCCATATCCTGCGGAATCCCTTTTATAAAGGCGCACATCTTGTCTGCCGGACACATCAGAAGGGCATCCGCTCCAATACCTATGACATTATCCCTCGTGAGGACTGGGAAGTGATTGAGGGCTGCCACGAAGCGATTGTGACACCGGAGGAATGGGAACAGGTGCAGGAAATCATTGACCGCAGGCCCACCATTATGAAAGGCAACGCCTGCCCCTTCTATAACCTGTTTCACGGGCTTGTCTATTGCGCCACCTGCGGGAAGTCCATGCAGGTACGGTATGAAAAAGTCGGCAGAACCGGCAAAAACCGTTTCACCGGCGAGATGCGGGAGCCGATTGACAAGGCATACTATATCTGCCAGACCTACAACCGGCTGGGTAAGAACGCCTGTACCAGCCACAAGATTGAAGCAAGGGATTTATATAATCTGGTACTGAAGGATATACAGGAACTGGCGGCGCAGGCCATGAAGGACGCCGATGCGTTCTACCAGCGGCTCAGCAGCCGGATGGAGCGCCGGTATCTGCTGGACGCTTCCCAGACGGAGAAGGAACGGAAACGGTTGGAAGCCCGGAATCAGGAAATTGACGGGATGTTTTTAAGCCTGTACACGGATAAGGCCAAAGGCGTCCTGACCGAGCAGCGGTTTATGAAGCTGACGGCGGCGCTGGAACAGGAGCAGGAAGCCAACCAGAAGCGCCTGCATGATCTGTTGATGATGCAGAGCCGGGCGGACGCCCAGGAAAGCGAAGTCCGTACCTTTATCAAGGAAATCCGGCGCTATGCCGCCATTGAGGAACTGGACGAGGCGGTATTGAACCGGCTTATCAGCAAGATTCTGATTGGCGAGATTAAGAAGGTGGACGGCCAGAAGGTGCAGGAAGTCAGGATCGTTTATAACTTTGTCGGGGAAATCCTGGAGATTGCCGCGTAAATAGTTTGCCCCATCTCTCTGTTTTGAGGGATGGGGCTTTTACTATATTTTTCAATGTTTATCTTTTATTAGCCGTATTAATCTTGCCGTAATCGCTCTACTACAGTATGTTTTTGGGATACTTGACCTGTTATGATAGGAATTGTGATTCCCAGTAGAGCAAACAGAGGGATAATCAACAAGAATGGCGTCAGGTTCAGGTGATAGGTAAAGAACCAGAACAGCCCCTCCACTGCCCGGAAGGCCACCGGCCCCAGCGCAAGCGTCAGCAGCAGAGCAAGTCCTGCCGCCCCAAGAGCGTATAACAGGCCCTCCCAGATCAACATGGAACGCATCTGCTTCCCGGTCATGCCCACGGCCTGGAGAACTGCCAGTTCCCTCTGTCGGGCAATGATGCCGGTGAGGATGGCGTTGAAGAAGTTCAGCACACCCACCAGCCCTACAATGAAGCTGAGGGTGCCGCCCAGCAACAGGAACATGGAGCGCATACTCTCAAACTCCCCGGCGTAGGTGGACTTACTCTCGTAATCCAGTTCAGGGTTCACGTTCTCCGTATAGTCCGCCAGAAACGCCTCCATGTCCGCATTGGCCTCGTCCGTGGTGTCAAAGGCGTAGTACATGACGCTGTTTGTACCGGTGTCCTGGACAAAGGTCTGGTCATTGAGGATAAACTCATCGCTGCCGTAGTAGCGGTAGCTCAGCGCAGAGGGCACCGTCACCAAGGCAGCCACGGTGTAGTCCACGTCCCGGTACTCCACCGGTCGCTCCACCCAGTTGGCGCCGTCTGGCACATCCTCCAGGGTAGGCCAGACCTCACCAGTGTCCGGGTCGTAGTACTCAGACTCCTCCACATACCGAATCGTCACAGTGTCCCCCAGTCTTGCCCAGTGGGAGTTCGTGTCGGCGTTGCCGTAGTCATCCTCTGTGTACACTGCGGCTACGGCCCGGGTGCCCGGCTCATAGAGGGCAGATAAGTCCCCTTCCAGTACGGTCAAGTGGTCCAGGGCAAAGGCGCTCATGCCGGAGAGCTGGACACTGTCGGCCAGCAGACCGGCGTCATTTTTGTCCGTCAGCCGGATCAGGTTGTCCAGCTCCTCGGGAGCATAGAAGTGCCCCTTGTTCTGCCGGAACCAGTCCTCGGTGACATACTCCAGCATCGGGGAGGTCTGTCCATATACTACGCCGCTGCCGGTGATGCCGCCCTGGGCGTCGATGTTCTCCATGACCTGCTGGGGCACGCCCATGTCATTGGAAAAGCCCACCGTGGCGGTTTGGAATTTTCCCGCGTCGGCCACGATGAAGTCGCTGGCGGTGAAATTGGACACATACTTGTTCATGTCGAAGCCGCCGGCGAAGTTCACCGTCACGGTGAGCAGCACCACCGCAAGGGACAACGAAAGGATGGTCACCACGGTTTTGCCGCGGCTCCGGCCCAGATTGGCCCAGGCCATGGCGAATGGAGTTACCTTCCGGGCCTTCCGACCCTTAGCACGGGTTTTCATACTGCCGCCCTCGGTGTAGCGCACCGCTTCCACCGGGGAAACTTTCGCTGCCATTTTCCCCGGTTTCCGGCAGGAGAGCAGCACCGTGAACAGAGCAAACAGGGCGGCAATCAGGAATATCCAGGGACTAATCGAGGTTACAGCCATTACCCCATTGAGCCGGGCTACGATCACCGGCGTCAGCCGGCCGCCTATGAGCCAGCCGATCACCAGACCGATGGGAATACCGGCGGCAGAGAGAGCCAGGGCCTGGATGCGGATGATCCGCCGCAGTTGCCGGGGCGTTGTGCCGATAGTCTTGAGTAGGCCGTAGAACCGGATGTCCCCAGCCACGGAGATTTGGAACACATTGTAGATGATGAGGTAGCCGGTAAAGATGATGAGAAGGGCCACTGCGGCGATGGCAACTACTGTCATCGGGTCAACGAGATCGGAGATCCGCGCTCCGGTGTAACCCCAGTTGACGCCGGTGCGGATGTAGTCTTCCCCGGCGGTCTCGCTTTGATAGCCGTGGTTGGCCAGAATCTGATCCAAGTCCTCCTCGATGTGGCGGGAACCGCTTTTTAGCATCACATCCAGGCTCCATGTGCCGGTCATCCCGTCAGAAGAGGTTTCCGGGTCTATTCCCACCTGGTCGAGGATCGCGTCCACCCGGCTCTCGGGGATGAGAATGTGATTGGCCACGATGGCCTCATCATATTCCCACCAGCCGGACAGGGTAAAGGTCTGGGTGGTGGTATGGCCGTCTACATCAAAAGTCACGGTGAATTCTGCACCAATCTCCGGCTCCACGCCCAGCAACTCCAGCACATGGGTGTCGGTGGCGGCCTCGTCGGTGCCCTCGGCGGGCAGGCTGCCCTCCACCGGGTCGCAGTACATCCAGTGGGCCTCGTTGGCGTCGCACCAGCTCACCTCCACATGGGACTTATTGAAGGGCGCGTCCATAGGCATCCCTAGGTATCGCCGTTCGCCCCACTGGTCAATGAGAGGATCGTCTTTCAGCTCCTGGGCCTGCTCTTCGGTCAGATACTTGAACCCGCCGTGGGAGAAGCCGCCCACCTGGCGGAAATTGCTCTGCTGGAAGCCCTCGTTGATGGACAGGGCAATGGTGAACAGGGACGTGAACAGCACCGCCGTCAGGGCGATGGCTGCGATGGCGATGAGGTTGCGGGTGCGGCTTGCCTGCAAGCTCTTCCAGGCAAGATGGCGAATACACCTTCCGTTGGAAACTTTCATGGTGTTCACCTCCTTACCGTGTCACGATCCGGCCATCTTCGATGCGAACGATCCGGTCGGAAAGTTGAGCGATTTCCTCGTTGTGTGTAATCATTACCATGGTTTGTGAAAATTTCCGGCCCGTCACTTTCATCAAACTCAGCACATCCTGGCTGGTACGGCTGTCCAGATTGCCGGTGGGTTCGTCTGCCAAAAGAATGGCGGGCTTGGTAGCCAGGGCGCGGGCGATGGCCACGCGCTGCTGCTGGCCGCCGGAGAGATGGCTGGGCAGGTTGTCCAGCTTCTTCTCCAGCCCCAGGGCGGAGACGACCTGCCCCACATAGTCCTCATCCACCTTACCGCCGTCCAGTTGGATGGGCAGGACGATGTTCTCACGCACGGTAAGCACCGGCACCAGGTTAAAGCTCTGGAACACGAAGCCGATCTTCCGGCGGCGGAAGATGGTGAGGGCCTCGTCCTTCAGAGAGAAAATATCCTTGCCGTCCACAATAACGCTGCCGCTGGTGGGCCGGTCCAGCCCGCCCAGCATGTGAAGCAGGGTGGATTTGCCTGAGCCACTGGTGCCCACGATGGCCACGAATTCTCCATCCTCCACCGAGAGGTCCACCCCGTCTAGGGCTTTCACCAGGGTGTCTCCTTTACCGTAATATTTCTTTAGCTCCTTCGTTTCCAAAATTTTCATCGTATATCCCTCCAGAAAAAAGTCTGTATTGCCTTTTGACAATACAGACTTTACCACAACATTCTTTCCTGAGCCTTTCTCAAATCTAACAGAATTGAAAGATTTCACATTTTTTATACCCCATTTCATTCGCGTGGCAGATACAACGAAAAAGTACTCCCACTTCCGGGGATAGAAGATACTTTGATATAACCGCCTTGAAGGGTCAAAATCTTCCGGGTCAGGTAAAGTCCCAGCCCCAGGCCCTCGGCGGTGCGTGTCCCTGCGCCTCGATAGAAACGGTTAAAGATTTCTCCCTGCTCCCCCTCAGGAATACCAGGACCGGTGTCCGTTACATCTACTCGGCAAAAGGAGCCCAACATTTGGGCGGAGACTGTTACTGTTCCACCGGCAGGCGTGTACTTTACCGCATTATCAACTACATTGCCGAGGGCTTCACTTGTCCATCTGAGATCAAAGGCTGCCGCGCCTTCCAATGAGATTGCCTTCAGTGCAACCCCCTTTTTTTTCG
>ENA-OQJR01000382-OQJR01000382.1-human-gut-metagenome-genome-assembly--contig:-NODE-382-length-13868-cov-2.815807_pt1 | contig 13868 bp, 17 predicted proteins | sample MGYA00242614_ERZ504781 | MGnify/ENA primary metagenome ERZ504781 (study PRJEB26092, sample SAMD00036365) | human gut metagenome | host: Homo sapiens | study: EMG produced TPA metagenomics assembly of...
CAGCGGGATGTGCCGGTGAGCTTTGACCCGCATCATCGGCAGTACGGTTACCGCTCGGTACGGGAGCTTTGGCAGAAAGTGCCGGACAGCCCGGAGACTACGGAGCACGATCCGTTCCGGGAATTGTAAAAAGGGGGGCGAGAGAATGTATTTATCACGGGTAGAACTAGATCCCACCCGCCGCAGCACCATGGCTGCGCTGTCGGCACCGCAAAAACTGCATGGCGCAGTGGAAAGCGCTTTTGCAGGGGAGCGCCGCCGCAGACTGTGGCGGTTGGATCGTCTGGGAGAGCGGTTGTATCTGCTGCTGCTCAGCGAAGATGCGCCAGAGCTGTCCGGCGTGGTGGAGCAGTTTGGCACCGGAGCGGCTGCGGAGACACGCAGCTACGACCCGCTTTTGCAGCGGGTGGAGCCGGGCAGCTGCTGGCAGTTTCGGCTGACCGCAAACCCCACCAAAAGCTGCAAAGACCCCCAAAACCACGCAGCGCGGGGAACTGTAGCCGCACATTGCACGACACAGTACCAGAAGCAGTGGCTGTTGGAGCGCGCCGCAAAGCACGGCTTTGCCCTGCGGGAGGAGGAATTTACCGTGACCCGGGTGCAGTGGCAGCACTTTGCCAAGCACGGCACCCGGCCGGTGACCCTGTTGGCAGTGACCTATGAGGGCATTTTGCAGGTGACCGATGCAGAGCAGTTCCGGGCACTGCTGTGTCAGGGCATGGGGCGCGGCAAGGCCTATGGCCTTGGACTGATGACCGTTATGCGCGGAGGAAACTGAGATGGACGAGATGCCGGGCATGATCCGGCCGGACCTGCAGGCGCTGCCGCAGGTGAAAGACCGGATGACCTTTCTGTATCTGGAACACTGCACCCTTGGCCGACAGGACGGCGCAATCACCGTTACAGACGAAAAAGGGATCGTTCAGATCCCGGCGGCGGGCATCTCGGTGCTGCTGCTGGGGCCGGGTACACGGGTGACCCACCGTGCCATGGAACTTATGGGTGACACGGGCGTGGGTGCTGTCTGGGTAGGTGAGCACGGTGTGCGGTATTACGCCCATGGCCGTCCCCTGACCACCCACTCGCAACTGTTGCTGCGGCAGGCAGAGCTTGTCAGCAACACCCGCAAGCACCTGGATGTGGTACGCAAGATGTATCAGCTCCGTTTCCCGGACGAAGATATCTCCCGGCTGACGATGCAGCAGCTGCGGGGACGCGAGGGCAGCCGTGTGCGGCAGGTATACCGCAAAGCTTCCAAGGATACCGGTGTTCCGTGGAGCGGCCGACTGTACCGCCCGGAGGATTTTGCATCGGGAGATGCCGTCAATCAGGCGCTTTCTGCCGGGCACGCCTGTTTGTACGGTCTGGCGCACGCGGTGATCGTGGCATTGGGCTGCGCCCCGGGTCTTGGCTTTGTTCATGTGGGGCACGAGTGCTCCTTTGTGTACGATATTGCCGACCTGTACAAGGCCGAGGTGACCATTCCCATCGCCTTTGAAGTGGCGGCACAGGCTCCGGACGACCTGCCGGCCGTAGTGCGCCGCCGGGTGCGGGATGCCATGGTAGAGCATCATATTTTGGAGCGCATGGTGCACGATATCCGGTATCTGCTCCTGAATGCGGATGAGCGGGAACAGGAGCCGGAAGCTGTTTATCTGTGGGACAACAAAGTGGGCACTGTGGCCAACGGCATCAATTATTTTGAAGAAGAGGGTGATGAAACATCGTAGTTCTCACCATGACGAACTGCCCGCCAAAACTGCGCGGGGATCTGTCCAAATGGTTGTGCGAGATCAACACGGGCGTTTATGTGGGCAATGTGAGCAGCCGCGTGCGGGATGCCTTGTGGGAGCGGGTGTGTCAGAACCTGAAAAACGGACAGGCAACACTGGTGTTCACCACGGCGGGAGAGCAGCGGATGGATTTTCGCACCCACAATACCGCATGGGAAACCGTGGACTTTGACGGGATCAAACTGATGCGACGACCGCTGCCGCAGGCCGAACAAAACCAAATCGACCTGAAACCCGGGTTCAGCAAAGCGGCACAGCAGCAAATGGTGCGGAAAGCGGGCAGAACAAAGCCGAGCACAGGCAATTACACCGTGATCGATCTGGAAACCACCGGCCTGAAAGCCGCGTCCGATTCCATCATCGAATATGGAGCGCTGCGGGTCCGGGACGGTGTACCGGTGGAGGAGCTGACCATGCTGGTCCGCGTGGAAGAAAACGTTCCGGCAGAGATCACAGCCCTGACAGGACTCAGCGCTGCGGAATTGCAGCAGGGAACAGAACCACGGGAAGCGCTGAATAGCTTTTTGTTGTTTATTGGCAAAGACCCACTGGTGGGACATAATATTGCCTTTGATCTGGAGTTTCTGCGCATGACCTGCAAACGATATGGCTTTCCGGCACCGACCAACCGCCAGATCGACCTTGCACAACTTGCCCGCCGAAACCTTACAAGGATCGCAAATTATAAGCTGGTGACGCTGGCACAGCATTTTCAGCTGGCAGAAAAAGTGGAGCATCGCGCCCTGCCGGACTGCCGTCTGATACAACAGGTTTATTGCAAACTGAAGGAAACAGCGGTACAATAGCAACAGGAGGCACGGTGCTACGGGATCTTTTTAGTCTTTTCCCCGCACATGCGGGGGTGATCCCGAGATGCTCAAGCAATGCTTGCTTGAAATGAGCTTTTCCCCGCATACGCGGGGCTTACAAAAAAGAACCACGGGCGCAACGGAAAGTGAAATGATATTTCTGGAAAGGAGAACTCTGCAATTTTATCGCCCGCCCAGGCTGCTATCAAGAATCCCCGCAAGTGATCGCGTAAGGGCTTGAACCGACACAAATAACACAAATAAAGCATAACAAATACCCCTCGGTTTCCTGCTGCGGAAGCCGAGGGGTGTTTTGCGTATTAAGGGTGGAACGAATGCGCACTGTGATTTTATTCTGCCTTCAGGCGGAGCAAGGTGCCGGACTTTTCAATGCGGTAAAAACCTGCGCTGCCGTCCACGCCGAACTGCAGCTGCAGCTTGAGCGAAGAGTGCGACAGCGCGCGCACCGAAGGCGCGATCCAGTGCACCAGTGCTAGCAGCAGCGGCAGGGTGACGACCAGCTCGGTGGCATCCTGCAGCGCGGTGCCGCTTGTCGGGAACAGCGCAATGACCAGCAGTGCGGCCCAGCACTTCACAGTAGAGCAGCTGGTCCAGATCGATGCGGGAGATGCCGGTCTTGCAGCGCAGGATCAGGCTGCGCTGGTCGGCGCGGCGGCACTCGGCGATCACCGAATCCGTCAGACGGAAAAAGCTGTCCTCCCAGATGGGCTTGAGCTGGTAGAAATAGGCACCCACCACATAGGATTCCACTGCAAACTCGGCGGAGGAAGTGAGAAAGATGATCTTGACGACGTTATCGTGCTGCCGGATCTCCTTGGCGGCGGTAATGCCGTTTTCGGCCGGCATGATGACATCCAGAAACAGGATATCGTACCGGGTGCCCTTTTCGATCTCGGCCAGCAGATCCAGCGGGCTGTGAAAGGCTGTGCACTGGATCTGGACACAGCGCTGGGCGCGATATTTTTCCAGCAGGGCAGAGAGCTGGTCCAGAACTGTTTGGTCATCGTCGCAGAAGGCGATCTGGATCATAACGGGTTTAACACATCCTTTGTTCGCGTCGGCCAGAAATTACAGCTGGGCCTTGCCCATGCAGTAGGTCTGCAGCACATCGTAGTTGTCGTCCAGCACCACAAGGTCGGCATCCTTGCCGATCTGGATGGAACCCTTGCGGTCATCCAGATGCAGGCAGCGTGCCGGGTTGATGGTGCAGGCGTTCAGTGCATAGTTGAAGGGCACCATGGCCTCCTCCACCAGAATGCGCAGGCCCTTGTTGATGTTCAAAGTGGAACCGGCCAGCGTGCCGTTGTCCAGATGGGCGCTGCCGTCCGGGTAGATGGTGATATGGTTGCCGCCAAAGATGTACTCGCTGCCAATGGGGGTGCCCTTGGCCATCAGTGCATCCGAGATCATGATGGCGTAATCCGGGCCTTTGCTCATGAAGTAGTTGTTCAGGGCAGCAGGGGTGGAGTGGCAGCCGTCGCAGATGATCTCGCCGTACATGGTGCGGATGCGGTAGGCTGCGCCCACCAGACCGTTGGCGCGGTGGGCGAAGGGGGACATGCCGTTGTACACGTGGGTCATGGAGCGGGCACCGTTGGCATAGGCCATCACGGCCTGCTCATAGGTGGCGGCACTATGGCCGATGCTGACCACCACGCCGTGCCCGGTCAGGTAATGGGTCAGTGCAAACCCTTCGTCGTGTTCCGGTGCAAGGGTCACATAGCGGATGTGGCCGCGTGCTGCCTGCTGGTAGTGCTTGAACTGCTCCACGCTGGGCTTTGCGATGTACTCCGGAGGCTGTGCGCCCTTGTACTTCATATCGAGGTAGGGGCCTTCAAAGTGGATGCCAAGGATCTCGGCACCTTCGTAGCTGCCCTCCATCACGTCGGCCACATTGGCCACGGCGTTGGTCAGCACCTCCACGCTCTGGGTGACGGTAGTGGCCAGAAAGCTGGTCACACCCTCAGAGACGATATGCTTTGCCCAGTAGCGCAGGCCCTCCGGCTTTGCGTCGTTGGTGTCGAACTCGTAGGCACCATGGCAGTGGATATCCATAAAACCGGGCACGATGCGCTTGGAGCCATAGTCCACATCGGCCTGCTTTTCACCATAGGGGAAGATGCCGGTGATCTTGCCCTGCTCCAGCTCGACTGCGGCAGAAATGAACTGGTCGGCGATCCATACTTTTTTGCTCTGGATGATCATATAATCAGCCCTCCGATATCATCATAAAACCTGTATATGCTGCACACGACAGCACAACCATTCTGCAGAAAAGTATAGCATTTTCTGGCGGGAATAACCAGCCTTCGCGCGCCTTTTCAAAAAAATTAAGCTGGAAAATGAAAAAACGATCGCAGTTTGCACAAAGAAACAGCGTAAAATCAGAAACCCGGAGCCTTTTTGAGCCGTTTTGGCCGAAAAAAGGTTCCGGGTTTTGTACATGATCTTTTCAGAGAGCTGTTTTTGCAACAGCCCCTTAATATGAAGTAAGCCCCAGGCTTACATCCAAAGCCTGATCCACACGTTTCTGATCTTCCGGCGTGATCTGCCCGGCCCGCTCCCGCAGGCGGTGCTTATCCAGCGTGCGGATCTGCTCCAGCAGCACCACGCTGTCCTTGGCAAGGCCGGTATCCGCTGCCCGGATATTGATGTGGGTGGGCAGGCGGGCCTTGTCCAGCCGGGATGTAATGGCCGCAGCGATCACGGTAGGGCTGTGCCGGTTGCCGATCTCGTTCTGCACGATCAGTACCGGGCGCACGCCGCCCTGCTCCGACCCCACCACCGGCGAAAGATCTGCGTAAAAAACTTCTCCTCTGTGTACCTCCATGGAATCTCCCTCCCTGCATTTGGAGGATGCGCCCCGCTTATGTGATGCGTCCGGCGCATCTTCGTCTGATCTCAGTATGAGCCGGCTGCGCGCCGGTTATGCAGCGCAGGGGATATTCCATTGTATGCACAAAGGCTTATAGAGTTTCCAGTATGCAGAAGGCCAGCGCCATGCCGCCCTCGTGGCTCAGAGAAAGCCGGGCGGCAAGGCCATGGGCCTGCATCCATTCCGCCGTCTGGCCGGAAAAATGATAGGCAGGTGCACCGCTTTCCAGCCGGACAGCCTCGATCTCACACAGGGAGAACGGCTCCCGCAGGCCGGTGCCTGCCGCCTTTAAAAAGGCTTCCTTGGCGGCAAAGTTGGCTGCGGCGCTGGCAAGCCGGTGGGCGGCGCTGCGCCCGGCGGGCAGTGGTTCGTCAAGGCTCAGCGCAGCGCGTTCGGCCTCGCCGTACACCCGGCGGATAAAGGCTGCAGCGTGTGCGCCGGTAAGGCTTTTTTCCAGATGCGCGATCTCGCACAGGTCGCAGCCGATGCCATACAGCATAAAGGCCCTCCTTCTGCCGCATTTGCGGCGGTGCAGGCCGTCAGCCTGCAAAATCAGGACCGGAAATTTTATGCAAACTGTGCAAATCCGGTCTGTTTAGCTTGAAGTTTCCTCGCAATTCGTGTACAATGAATGTAGTTCTTCCTAAGGGGGTGTATTCCGTGAGTGGCGAGACCGCTATTTTTTCGATCCACGACAAAAAGGACTATGAGATCCATGAGATCGTACAGCAGGTGTACGATGCTTTAAAGGAAAAAGGCTATAATCCGGTCAATCAGCTGGTGGGCTATATCTTGTCCGAAGACCCCACCTACATCACGACCTATAAAAATGCCCGTTCCATGATCCGCAAGGTGGATCGTGACGATCTGCTGCAGGCCATGCTGCGCAGTTATCTGAACGTCTGATATCGCTTGTCTGCTCATGCCCCGCCGTCGCTATGATGGCGGGGCTTTTTCATAATAGAATGCAGATGCCGTTTACCGTTACAGCCTCTCCGGTGAAAACGCAATTCAGAAAAATCCGCAGATCTTCTGAATTGCAACTATATAAAATAAAATTTTCGCTGAAGATGGCCAGAGCGAAACGGAGGCCATTCCAACCGTTACGGCCGGAACGGCAGCGTAAAGATCTGGTTTACGACGACCTCATATTCCCACGGTTCCCGCGCCTTGCGCAGCTGCTTTTCCAGCTTTTCGGCTCCCTCAAACTTGTGAATGAGGTAGAACCAGTGTCCCTTCATGCGGCTCACCGCGCACCCGGCGCTGCCGAACAGTTCGGAGTATCCGTGGTAGAGGTCGTCAAGGTATCCGCGCAGCTCTTCCCGTGCGGCCGGTGCGCCGCCGCGTGCTTCACGGAAGAGCGCCGGGTCCGCAATGATGCCGCGCCCCACCATGATGCCGGACAGCTGCGGATACTGCGCTTCCAACGTGTGCAGGTCCGCAGCGGTGGTCACATCGCCGTTGTAGCACACGGGCATCCGGCACCCGGGCAGGGAGGCAGCAAAAGCGGCACGGTCGGCCTGCCCGCGGTAGAGCTGGCGCATCACACGCGGGTGGATGGTCAGCTCACAGATGGGATACCGGTTATAGATGTCCAGAATGGCAGCAAATTCTTCCGGCTTTTCCACGCCCAGCCGGGTCTTGACCGAGATAGGCCCTTCCGCATTGGCAAATACGGCGGCAAGAAAAGCGTCCAGCTTGACGGGGTCACGCAGCATCCCGGAACCCTTGCCTTTGGCGGTGACGGTGCCGGAAGGACAGCCGAGGTTCAGGTTCACCTCGGTGTAGCCAAGGCCGCGCAGCTCGCCGATCATCCATGCGGCAAGTTCGCCGTCCTTTGCCAGCAGCTGCGGGATCACCGGTGCGCCGGGGTTTGCCGCAGGGGCAAGCTCGGCCATCTTCTTTTTAATGAGCACCCGGTTCTCCGGCGGGGAGATGAAAGGGGCATAGTAGCGGTCGGCATTGCCAGCAGGGCCGAACCATTTCTGGTGTGCCTGCCGCCACACCCGGTCGGTCAGGCCCTCCATGGGGGCAGCATAGTAATTCATGGGCAAATCTCCAAAGCGTTTGATAGGGATATTGTAACAAAAAACTCCCGCCCTGTGAAGTCACAGAACGGGAGAAGCGAGCTTTTTGAAAGATCAGTCTGCAAACAGCGGGGTGGACAGATAGCGGTCGCCGGTATCGGGCAGCAGGACCACGATGTTCTTACCAGCATTCTCCGGGCGCTTTGCCAGCTGCAGGGCAGCATAAACAGCAGCACCGGAGGAGATACCCACCAGCACGCCTTCCTTGTGGCCGATCAGACGGCCGGTGGCAAAGGCATCGTCGTTCTCCACGGCGATGATTTCGTCATACACCTTGGTGTCCAGTACGTCCGGCACAAAGCCCGCGCCGATGCCCTGGATCTTGTGTGCACCGGCAGTGCCCTTGCTCAGCACAGGAGAGGAAGCAGGCTCTACAGCCACCACCTTGACGTTCGGGTTCTTGCTCTTCAGGTACTGGCCCACGCCGGTCACGGTGCCGCCGGTGCCCACGCCTGCCACAAAGATATCCACCTTGCCATCAGTATCCTCCCAGATCTCGGGGCCGGTGGTCTCGATGTGGGCCTGAGGGTTGGCCGGGTTCACGAACTGGCCGGGGATGAAGGAATTCGGGATCTCCTTTGCCAGCTCATCGGCCTTGGCAATGGCACCCTTCATGCCCTTGGCACCCTCGCTCAGCACCAGCTCTGCGCCGTAAGCCTTCATCAGCTGGCGGCGCTCCACGCTCATGGTCTCGGGCATCACGATGATGATGCGGTAGCCCTTGGCGGCTGCCACAGCGGCCAGACCGATGCCAGTATTGCCGGAGGTAGGCTCAATGATCACGGAACCTTCCTTCAGCAGGCCCTTTTCCTCGGCATCATCGATCATCTTTTTTGGCGATGCGATCCTTGACAGAACCGGCCGGATTGAAGTATTCCAGCTTGGCAATGATGTGGGCAGGCAGCTTCTGCTCCTTTTCAATGTGGGTCAGCTCCAGCAACGGAGTATGACCGATCAGCTGATCTGCGGCAGTATAAATCTTGCTCATTGTAGTTTCCTCCCTGATACAGTTATGGGCACATGTGCCCTGCCGGACGACCTGGTTCCAAAACCTTTATACCAACATTGTTTGTGGGTTTGATGGTATTATAGACCCGTTCTGTGCGGTTGTCAATGGATTTTTTGAAAAAAGTGGGATTGAAATATTATTTACCCTGTTGTATAATAGGTTAAAAACTCAATCTATAACCAACAAAGGAAGTACACTATTATGATCGTGTCCACCAAAGGGCGCTATGCACTGCGCGTGATGATCGACCTTTCCGAGCATCAGTCTGAAAAATATGTCCCTCTCAAGGAGATCGCTGCCCGGCAGGAGATCTCGGAAAAATATCTGGAAAACATCCTTAAGGTGCTGGTGCAGAACGGTTTTCTGGAGGGCTTGCGCGGCAAGGGCGGCGGCTACCGGCTCACCCGCAGCCCGGATCAGTACACCGTGGGCGAGATCCTGATGCTGACCGAGGGCAGCCTTGCGCCGGTGAGCTGCCTGACCCCCAATACGACCCCCTGCTCCCGCATGGCAAACTGCCGCACCTACGAGATGTGGAAGGGGCTGAACGATCTGATCTCCAACTACTTCGGCAATATCACGCTGGCCGATCTCGCCCGGCCTGATCAGGCCGGAAATGATTATGTGATCTGACGGTATTTCTGATAACATGCAAAAAGGCGCACCGGCTTGACCGGCGCGCCTTTTTTTGCACAGTTCTCGGCGAAATGTGCAATTTTTCTTATCCAGAATCACGGTTGATGGATTGGGGCTCCTGCGGTATACTTTACCCTTGATGTGTCCATTTACGCTTTTGATCGAGGAAAGGGGAACTTTACTACGAAATATATTTTTCAGTTCGCGCGCATTCTTGCGTTTTGTTTTTTGGGCGAGATCCTTCATGTAGTGCTGCCGCTGCCGGTCCCGGCCAGCGTCTACGGTCTGGTGCTGCTGCTGGCAGCGCTGAACTTCAAGCTGGTAAAGCTGGACGATGTGAAAGAGGTGGGAACCTATCTCACAGGCATCTTCCCGCTGTTGTTCGTGCCCGCTGCCGCCGGTGTGATGGAACTGTGGGCAGAGATGGGCGAGATGCTGCTGCCCATCCTCGTTGCCATTATCCCGGTCACTGTGCTGGTGATGGTGAGTGCAGGCAAGACCACGCAGGCCCTGACCGGCCGCAAGAAAAAGGAGGCTGACAATGACGCAGCTGCTGAATGATTTTCTGTCCGGCTCCGCAGCATGGGGCGTTCTGCTTACGCTGGCCGCGTTTGCACTGGGCACCCTTATCAATAAAGTGACAGGCAAAGCCATTTTTAACCCGCTGCTGCTGGGCAGCATCTTTGTGATCATCTTTCTGTCGGTGTGCAGCATCCCGTATGCAGACTACAAGGCCAGCGCGGCACCGGTGAACTATCTGCTGCTGCCCGCCACCGTGGCACTGGCCATTCCGCTGTATGAAAAGATCGACCTGCTGAAAGAGAATGCCGCCGCTATCATTGCGGGTATCTCGGTGGGCACGCTGGTGAGCCTTGGCAGCGCACTGGCGCTGGCACTGGCGCTGGACCTGACCCGTGAGCAGTATGCCACCCTGCTGCCCAAATCCGTGACCACCGCCATCAGCATGGATGTGGCCGCTGAGCTGGGCGGCATTGCTGCCCTGACCGGTGCGATCGTCATTGTTACCGGCAGTCGTGGGGGCGCTGCTGGCTGAGCGGTGTGCAAGATGTTCCACATCACCGACCCCATCGCCAAGGGGCTGGGAATCGGAACTTCGGCCCATGCCGTGGGCACCAGCAAAGCCCTGCAGATGGGCGAGGTGGAAGGTGCCATGAGCGGCCTTTCCATTGCGGTGGCCGGTGTGCTGACCGCAGTGCTCTGCCCGGTGTTTGTGAACCTGATCCGGTAAAGGATTTAAAATAGCCGCTCTGGCTTTTTTCAGTAGAATTTATTTATTGATCCGGGAACCTCAGTTTACAACAAAAATGAGATAGGCAACCCCTTTCGGGGAAGTCTATCTCATTTTTTGTTGAGGCTGTTTTTATACGCCGCTGTGTTCCCGTTCATCCTTCAGGATGGCCGTCACGCTCTGCATGGTGCTTACTGCACGATGCAGTTCTTCGTCGCCAAGCTCTGCACGCAGGCGGGCGTAACAGCGCTGCATGAACGCGCGCTCCTCCGCCATCAGCTCCACAGCCTTGCTGGAAAGCTCCACATAGGTGCGGCCCGCTTCACGGTCGGTCTTCCATGCCACAAAGCCATTGTCCTGCAGCTTTTCAACGGCCTTGGAAAGCTCTGTCACCTTCAGGCCCATCACGGCAGCAAGGTCAGCCAGATAAACCTTACTGTCCGGGTGCTGTTCAGCCTGCATCTTGATGTAATATAAGATCAGGTAATCCGCCCGCTGGATGGTGCTGAACACCTTGTCGATATCAAAATTGTGCAGGAAGAACCATTCTTCCGGGTGATGTTTCAGTTCCACGCTCATCATGTATCCTCCCTGTTATTCCCGCTCATTGCGGCGGATATATTCGTGGGTGCCGCCAAGGCTCTTGTAGGCCGGGCGGATGATCTTGTTTGCGCTGAGCAGCTCTTCAATGCGGTGGGCGCTCCAGCCCATCACGCGGGCCACGGCGAACAGCGGCGTGTACAGCTCCATGGGGATGCCCAGCATATCGTACACAAAGCCGCTGTAGAAGTCCACATTGGGGCTGACACCCTTAAAAATTTTGCGTTCCTCCGCGATCAGCTGTGGAGCCATGTGCTCGATCTTGTTGTAAAGGGCAAGGTCCTTGTCGCGGCCCTTCTCGTGGGCCAGCTGTTCCACATAGCCCTTGAATACCACCTCACGGGGGTCACTGAGGGAGTACACCGCGTGGCCCATGCCGTAGATCAGGCCTTTGCGGTCAAATGCTTCGCCGTGCAGCAGCTTTTTCAGGTAGGCTTCCAGCTCTTCATCGTCCTCGGTGTCGTGCAGGTTTTCGCGGATGTTCTGCATCATCTGCATCACCATCAGGTTGGCACCGCCGTGGCGCGGGCCTTTGAGGGAGCACAGGGCAGCCGCCATGGCCGAGTAGGTATCGGTGCCAGACGAAGTGACCACGCGGGTGGTAAAGGTGGAGTTGTTGCCGCCGCCGTGCTCGGCGTGCAGCAGCAATGCCACATCCAGCACGCGGGCTTCCAGCTCGGTGTACTTCATATCCGGGCGCAGCATCCGCAAAAAGTTCTCTGCGGTGGAAAGCTCCGGGTCCGGCCGGTGGATGTACATGCTGCCGTCTTTTTCGTAGTGGTTATAGGCATGGTAGCTGTACACGGCCAGCATGGGGAAGATGCCGGCCAACTGGATGCTCTGGCGCAGCACATTGGAAATTTCCAGATTACCGGCCTTGGGGTCGTAGGATGCCAGCGTGAGCACGCTGCGGGCCATGGAGTTCATGATATCGTGGCTGGGGGCCTTCATGATCACATCACGGGTAAAGTTGGTGGGCATGGTGCGGCACTCGCCCAGCACGCGGCAGAACTCTTCCAGCTTTTCCTGCGTGGGCAGCTCACCAAACAGTAGCAGATAGCCCGCTTCCTCAAAGGCAAAGCGGCTACCGGACGACCCGCGGATCAGGTCTTTCACGTCGTAGCCGCGGTAGAGCAGCTGACCGTCGGCAGGCTTTTTCACCCCGTCCACATACTGGAAGGCGCGGATATCGGAGATATTGGTCAGGCCTGCCAGCACGCCCTTGCCGTTTTCGTCGCGCAGGCCCGCTTTAACGCCAAACTCCTTGTACAGGTCCTTGCTGATGCGGTCGTGTTCGGTGCACAGCGGCTGCTGCTGGTCGAAGTATCCCATTACGTTCTGCAGATGATCCATTGGTAGTTGCTCCTTTCCCATTGCCGTCAGCTTGCGCTCACTTGGCAGGCCATCAGGAAGTTTTCTCTGCGAACAGCCCGGAACTTCAGTCCCGCCCTACTGCCTGTGGCAGCAGGGTACCACCCCCAGGACATTCGCTGGAGAAACTTCCTGCCGTCCTGCCCGAAAAAACCGTATTGATTCGGGACGGCATTCACTTACATTCAGAATACTCTTTCAGATTACAAAAAGGATATTTCGGTGTCAAGGTACTGTTTGTAAATAAAAAAAGAACAAAATCGGAAAGCTGCCGGGTGCGCATTTGCCCTTTAGCGCAGGGGCAGTTTTTGAGACGGTAACGCACAAATAAGGCATCTTCCAGCCGGATCTCAGGAGACTGGCAACAAATAAAGCCACGACGAAACCGCATTTATAAACGGTTCATCGTGGCTTTTTGTCATATCGGAGTGGCGAGACTCGAACTCGCGGCCTCCTGCTCCCAAAGCAGGCGCGCTACCAACTGCGCAACACCCCGGCATCCGGCGGCACTGCTGCACCGCCGGAATATAGTATATCGTTTTTGGAGCGGTTCGTCAATAGCGGCGTGGCCCTGCCGTGCCTTTAATTAAAGGAGCGGAAGCCCTTGCCGATGATCTCGCTGGAATTGACGATGGTGATAAAGCTCCGGGGGTCGTTCTCCCGCAGGAAGTTGCGCAGCTGCAGGGCCTGACGGCGGGTCAGCACCGTCACCAGCACGCTCAACTCGTGGTGGGTGTAAGCGCCGTAAGCCTTTTCCACGGTAGCGGAACGGTTTATTTCCTTGATGATGAAGTCCAGAATGGGCTGCGGGTTGGACGTCACGATGGTGCACACCTTGCGCAGGCGGATGTTCTCGATGGCACCGTCCACCACAAAGCTCTTGCCGATCAGGCCAAGGATGCAGTAAAGGCCGGTGCCCATGCCGAACCGCCATGCCGCCGCCAGCACAATGAGGATATCGCTGACCATCAGGGCTTTGCCGATCTCCATAGAGGTATATTTTGCCAGAATCAGGGCCACAATATCCGTACCGCCGGTGGATGCACCGATGTCGAACACGATCGCCGCACCCAGAGCCGGCAGGAACACGGCGAACACCAGATCCAGCATGGCATCACCGCTCATGGAAACGTTGACGGGATAGAGCCACTCGCACGCCGACACAAAAAAGGACAGCGCAAAGGAAGAATAGATCGTCCAGCCCATGGTCTTGATGCCCAGAAAGACGAAGCCCAGCACCACCAGAATCAGGTTGATGATCCACATAAAGCCGCCCACGTTGATCTTAGGGAACAGGTCTGCCAGCAGAATGGACAGGCCCGAGGTGCCGCCAAATGCAAAATGATTGGGATTTTTAAAGTAAACGATGCCGACCGCCGTCAGGATCAGGCCGAGATTCAGCTCACCGAAGAAATTTA
>ENA-OQJR01000383-OQJR01000383.1-human-gut-metagenome-genome-assembly--contig:-NODE-383-length-13861-cov-3.742610_pt1 | contig 13861 bp, 8 predicted proteins | sample MGYA00242614_ERZ504781 | MGnify/ENA primary metagenome ERZ504781 (study PRJEB26092, sample SAMD00036365) | human gut metagenome | host: Homo sapiens | study: EMG produced TPA metagenomics assembly of...
GGATGCTGCAGGATGGAGGGTGTGCTGCACACTTGTCTCTGTATAGCCCTCTTTTTCCAGATATTTGTTAATATCCTCCGCACCTTTTTTGAAATCAAGGGAATCTGTCTGAAGCTTCACCAGTTCATTGCAGGATTCATTGTCACTGACTGTGATCATATTCCACAGCAGGTCATTTAATTTTACATCTACAGTTTTTGTATCTGCAGTATTTAATTTCTTTGCCTCATCTGCCTTTACCTGCTCCATGTCCTCATAGGTCTTTGCCATTACAAAGGCTTTGATCAGACTTGCAGAATAAAGGGAAGTATCATTGATCAGGATTTCCTTTTCTTCATTAAGGTCTTTCACATAAACACTCCAGGTTCCCTGATATCCGGACAGCATCTTCTCAAGCTGAGGCTTCAGATTATCCATCCCAAGATCATCCATATTCACGATCTTTCCCGTATCATCCACAATAAAACCATCATCCGTCACTGTGCTTTCCTGAAGCAGGGCGCCATTTGTACCGCCAAAATAATAGCTTCCGTCAAAATTCATTTCATAACAGTCCATCTCAAGTGAATGGATACCAGGTTCTGTTACCAGTCTGCCATTTTCATCAAAATAATAATATCCATTCAGAGTAATCCCGTCTATTGCCAGATTGTCAATATACCTTACCTGCGGTGCTGCTGACAGACGCCCCAGATTGTTCACAAAGTAATATCCGTCAAATTTCTCTGCCTCCTGGGCATTCTGTGTATCAGCTTCCTCATCTGTCTTATCCCCAAACACTGCAACACCTTTCAGATGCTCCATATGAGGACTGCAGGCTTTGAATTTCCCATCTGTATCATGATAATAATATCCGTCAAATACAGTTCCGTCTATCTCATAATCCTGAAAATAATGGATCTCCGCCTGGGTACTTCCGGCGCCATTCACATCCAGACAGTAAAATCCGTCACTCTTCATCATATATTTGCCACTTCCGTCTCCCATGGGCTGAATCTGTGCCTGCCCGGTGACAGATGCAAGGCTCTGCTGTGCAGCCATAACAGGAACCGGCAAAGCCAGTGCCATGGAAATGGCTCCGGCCAGACTTCCGGCTATGATATAACTTTTAATATGATATTTCGCTGTTTGTCTATTTTTTCTCATGCAAAACTCCTTTTACGGTTTCTTTTCACATCCCATTCACAGTAAGCAAAGTATATATTGTTTTATTCAGGATAGCAAGATTTTTATCTTTTTTCCAGCAAAGACCAGAATCTCAGTATCAGTGTTCAGTTCTTTTCTCTTATCCTGTTCCAGAAGCTTCCCAGCTGTTCTTCCACAGTATTTAAAGTACAGTTTCCCCTGTCAGACCACTCAGCAGGAAACAAATTCCTGTAATCTTTCCCTGCAAATCTCTCGTCCAGCAGAAGTATGATCCCTGTGTCCTCCTGGGTTCTGATCACACGCCCGGCTGACTGCAGCACCTTATTCATCCCCGGATATCTGTATGCATAATCAAATCCATTCACACCCTTTTTATCATAATACTGCCTGAGAATCTCCCTTTCTGTTCCAATCTGAGGAAGACCAGTCCCTATGATGATTGCTCCGATCAGCTTCTCTCCCATCAGATCAATCCCCTCTGAAAAAATCCCGCCCATCACGCAAAATCCTACCAGCGTTCCCTCTGATGCAGAAAATTCCTCCAGAAATTCCTCTTTCTCCCTTTCATTCATTCCCGATGTCTGCGAAATACAACGAACCCATTTCGCCGAAAACTCATTCTCATACACCTCCAGAACATCTTCCATAAATTTATAAGAAGGAAAGAATACCATATAATTTCCTTTTCTTGTCCATACAGTTCTGGCAATGTAAGATGCGATCCTGTGATATTCCTCATATCCTCTTCTGGTATACCTGCTGCTCACATCCCGTCCTGTGAGAATGCACCTGTTCTCCTGCCTGAAAGGAGAAGTCACATAAATCCCATAGTCATCCTTTCTGGTGCTTAAAAGTGCACGGTAATAATCCATGGGAAGCAGAGTCGCAGAAAAGAACACCGCACTTTTTCCCTTTTCCAGACATCTATGAATATTTGCTGCAGGATTTACACAGAAAAGCCGCAAAATCACCTTTCCCCCTTCTCCCATTTCTGTATAAACCACATAATTTTCATCCAGAAGTTCATCAATGTTCAGGAAATCTCTCACACAGAAGTAAAATTCCAGCAGCTGCTCCGGAAGTTCCTTTCCATGAAGTTCCTCCAGGAGCTTATCCATCTCCCCCATCACCTGAAGCATTCCCAGAGAAACTGCTCCGGGATTTGGCAGGATTTCGTACTCTGTACACTCCTTTTCCAGAGTTCGAAGCTGTCTGTTCACTTTTTCCAGTGCTCGCACCAGACCTTTGCTGTAATCCCCGGCCAGTCTCTTCGCCTCCAGTACATCCGCTCTGTCCACATGAGCACTGTACATTTCCCTTCCCCTGTCCACCAGATTGTGAGCTTCATCGATCAGAAAAATGTATTCTCCGGAAGTACCCTCCCCGAAAAATCTTTTCAGATAAACATTGGGATCAAATACATAATTATAATCACAGATCACAGCGTCCACCCAGACTGCCAGATCCAGGCACATTTCAAAGGGACACACCTGCCATTTCTTCGCATATTCCAGCAGAGTATCCCTGTCATAGCTGTCCTGCGTGGTCCACAGTTCAAAAACAGCATCATTCACTCTGTCCAGATGTCCTCTCGCCCACAGACAGTTCTCAGGATTGCATTCTGTTTTATCGCAGAAGCACAGCTTTTCCTTCGCGGTAATGGTTATCACTTTAAATTTCAGTCCATGCTCCTTTAATATAGAGAAAGCTTCTTCAGCCACAGTCCTGGTAATGGTCTTTGCTGTAAGATAGAAAATATTTTCCCCCAGTCCTGCACCAACTGCTCTCACTGCCGGAAAGATCGTGGACATGGTCTTTCCTACTCCTGTAGGTGCCTGGACAAAAATCTGTCTTTCTGTGGATATAGTGTGATATACACCGGATACGATTTTTCGCTGTCCCTCACGATATTCAAAAGGGAACTCCAGATCACTCATGGACGCATTCCGTTCTTTTTTCCATGCAAGCTGGTATGCGATCCATTTATGATACCTGTCCAAAAGATTCTGGTACCACAGTCCGAGTTCTTCCAGCGTATATTCTTCTCTGAAAAACTTAAGCTCCTCTGTGTCCAGATTCCCATATGTCATCTGCACTCCGATCTTCTCCGGTTTTTGCTCCTGTGCGTAGATCCAGGCATAACACATTGCCTGTGCACGGTGAACCTCCACAGGCTTTTCCAACTGACTGACATCTGCATAAACACCCTTGATCTCATCGATCCAGCACTGTCCATCCTCTGTGAAGATTCCGTCAGCCCTGCCCTCTACCTGGATACCTACATCTTCATATTCTGTTTTATATTTAAGAGAAACCTCCGCTCTGTAATGGCTTCCCATCCTGCCCTGTATTTTTCTGTGCAGTCTGCTGCCCTTCTGCATTGCTTCTCTGTCAGAAGATCCTCCCCGGTTGTCAAGATCCCCGCTTCTTAATATAAACTCCACCAGATTTCTGACGGAAATACGAACCACCGGCTTATCCATATCAAAACACCTCACGCAACAATAGCTGTCAAATAATTATTCATATCGTCCGTTCATTATAACACAGAATTCATCATCATGTAAAAACTCCTGAATTCAAGAAAGAATCCTGCTTGCAGGATTCTCCGCCTGCAACAGGTCGCTTCAGCGACATAATTCCTCTCCGTCGCAGTGCGATCCTGCCCGGAGGGCTTTTTTATGTTATAGGAACATTACGGAGTAATTTCCTATAACATAAAAAGCCGCCAGAAATATCTATGCTGATTTCTGACGGTCCATTATTTTGTTTATCTTATAATTGGTAAACATCATATCCACCAATTGCTCCGCTGTGAAGGAGCTCCTGCAATTCTCAATTAGATCTGGGTAATTACAAAGATATCATAAATAGCCTTTACTGCAGTCTCAAAATCTCTGTTCTCCACACCGATAATGATATTCAGCTCACTGGAACCCTGGTCAATCATCTTCACATTTACATTTGCATGGGCAAGTGCTGAGAAGATTCTTCCTGCTGTACCTCTGGTGGATTTCATACCACGTCCTACAACAGCGATCAGTGCAAGGTCAGATTCCATTTCTACGAAATCCGGCTGTACTGCGCGATGGATTCCTGCGATTACCTGCTGCTCTTTCTCTTCGAATTCATCCTGATGTACATATACAGTCATTGTATCGATTCCTGATGGAACATGCTCAAAGCTGATTCCCTGATCTTCGAATACCTGAAGTACCTTACGTCCGAAACCAACCTCACTGTTCATCATGGATTTTTCAATATTGATAGAGCAGAATCCCTTTTTACCTGCAATACCTGTGATTGTAAATTTCGGTTTCTTGCATGTACTCTCAACAATAAAAGTACCCTTGTCTTCCGGTCTGTTTGTGTTTTTGATGTTGATCGGAATTCCCTCTTTACGAACCGGGAAGATCGCATCTTCATGAAGAACAGTTGCACCCATATAAGAAAGCTCTCTGAGTTCTCTGTAGGTAATGCTCTCGATCACTTCCGGATTTTTAACAATACGTGGGTCTGTTACCAGGAAGCCGGAAACATCTGTCCAGTTTTCATAAAGGTCTGCCTTGATAGCCTTCGCCACAAGAGAACCGGTTACATCAGAACCTCCTCTGGAGAAAGTTTTAACTTTTCCATCTTCACCAGCGCCATAAAATCCAGGGATAACGGCATGTTCACATTTTGCCAGCTTTTTGGACAGAAGTCTGTCTGTCTTCTCGGCGTCCAGATTTCCGTTCTTATCAAAACGGATCACATCTGCTGCATCAACAAATTCATAACCCAGATATGCTGCCATCACCTTACCATTGAGAAATTCTCCTCTGGATGCTGCATAGTCTGTGCCTGCCTGTGCCTTGAAATCAGCTTCGATCTGAGCAAATTCATCTTCCAGAGAAAGATCAAGGTTCAGTCCGCGGATAATCTCATAATATCTTCCCTTGATCTCCTGCAGAATCGGGATGAAATCTTCCCCTTCAACTGCAGTATTATAACATTTATAAAGTAAATCTGTAACCTTTGTATCTCCGTCAAATCTCTTTCCGGGAGCGGACGGAACCACATAACGTCTGCTCTCATCACTTCTAATGATCTCCCCTACTTTCTGAAACTGTTCTGCATTTGCCAGAGAACTTCCTCCGAATTTAACAATTTTCTTCATTTTTCCTGCTCCTCATATGTCACTAAATATTTTCAGACCGATCTCCCATCAGTCTTTGTCACTCTACCAACATAAAGTCTGTTTAATATTGTATTGAATAAACGCCAATTTTGCAAGCCTTTCTTACAGAAATATCCGAAAATGGTTATTTTCCACAATCTGCCGAAGATTCCTGCTGTTTTTTTACAAATTCTGTCACATTATAAACACGAAGGATATCTCCATCCACCCGAAAATGAATATCCTTCTCTCCAAAAGGCATTCCGTAAGACCGTTCCGGATCATTCTGATAAGCAGGACGGGGATCATCTGCAAGCACTGCGATCAGAGCCTCTCTGCTTTCCCCGGGTATTCTTTCCAGAAGCTCCTGGGGAAATTCTACCTTCAGATGATGATCTTTGGAATATTCGGTAAAACTTCCTGTTGCTTCCGGATGGCAATCCGCATAAGGAATGTACGGTTTAATATCGAAAATCGGTGTTCCATTCATCAGATCTGCACCTTCTACATAAAGTACAGGGCTGTCCGGCTCATCCAGAGCTACTTTCTCAAGCTTCACACAGGATAATCCTATGGAATTGGGACGGAAGGGAGATCTTGTGGCAAAAACTCCTTTTCTCACATTTCCCCCAAGTCTGGGCGGGCGGACAGTCGGTGACCACTTTGTCCTCTTTGCCTCCGAAAACTCCCAGATCAGCCAGATATGACTAAACTCCTCCAGGCCACGGCAGGCATCCACATTTCGATATTCCGGCTCGAATACAATTCTCGCTTTAAGTACCCCTACCCGGCCACTCTGCCTGGGGATACCGAATTTGGTTGGAAAATCATTTTCTATATATGCGATTGGAATCATGGCTCTATTCTCCTTTTACCTTTTTCATAAAATGATGTTAGGTTCAAAAGGCATTTTGCCCTAACTTGATATCTACGAATTGCTCCGCTGCAAAGCAGCTCCCGCAATTCTCATAAAATAATAGCCCGGAAAAATAACTCTCCGGGCTATTATTGTTATTTCTTCTGTGCGAAATACTCTTTTGTAAGTGTAATGGCGGTTCCTGAAAGCAGGAATACACCAATTAAGTTGGGGATTGCCATGAGACCGTTGAATGTCTCAGCAATGCTCCAGAGAAGTCCCAGATTTACAGTTGCACCAAGGATTGCCACTAATGAATAGGCAATCATAAATGGGCGGATAACTTTTGCAGAGAATAAGAATTCAATGCAGCGTGCTCCGTAAAGTCCCCATCCGATAATCGTTGAAAATGCAAAGCAGCACATGGCAACTGCCGTAAAGATGGAAACCCAGCCTCCGTATGTAGCAGTAAATCCGGAAATTGTAAGTTCTGCACCTGCCGCTGCACCGTAATTTACCGGCACGCCGCTTACAAGAATCACAAGTGCTGTCAGAGTACAGATCACGATTGTATCTGCAAATACCTCAAAGATACCAAACATACCCTGTTTTACAGGCTTGCTTGTATCTGCACAGGCATGAGCGATAGACCCTGTACCAAGTCCGGCTTCATTGGAGAAAATACCTCTGGAAACACCCTTTTTCATACTGAGGAAAAAGCTTCCGATCACACCGCCTGTCACTGCTGACGGATTAAAGGCTCCATAAACAATATCATGAAAAACTGCCGGAACTCTTCCGATATTTAAGACCACAACGCCCAATGCAAGTACAATATAAAACAATGCCATAAAGGGCACCAGCTTCTCGGAAACACTTCCGATTCGCTTGATACCACCCAGCAGTACCATACCAACCAGCAGCGTGATCACAATTCCAAGAATCAGATTCAGTCTGCCTGTGGAAGACTCTGAGATCACATTGAAGTTAATAAGAGCTGTGTCAATTGCTGTTGTAATGGTATTTACCTGAGTAGCATTACCTGTTCCAAATACAGTCAGTACACCGAATGCAGAATAAAGAACTGCAAGAAATCTCCAGTTCTTTCCCAATCCGTTCTTAATATAATACATAGGTCCGCCTACATAATCCCCATGTCTGTTTCTCTCACGGAAATGTACTGCCAGGGTAACCTCTGTAAATTTCGTGCACATTCCAAGGAGCGCGGAAACCCACATCCAGAATACAGCTCCCGGTCCGCCGATGGCGATAGCTCCGGCAACACCGGCGATATTTCCAGTACCTACTGTACCTGCCAACGCAGTACAGACTGCCTGGAAAGGTGTCATGGAACCGTCAGAGGCCTCTTTTTTCTTAAAAATTCTTCCCAGTGTGGTTTTAAGCGCATACGGGAATTTGCGGATCTGGACAAAACCGGTCCGCAGGCTCAGGTAAAGCCCTACGCCGATAATACAGATCATAGCCGGGACACCCCAGATAAAATTATTTACGACGTTATTGATGGATTCAATTGTCTGAAGCATGTTAAATAAACCTTTCTTTCGTGTAATAATAACAGTTTAGCACTTTTTTCACCGTATGTACAGAAAAATTCTATTAAGATAAAGCATTAAAGCACAATAAGTTAACAGTGCAAACAGATACGATCAGCCGCTCCACTGCTTGCCATACCCATATCACTGCTTCACAGTTTGAGCAAAAGTCAAAATAACGTATAAATTTGTCATAATTTCAGTAGCATTTCCTCACCCAAACCTCTATTATTGTAAATATGAAATCAAGGAAAACACCTGTGTATTTTCTAACAGTACTTAAGCGTTTCAGTTATTCGGTGTAGCGCCGCGTAGCAAAGCGGATGATTTTATCCGCTTGACCATTTTCAACCTAAGGAGGACATGACAAAATGATTCAGAAATATACTTACGGGACCCCATTTGAAACCGATGCCATCGTAACTTCTATCCCGGCTTCTAAGGGAACTCCTGCATACGGAACTATCTCCACAGAGAACGGCTTCTCTTTTACTTATGACATGGATGACAACGATGTTGTCTATGGTCTGGGCGAATCAAACCGCGGAATCAACAAACGTGGATACGTTTATGAGAGCAACTGTTCCGACCAGCCAAACCATACAGAAGATAAAATCTCCCTCTATGGAGCACACAACTTCCTCGTAATCTCCGGAAAACAGACTTTCGGTCTCTTCGTTGATTATCCAGGAAAACTGAAGTTTGATATCGGTTACACACTCTCTTCCCAGTTAAAGATCACCTGTGAAGATGCAGACCTTTATCTGTATGTGATCGATGGTGAAACTCCTTACGATATCGTAAAACAGTTCCGTAAAATCATCGGAAGAAGCTATATCCCACCTAAATTCGCATTTGGTTTCGGTCAGAGCCGCTGGGGATATACAACTGCTGACGATTTCAGAAAAGCCGCTGACGGATATCGTGAAAACAATATTCCGATCGATATGGTATACATGGATATCGATTATATGGAAGACTACAAAGATTTCACAGTCAATCAGGAAAACTTCCCTGACTTTGAGGCCTATGTCAATGAAATGAAAGAAAAAGGCATCCACCTTGTCCCGATCATCGATGCAGGTGTCAAGGTAGAGGCTGGCTATGATGTTTATGAAGAAGGCGTTGAGAAGAACTACTTCTGCAAACGTGAAGACGGCAGTGATTTCGTTTCCGCCGTATGGCCGGGCTGGACTCATTTCCCGGATGTCCTGAACGCAGATGCCAGAGCATGGTTCGGACAGAAATACGAACGTCTGATTTCCAAAGGAATTGACGGTTTCTGGAATGACATGAACGAGCCTGCAATGTTCTGCACACCGGAAGGCGTTGCTGAATTAAAAGAATACATCAAAGACAACTTCATGGACAATGAAGAAACATCTGGATTCGTTCTCGGCGCAAAGGTAAAAGGACTTGCAAATAATCCGGAAGATTACAAACGCTTCTATCACAATGTAAACGGTCAGAAGATCCGCCACGACAAGGTACATAACCTGTTTGGCTATAACATGACCCGTGCAGCAGGTGAAGCATTTGAAAAAATCGCACCTGGCAAACGTTTCCTGATGTTCTCCCGTTCCTCCTATGTAGGAATGCACAGATACGGCGGAATCTGGATGGGAGACAATAAATCCTGGTGGTCACACATCCTTCTGAACTTAAAGATGCTTCCATCCCTGAATATGTGCGGTTTCCTTTACACAGGTGCAGATCTGGGCGGATTCGGTGCAGATACCACACGTGACCTGGTACTTCGCTGGCTGGCACTGGGTGTATTCACACCTCTTATGAGAAACCACTCCGCTCTGGGAACCAGAGAACAGGAAGCTTACCAGTTTGAAAATATCGAAGACTTCCGCCATGTGATCGGTGTCAGATATCGCCTTGTTCCATATCTGTACAGTGAATACATGAAAGCAGCATTAAACGACGACATGATGTTCCGTCCGCTGGCATTTGACTACACAGACGATGCATTCGCAACTCAGGTAGAGGACCAGCTTCTCCTTGGAAACGAAATCATGATCGCACCAGTTTACACACAGAATGCAAAAGGCCGCTATGTATATCTGCCGGAAGAAATGATGTTCGTAAAATTCCTGCCTGACGGAACAATTTCTCAGGAGATTCTTGAAAAAGGACATCACTATGTAGAAGTTGCCCTGAATGAAGTTCCACTGTTTATTCGCAAAGGAAAAGCAATCCCGGTTGCTGATGTTGCGCAGACAGTAAAGGATATCGATCCTTCTACTATCCGCATGATCGGATATGAGGAGCTGAATATGACCGTTATGATGATGACGGAGTAAGTGCTCTGTAATTTAACCAAATTAATCAGATTTATCTGCCTCAATTACAGGAATTACCAGACAGCAGTTAGAATTGAACGAGATGTCACTCAATAAAAAATAAAAAGAAACAAGTCACATGTATCCAATGAATATCAATATATTCTTTCAGTTATGTGACTGTTTTCTTTGGGTAAATCTGTTTTATTACAGCTTCACAATCATTGTATTTTCCTCTTTAAAAACTATTTCTCCCAATGAACTTAAAAGTGCTACATTAACCCCTTCATATTTTTGATATTCACAGCTTCCAATAAAAATATAATTCACCTCATATTTATCAAGCAGTTCCTGTACTTCTTTTTTATCTGTTGAAGTATAAATAGTTTCCACGTCTATTCTTCTTTTGTTTTCTTCATCAAGATTATTTCGCCATAACCATTCATGAACATACCATCCTAATACCGTCGGCAATCCTGTCATAGCAGAAACCCGGTTGTCATAGTCTTTATAACTGTCGCCGCAAGCTTCAAGAACAGTTGGCTGACCTGTTATATTTTTATTCAGCCATCGTATTGCTGCCGCATCTTCAGGAATGGCATTTTCTAGATAAGCAGTTGCATTGAGAGTTTGGTATTTATTTTTCAGAGGAAACCTGTAACCAATTGTTGTAGCATTATGAATATCACAGTAGATATAAGAAGTATTATTGCCATTCCCCAACCGGTTATCTGCACTTTGTATAATCTTACCTTTTCTTCATATCTATTATCCAATTTAGTTTCTTGCAAAATTTTTATTCTGTCTGCCACAAAAAATACCAGAATATACGACATCATAAGCGCAAAAAGTATATATGCCTGATAAGTCAACTTAAACATAGTATTTGCTCTTGGTGCTGTTTTTTTCATAGATATCTCTTACATAAATGATTTCCGGAATCAATATTAGTCCCATTGCACAAAGAGAAAGTACAACTCCATATAAATCAGAAACATTAATTTTGTAAAATAAATTCCTGTTTTTTTTATTTGTAAAATTCCTATTTTTTATCAGCGTAGATACGACAAATAATCCACATATAAGCAATGGAAAAGCCCATAATACACAAAACTGATAAAACGCCGTATGAATTTTCACTATTCCGATTCCCTGTACCATAACACTTTTAAACTGTAAATGGAATGGTAACGAAATCAACACCGCAGTCAGCAGAAGTTCTATCCATTGCACAACGCTCCATTTTATACCGGTTCTCATATCTGAAGGTTTCATATCTGTAGAATTAAGATATCTTTTCAAATTTCCAAAAAACAGTGTTCCACATATTACAACATAATAAATCATAAAATCCCATGTATTTGAAAACAGGAAAATTCCAAGGAACAGTCCCAGCAGAAATATCTCTTTCTGTTTCCAGCTTTTACCGGAATTTCTTTTTATCCATGCATATAAAATCCCCAATACTGCCAAAACAAAAAACACATTAATCACATGCGCATGTAAATCCCCAAGAACAAAAGAATATGAAGGAAATTCATGAATTGTCTCGTCCCCTGTCACAGGTGGATCAAATCCTATAAATCGTGTTGTGCTTGGAAACCAGTAATCTTCTCTTATCCCCAGTAATGTAAAAATTTTTCCATATATAATATAATGAAGGTTTCCACTCATGGATACAGATAAACCTGCTAAAATACCTCCAAAATCTGTTATCCATGCTCTTCCCCTTTTACCTAATTTATCCTTAAGCATCTGACGCACAAGACTAAATGGCAATACAAACGCAAATGCAGCTATCATGGTACGCATAAGATTGTATGTAATCTCTACCTTTGTTCCTGTAAGTTTCGTAAGAAACACCGCAAAATATTGACCACCATAATAGTAGTTAAAAGCTTTGCCAGCATACCACATATCTTCTGACGGAAGTGTTGTGCTACGCATCATAGACTTCATAAAACCAAAATCCATATATTTTTCAGTTCCATGAGCTGCCGGATGAAATCCTGCCATATATGTCCACAAAAGAAATACAACAAAGAAAATCACTTCTTCCCAATAAACAAGTTCCATATGTTTCCACGGAAAAACCTTTCTTTGTTTTCCATATATTCCATAAGCAATACTGCTCCCCCCACATAAGGTAGTAATTACGACAGAACTCAATGTGGTAAAGTGAACCACTTTTATAGAAGTCAAAATCCATACTCCATATCCGCATATCACTATTGCTATAACCTTTGAATTCATCCATCCATTATCATCAAAACCTTTGAATATCTGAGCCGTTATCGGCATAAATACCAATCCAAGAATCCATAAAATTTCCCACCATATCATGAATGTAAAGAAATCGGATCCTAACAGCCAAAAAGCAACTCCTATCAATAGCCCTGCTGCCAGTAATTTAAATTTATTTACTTTTTTCATAATAATATATTTCTCCATAATTTTTTTATAATTAAGCAAAAATATACCAGTCACTTCATCATATAAGCTACAATAGCTCTATATCTTTTTTTGCATCATTTGTATTTGAATAATATCATATTTATTGCAAAATTTTCTAAAATGGCGAAATTCATATATAAATTGGCGAAATTCGTTTTTCGAGAACATATTGTGGTTTTTTATGATGTTTTCTGTCACAATATTTTCCCTCTTGACTAATTTTCTGCAAAATAAAAGACAGCGCAGTCCTACCACTACACTATCTTTCATAGATTCTACATAATTTATAAGTACAGCATTACCTTTACAGTAAAAATCTGATTTGTATTCGAAACATCCATAAATCCCTGATATTTCTCTACCATCTTCCTGACATTTGCAAGACCAATGCCATGTCCTTTTTCTTCCTTCGTTGACAATAATTTATTTTTCTCTACAGCCAATTCATGTTGAAAGCTGTTTTTTATTTCCATGGAAAGCATGCCCTTTTCATAGTATATATCCACTGACATCCATTTATCTTTCGTCTGTTCTGCTGCTTCTATTGCGTTCTCTGTCAGGTTTCCCAAAATCACATTCAGATCAAATGCTGATATACACAAATCAGATGGTACCCGTACCTCATACTCTACATGATTCAGTTTCTTTTTTGCCTGTCCCAGAAGATAATTCAGCAGACTGTCAAGATTCTTATTTCCACAGCTGACCAGTTTAGACTGGTTCTGCATATACTCCCCCATGTCCTGTATATATTTCTGAATTTCTTCATTATTCTGATTTCCAGCCATAAGTGCAAGTTCTCCCAGATGATTTTTCATATCATGGCGTAGAGCTTTTACTTTCTCTTCCGATTGCATCAACACATCCAACTGGTGAGAATAAATGAGCATTTGTTTTTCCATAAGAGATTGTTCTTCCAGTTTCTTATACGCGCTTATCAGAACATCATATAAATAGAAAATCAATAATACAACTGCCAAAACACAACATCCAAATAACACCAGCAGGATACGATTTTTTAGTTCCTTTTCAACAATAAGCAATTCTGCCAGACAAAGTGCTGAAATAACCGCCAGTATCATCCCATGCGGAGTTTTATCTTCTCCTTTATTCTTAATCAAGATTTTTTCTGAAATAACATCGCAAATCAGCAATAATAGTACAGTTATATACGCAGCACATTCACCGACTTTCCCTGTTATTGAATAATCTGTCAGTAAATGAACAGCTACTAAATCACATCCCATATTAGTTCCATATACAAGTAGTGTCACTAAATATTTTCTTTTTCAATTGCTCCTTCATAACACACTGTAATCAAAAAAATCAAGCACTATATTTGTTATCACACTCATACCTGCGAACAAAATATCAAATGCACTCCTGCTGTCAAAATAAAAAC
>ENA-OQJR01000384-OQJR01000384.1-human-gut-metagenome-genome-assembly--contig:-NODE-384-length-13860-cov-4.220928_pt1 | contig 13860 bp, 9 predicted proteins | sample MGYA00242614_ERZ504781 | MGnify/ENA primary metagenome ERZ504781 (study PRJEB26092, sample SAMD00036365) | human gut metagenome | host: Homo sapiens | study: EMG produced TPA metagenomics assembly of...
TTCCGGTATGACTCTCTCGTCCTGTCGTCGATGATCCGGGGGGGGTGTTGTCGCCGGGAATGGGGACGCCCGATGACCGCTGATAGGAACCAGGCCGGCTACACGGACGCTTCAGGGGCGCATGGCGTACAAGGGGCGGAACATGGTCGAACGCGTCTTCAACCGCATGAAGCACTACCGTAGGGCCGCCACCCGCCACGACAGGCTCGACGAGACTTCCCTCCCCAACCTCCAGCTCATCCTCATCGCCATCTACCTGAAAAAACACAGCCAAAAACCCAACTAGTGCAAACACACCCTAGTTAACATAAATCTTCCCTCATCCTTGAAAGCCTCAATCTCCGTTGGTCACGATTATAGGCATATCTTGCAGACCAGCCCAGAAGCTAGAGTTGTGTTCATGTCTGACCAGTTTGAGAATCAGAATCTTTCTGTTGCCGTGCTTCTTCCCTGTTACAACGAGGAGGTCACCATCGGCAAGGTTGTTCGTGACTTCAAGGCTTCCTTGCCGGATGCGACCATCTACGTGTACGACAACAACTCCACGGACCGCACCGCCGAGATCGCCGAGGCCGAAGGCGCGATCGTCCGCAGGGAGCCGCGCCAGGGCAAGGGCAACGTCATCCGCGCCATGTTCGAGGACATCGACGCGGACGTATACGTCATGGCAGATGGCGACGACACCTACCCGGCCGACGCCGCGCCCGCCATGGTCGCCAAGGTGCTCGAAGGCTATGATATGGTCATCGGCGACCGCCTCTCCTCCACATACTTCCAGGAGAACAAGCGCCCGTTCCACAATTTCGGCAACCGTTTGGTGCGCGGCTCCATCAACGGGCTGTTCGGCGCGCACGTCACCGACATCATGACCGGGTACCGCGCGTTCAACTTCACCTTCGTCAAGACCTATCCCGTGCTCTCGCGAGGCTTCGAGGTTGAGACGGAGATGACCATCCACTCGCTGAACAACAACCTGCGTCTGTTCGAAATGCCCATCCAGTACCGCGACAGGCCGGAAGGTTCCGTATCCAAGCTGGACACGGTAGGCGACGGCATCAAGGTGATGAGCACCATCTTCCGCATGATTCGCGAATACAAGCCCCTCCCCTTCTTCGGCGGATTGGGCCTAATCATCGGCATCGTCGGCATTGTGCTCTGCGGCACCGTCACCTTCGAATTCGCCAAGACCGGCGTGGTCACCCACTTCCCCACGCTGATCGGCGCGGTGATGCTGGTCATCACGGGGCTCCTGCTCATCATCGCCGGCATCATCCTGGACGTCATGGCCAAGAACGACCGCAAGACCTTCGTCATCGACACCAACAAAATCGCATACAACAAGAGGCACTGACAGCGACGTACTAAAAGATGGGGGCGCAACCGTGAGTCGCACCCCCATCTTTTAGTGTCAGCCCAAACCACAAAATATGAAGGTAGGTAAATCATTTACCTGGTATCTGCCATGCTTTCTTGAACGTCAACAATGACACCCCCCACTCATCTTCAGCTGGTTCGACCACACACTCAATACGCGCACCAACCTCAAGCGCATAATCGGTATCCGTCCACATACGACAAGCCGATTGAATCGATATACCGTTCTCCCTCCCCTACCATTAAGCATCCTTTCGGAGTCCCTCATTATCCTTTTCCAGCCACAGGTACCACAAATCTCTCATACCTTGGATAAGCAAGGATATTTCCCCTCTGATTTGGCACGCATCAAAATGCCTTTCCAGTGGGAGGATTCGCGCATGCTGTACGGGCTACAGATGATTGACATGGCTCTTTTCATGTGTGGACGTGCGAGCGGCATCGATAGCGCCAAGAAATTAAATGACGGAGACAAAGCCGTGCTAAAAATCGTTGATGTTATTCGCCCTCCATCATAAATGTGGACACGGGTTCAAGGCTTCTCATCAGATGAAGTCATGCTCATCAAACCTACTTACGCAACATCCAACGCCGGGCATTAGTACCGTTGCTGGAATAGAGCTGAACGTTGGCACCATTAATGGTGGAACCGTTCTCCAAATCATACGTCTAGGACCCTTCCAGAACTGCCTTCAAATATCGCTCAATCACCACCAACACCTCATATATATAGTGGGACATATGTCTGATGCTTCCGATGCCTCTGATGCTGTTTCTACTCCTTCGACCGTGTTCTCACGAGTGGCGGCGAGCGCTGCGTGGAAGCGGCTGAACCGTTTGATGCCGGCCTTGGCATGTCGAAATTCACGTTCACCCCGCTTCTGCTGCTGGGATTCCTGGCTTTGATACCGTGGCATAGCGCCGTATCCGAATCTACAGCCGTACCTTCCGCAGCAGACGCTGCACGGGCTTAAGCACCACGGTATCGGCTATCACCGCGAATACCAGCGCCGCCAGCAACGTAGCGCCAAACATCAGCACACTGATACCCGCATACGACCATCCGTTCGTCGGCGTGGGCATCCTCGGGCCAATCAGCACCTTGGACAGCGGCGAGTGCACCAAGTAAATCGTGTAGGAATATCCGGCAAGCCAAATAATCGCCTTACGCAACCGTGCTGACGTAATGTGCACGTCGTAGCGGAAAAACAGGAACACCGTCATCACCACTATCGCAAAGGCAACCGTAAGCGTGCGGCCGACCTGAACCTGCTGACCGGTGAACAGATGCGGCGTGGCGACGGTCCAGGCCAAGGCGAATGGTGCCAACGCATACAAACCATACCGTGCGCGTGCGGAAGGTGGGTAGTATTCCAGCACAAAGCCCAGCAGATAGTAAACCAGCAGTCCACGCCATGGGAATGACTGCAAGAACACCAGCGGATATCCGGCAAGATTACAGATTTGTTCGGCCGCGGCTACGGCTGCGGCCAGCCCGACCAGCAACCAGGCTCCCGATCGGCCTATCGTACGCATCATCGCGGCCAGGAACGGCGTTGCCAGCACAAACCCGGCAAGCATGAACACGAACCAATAGACGGAATCGTCATACCCGGAGAACAGATCGAACAACGTTCCAGACACAGCGCCGCCAACCGAACGATGATCAATCACCAGGTAGGCAACGAATCCCATGCCACCCGCATACAGCAGATACGGCACAATCAGCGAGACAAAGCGTTTGTAGTAGTAGCGCGCGTACGGCGCGAGGCTACCGGGATCGGCTTGGCCCGCACCGCCGCCTGCCCGGGCATCAGAGCCAGAGCCCGGCAGACGGCCCGCTGAGTGGGTGCTCACCGGCCGGTCGGCATCGAATGTCAGGTTGAACCGGCCCGATACCATAATGAACAGCGGATTGCAGACCATGAACAGCGCGAACAGCACGGATCGCGTCACTTCCGCGCTGCCGGCGAGGGTCATCTTGACGGGCATGTAGTTGTTGATCACGTGGACGCCGATGACCAGGCACATCGCCACCACGCGCAGCAGATCGTAGTTCACGTCGCGCAGCTTGCCGGCGACGCCGGAAACGGAATCGGGCATGGTCATCACATGGATCCCGCCAGGGACTTCAGATCGACCGGGCAGCTGATCTGGCTCTTCAACTTGTCCAAGGCGTCCAGGCCGGCCGAAGGATCGGAGGACGCGTCCTTATGCGCGTCGTTCTTGCCGCCGTCCGCGCCGCCGTTCGCACCATCGGCACCGTCCGCGCCGCCGTTCGCACCATCGGCACCGTTCGCACCATCGGCGCCGTTCGTATCCGCCGTGCACTCATCGGTCACATTACCGTTGGAGCCCGTCTCGACGCCATCCGCATTCACCACCGGCGTGGTTACCACGTTCAGTGGATGTGTGGCATCGCTGCTGACCCGAACGGTATAAGCAATCGTCAATTCTTTTCCGGGCTCGATCCACTGCTGGTTGAACATAATGTACTGACGGTCATACAGGCTCGCGGTGTTGGTACCCCATGAATCTATATCAGCCTGCACAGCGGTGATCTCGCCACCGTACGGAGCGGTAAGCACCACGCGGTACAACATGCCGCCGAGCACTGGATTCTCCGAGCCGCCATTAACGAAATCAGGCAACGATTCGGCCTTAGCCTTAGTCAGCGTGTTCTTCATGGTGAAGGTGACCGTGTATTCGTCACCGAGCTGATCTTCCGTAAACTGACCCAGATGCGTGTTACGCACGGCTGTCGTGATGCGCTTATCCAGCACGCCAGAATACAGGGCGTTCTGGCTGGCTGAGGCGTCGCCGCAGGTTTTTGTGACCGTGGTGGAGGTCTTCAGATACCAATCCTGCTTGCCTTGCTGCAGCTCCGAAAGATAGATGCCGGCTTCGGGCACCTGACTGTCAGCAGACAACTCGCCACTGGCCTTATCGTCGATAAGTCCGGTGGCAATCAGCGCCTCCTGCTCATCCGGATCAGCCATCCATAGCTTGAAATGACCGCTAGCGCTGGTATCTCTAATTGCCTTCAACAGCGGGGATGCGGTAGAGGCATTCGCGTTGCCAAGCACATGGTTCATAATTGCTTGAGCCGCTTCGGAAACGAAGTTGTTCTGCTGCTCGAAGTCCGGGTAATCCGTGTACAGGTCTGAAGCGAAGAACGGCACCGTGGTGGTGCTATCCAGCACTCGGCCGTCCGAAAGCTTGACCTCGCCTGTGGCTCCCAGCAATGCCTGGAGAAATACGGGATCGAGTGACAATACACCCGCTACGTTCTCGTCTTCGTTGCCTTTCTGATACAGCCACATGTATTTGTTCATCTGTGCCACACGCTGGAATTCGGGGTCGATGGTCGTGGTGGCCGGGTACTGGTCAAAAGTGCCACCAAATACCTGGCGCTCCTTCAGCACCGTATCATCCATTGGCTCCTCAGGAATGTCCCAACCAGAAGTGGTGGCGAAATCACCGATGGTAATCGTGCCCTTATCTGCCGTGATTGCGGCGATGGTGCCTACCATGCCGCCCGCCGAACGTAGCTCGGCCGGGTTCTGCACCATCACCAAATACGTGCGCTTGCCGTCCTCGCCAAGCAGTTGCGGTAGCAAGTTAATGAGGCCATCGTATTCGCCGAGCATCGAATCCACGGTCTTGAGCGCAGCCTTTTCGGTTTCGAGCACGGTGGCCACCTTGGCGACGCTCGGAGTCGGCACCTTGTTGAGCTTGGTGAGCTGCTGCGAGATATCCTTATGCGCCTGCTTGACGATATCCGGCATATCCATCAGGGCGCTGACGTCCACCGAGCCATTCTTCAGGGAGAAGCCCTGCAATCGTTTGGACAGGTTCAGCAGATCAGTGAACGGACCGTTGACCAGCGTATCCACGGAAGCCAGCATTTCGCGGGCGGCGGTGATGTCGCTTCCGAATCGCGAATGGTCGCGGAAGAAGTCCCACTGTGGGCCGTTCAGCTCCGCATTGAGATCATTGGTGGCATTGACCAGCTCTTGGGAGATGTCCGACAGACTCTTATCGCTGCCACAGCCAAGTGCCGAATTGGCCAGACTTTCGGCGGATGTCAGCACGCGCTGCGCATCCGTGGCCATTCTCGAGACGGATGCCGCGTAGAGCGTGCCCACACAGGTGACGCTGGCCAGCAACGTCAGCAGCAGTACAACCACCACTCGCGCCCATATCGGCGTACGGCTGATCAGCGAACGGCCGTTACCACCCACGTGCTGGGGAGTCTTCAGGTTTACGGGACCCGTCTGCTGATTCACAGCGCTATTCGTAGATGCGGAGCGATTGAATTTTCCGTTACCGGCATGACGTCTTCTCCTACGCCCCACAGCCTTATGGCTCGAATGCCCTGAAGTGAATCGCATACTTACCCTGCCCGAAAATCTGCTCAGCTCATACTCTTATCCAGCGGCGCGAGGCCACGCTTCCGGATGCCGGACTCCGGGCAAATCCGGAATCGCAGACATGCCGGAGCACACGTGACGCCACGCATATCTCATGCCAGTGTACCGATGCCACCGAAATAGACCGAGGATTTATCCCATACTGGGTGCAAATCCCCGCATGACCACCACATCGCTGTCAGAATGTTCTCAGACTTCATTGAGGGGTATAACAGTATTGCGCAAGAAAACGGTCACTAAACGCAACAATAGTTAGAGCCGTATTGATTTGTTCGGCTTAGGAGAACGGGAGAGGTAATTACATGTTCGTCCTCAGCAACGCCTGGCGGGCCCTGACACGTTCTAAAGGACGTACGGCCCTGACCGCGTTCATCACCTTGGCGGTCACCTTCGGCACAGTCGCCGGACTGGCCATCATTCAAGAAGATACCAACGCACACACCACCGCGTACGATCAGCAGAAGGCCACGTTGGCCATTCGCCCGACTGCGGCTACGTGGAAGAAGGTCTCCGCTACGGACTCGGCTTCCACCAAGCATTACATGACGTGGACCTCATACACCGAATACGCCACGCTCGTCCAGTCGGCCACCAACTCGTTGAACTTCACGGTTACCGAAACCGTGCCGGCCCGCGTGAGCGGTGATTTGAAGGCCCTGGACGGCGGATCGCTGGGCTCGGCCTCCGATGACGAGACCGGCGGCCAGCTCATTTGGCGAGCCTTCTGGACCAAGGATTCCGCCAAGGCCAGCGACCTCGGCACCTTCGAAATCGTGGACGGCAAGGACCTGAGCTACAACAACCAGTCCTCCAACCCGAACACCACCGGCGCACTGGTCTCTGAAGCGTTTGCCTCCGCCAACAACCTGAAGGTGGGCGATACGCTCGAGGTGGCGGCCGCCTCGGACGCCAAGACCACGGCCAAACTCAAGGTGCGCGGCATCTACAAGTACACATCCGAATCCGCCGTCGCCAATCCGGTGACGGCCGCCCGCAACCGCGAGAACGCGATCTTCACCAACTATCAGACCTTCGCCAAGGCCGGACTCGACCCACAGTCCACCGACAAGACCGTCTCCGGCTGGGCAGTCCCGGATCTGGACGTGGTGTTCGACGCCGGTGATTCCGCTACATACAAGTCCTTGGTGTCCACCCTCAAGAAATCCAAGCTGCCCGCCAAGGGTTACGAGTTCTCTTCCCCTTCGCTGGAATCCTACAACGCTTCTCTGGAGCCGCTGGATACGCTATCCTCGCGCGCGAAGACCGGCACCATTGTGTTGGTTGCCGTGGGCGGCGTGCTGTTGCTCATCCTCGTGCTGTCGGGCGTGTGGGCGTCCAAGCGTGACGACGAGATCGGCATGGCACTGGTGTCCGGCGTCACTCGCGGGCGTTTGGGATGGCAGTTCATGCTGGAAGTGTTCATCGTCACCCTGCCCTTCTACGTGATTGGTCTGGTCGGAGGCGCGTTCGCCGCCAATCCGATCGGATCTGCCCTGGCATCCGGCCATGCCACCCCGGTGACATCGGGCCTGATTTGGACCATGGTCTGGTATGGACTGGGTTCAATCCTGATCCTGGCGATTCTTGCCGCCCTGCGCCTTGCGTTCTTCAGCGCGAACAAGCTGTTTGCCGCCGATGGCGACTGGGGCACCGTGAGCGAGACCAACAAGACGACCACCACAACCGACGATGCGGAGGCACAGGCATGAGCGACAGGAACAACGATCAGGAACTCGAGAAGACCACTGACGCAACGGCTGACGAAGCGACTTCTGAGACTGAGACGAACGACGCCATTGAATCCGTTCCAGCTGACTCCATGCAGTTCAGCGTGACCTTCGATGACGTTGATGACGAAGGCACTGTTGACGATGGTATTTACAGCGCACTGGCATCTGCCGAAACCGGAGAAACCGACGAGACCAGCGAGGCCGAAGCAGACGCCATCGCTTCGGCCAACGCATCCGCCGAAGTGACCGAGCGCAATGCCGCCCGCGTCAACGAAACACTCCGACTGGCCAAAACCGATCACAAAGACGCATTGGCCGAGCATGCGGAGCCTCAGGGCAAAGCGTCCGAACCCACCATGACGCTGGCCTCACGTATCGATCGCGTGTTGGTGGGCGGCGGTTCCGACGACATTCTGCTCAAGACCTACCCGACCTTCGCCCTGAACAAGGTGACGGTCGCCGGACCCAAGGGCAAGGTCAACATCCTCGATGGCGCGAATTTCTTCTGCTATTCCGGACACGCATACGCGCTGCTGATCAGCGACGACCCCGATTCGGGCATCACCGCCGACGCCAAGCGTCGCGCGCTGATGGGCGTGATGAGCGGTTTGACCACGCCGGCGTCTGGCACGGTGATGAACAAGAGCGCCAACATTGTTGAGCTCGAGCCCGTGGAACTGCGCGGCCACCGTCTGGGCATCGTACCGCAGCTGCACGCCGTGCAGCCGAAGATCGACGCCGAACAAAACGTGCTGTACGCCATGAATGCGTCCAACCGCAACTTCCTGAAGCCCAAGCCGGTAATCGCCCGCGAACTGCTGGCCAAGGTCGGCTTCTCTGAGGCCACCAGCGGCGTGGCCGTCGGCACATTGCCTTTGGTACAGCAGCGTTTGGTGGCCATCGCCCGTGCAATCAGCACCGAAGCCGAAGTGCTGATCCTCGACGAGCCGACACGAGGGCTGAACGCGGATGACGAGGTGACCGTGTTCGCCGCGCTGGCCAAGCTGGCGCACACCGGTGACCCGAAGCACTGCGTTATCGTGCTCACTGCGTCGCGCGAAATCGCCGAAGCAGCCGACACACTCTTCGAAATCTGATGTTCAGACCATAGAGCCCCCTGTGATTCGTATTGCCGAATCACAGGGGTTTTTCAATGCTGCGGCTCATTGCCGCGCTAATCTGAGGATAAATCTGACCGTACGAGGCGAAACCTGATAATTATGACCGGATATATTCCCACACTGGAGCAGATCGACGAATTGCACCGCAAAATCGCGCCGTCCAAGGCGGCGTACGAGCTGGTGCACACGCATTGCGTGATTGTAGCGACCATCGGCTGCCAGATCGTGCGCCGGCAGAACGCGCTGTTCACGCGCCGCTGCACATTACCGAGGACGCGGAGGTACCGCCCACCGCAGGCGTCACCGGCGGCCATGTGCCGCCGCGTCTGCTCGACGAGCATTTGGTACTCATCGGCGGACTGCTGCATGACATCGGCACCTACCGCGTGTTCAAGCATGACGGCTCTGACGGCGAACCGCTCAAATTCAGCAAGAAACGCTACATTCTGCACGGTCTTAAGGGCTACGAGTATCTGCTCGACGAGGGCGTGGACGAGTCCATCGCCCAGTTCTGCCGCAACCATACCGGCGTGGGACTTACGCGCGAGGATGTGGTGCGCCAGGAGCTGCCGTTGCCACCAGCCGACTATGTGCCGATGAATCTCGAGCAGGAAGTGGTGATGTACGCCGACAAGTTCCATAGCAAGTCAGTGCCGCCGAAGTTCCTGCAGGTCGAGGCGTATACGGCCCGAGCCGAGCGATTTGGCGGAGAGAACAAACAGCGATGGCTGGATCTGGTGGCCAAGTATGGCGTGCCGGATATTCCGGCGTTGGCGGAGAAGTATGGGATGCGGATGATTTGAGGCTCTAGGGGTCTCTCCCCCAAGTCAGCCTGTCGGCTGACAGCCCCTTCGTCAGAGGGGGCTTATGAAGCTATTTCAGATGGAACGGAGACGGTAGGTGCCGTTGCGGTTGGAGGCGATGATCATCTGGTCGTTCTCCAGCACGTTCCAGCCTTCCTGCTCGTAGCCGGAAGAGGAGACCACCACACCGGCGGAGTCGCCGTTGTCGTCGCGCAGCTCACGGTAGCGCATCACACGGTAGTCGGCGGCCTGCTCGCCACGGCCGTACTCATCGTAGATTTCCACGATGCGCGGGCTGGTCTTCTCACGACCGGCGGCGCACAGGGCGATGAGCTGGTCCTCGGACTGAATCATGCAGTTGTAGCTGGACTTCGGGTAGGCTTGGCGCAGTTCGCGCACGGCCTGGGCCACGGCCTCGTCGAGCGAGAAGCCGAAGCCGATGTATTCCAGAATCACCGCGAAGAAGATGGCGGAGTCGGAACGGCCGCCGGTGGAGAGGAACACGCTGTGGTTCACCGGGTATGAGCGGTTGGTGACGATGTTGCGGCCATTGGCGTCCGAGATATCGCCGTTGTGGATGAAGCTCAGGCCGTTCGCATAGAACGGGTGCTGGTTCTCCATGATGAGCGGCAGATTGGAACTTGCCAAGCGCAGGTGCCAGATGGCACCGCGAGACGGTTCGTCGGCCAGCGCCTCAAACGTGCTGTCATGACGGGCCGCGATGGTCGACTTGTAGATTCGGGTGCCGGTTTCCGGGGTGGGTGCGCCACCGTCGCGCACGTGCGGTGCTTCGGCAGGATCGGAAAGCTGGGCTACACCCCAGCCATCATTGTGGATTTCAGACAGTTCACGGAAATCCTCGACATTGTCTTGCCCCAACACAGCGTTGAGACTCAGGTTGAAGCCTGCCGTCGCGTATCCCAGTAATCTGCACATGGTATTTCAACTTACCGAAACCGTGTGGCGACGTGCGGCGACCGTTATAGGCATTCTTTATAGAGCGCATCAGCGCCGCTGCAAACTGGTATGTTATCGCTTCTGTTTGGCGGAGCGCTGAGGCTTGGCGGCGGGTTTGCCGTTCTCGGCCTTGCCCTTATCGCCCTTATCGCCCTGCTCAGCGGGCGCATCGGCGGCAGCGGCCTCAGCGGTCTTCCGCGCCTCGGCCGATACGGCGGCATCGAGCTCCTGTACCAATCGCCCAAGCCCGGACGTGGTGTCCATCGGGTCGGGGACGGCGGCCGGGTCGGCCACTGCACGAGTCGGCGTGGGCGTCGGGATGGTCTTGGCCGTATCGGTGCGCTTCAGACGCGGTGGGCGGCGGGTGGAGACGAACAGCGGCTGCACCTCGACCAACGGGTTGTAAGGTGCCAGACCGAACCACTTAACCGGCGAGCCGGCCATGTGGCGGATTGCGTACTTGGCTTGCAACGACAGGGCACCGCGTGCAGAAACCTTGGATTCCGGCATCAGGGCCTTGTGAATCAGCACGTAACGGATGGTGCCGATGTCCGGATCGGCGTCGACCTTGGGGTAAATCGACTTCTGCTTGGGCAGTTCGCCGGTTTTGGACAGGTCGTGCATGATCTGGTGGATGTACGCCGGGATGGACTGCGAAACCTTGAATCCCAGACGGAAGCGCACGCGGTAGATGTAGTTCGTGCCGAAGTCCTCCACCGAGTATTCACGGGTGAACGGCTCGTCGGTGGTTTCCACGCTGACTGCCCACCAAGCACGGGCGCGCTTGGGGTGGTCGGCGAAGATGGAGAAGAAGATGTCCGTGTCGAGTCGCTTGGTTTCCGAGTCGGAGGTCAGGTACACGATGTTGTCCGCAAAATACGGGATGCGGAAATCACTGTGCAGCTTGTCGAGCGCGGGTAGGAAGTCGTTGGGCCGCATGTGACGGCGTTGCGCACGTTCGAGCTTGGTGCCCTCATTCCACGTGTACATGACGAACAGAATCGCGGCGGTCAGCAACATGGTGAACCAACCACCATGCAGGAATTTGGCCATAGACGCGATGAAGAACATAGCCTGAATCGCCAAGAACAGCACGGTGAACACGATGGCACCGACCCGCTTGCCGGAATGCCATAGGTGGACGCCGAGCAACACGGTGGTGGTGATCATCGTAATGGTCAACGCCAGTCCATATGCGGCAGAGATGTGTTCCGAATCCTTGAAGATGGCGAGTACGGCCAGCGTGGAGACGCACAGCACGCCGTTGACCACCGGAATGTACAGCTGGCCACGCGTGCGGGCCGGGTACCGCACCTGCAGATGGGGCATCCAATTGAGGCGGGTGGCTTCGGAGACCATGGTGAACGCGCCGGTAATCAGGGCCTGGGAAGCGATCACGCCGGCCGAAACAGACAGAATCACGGCCAGATAACGTACGTTCGGAGACATCATCTGGAAGAACGGGTTGAGTGACTCCGTCGCAGTGTATTGCGGGTTATCGCTATTGGCCAGCATCCACGCGCCTTGGCCGAAGTAGTTGAGCACCAGCGCAACCTTGATGAATGGCCAGGTGAAGTAGATGTTGCCGCGCCCCACGTGGCCCATGTCGGAGTACAGCGCCTCGGCGCCGGTGGTCGAAAGGAACACGGTGCCCATGACGGCGATGCCGGCCGCGTTGTGCGGGCTGAACAGGAATTTCACGCCGTACACGGGGTTGAGCGCCGCGAGCACGGACCAATCGCCGGAGAGGTTCACCGCGCCGACCACGGCGAGGAACGTGAACCACACCAGCACCACGGAGCCGAACACGCGGCCGATGCTTTCGGTGCCGCGCGATTGCACGGAGAACAGCACGACGATGATGACCACGGTGATCATCAGCGTCAGGTTGCCGTTTTCCTTGAACAGCGCCTCCAATGGCGGCAGCGTCTTCAGGCCTTCGACCGCGGAGCTGATCGACACGGCCGGGGTGAGCACGGAATCGGCGAGGAACGCCGCGCCGCCGAGCATGGCGGGGATGGCGAGCCATGCGCCATGCCTGCGAATCAGCGAATACAGGGCGAAGATGCCGCCTTCGCCCTTGTTGTCGATACGCATGGCGATGAGCACGTATTTGACGGTGGTGATCAGCGTTATCGACCAGAACACCAGCGACAGCATGCCGAGCACGGCCTCACGGTCGGTGTTGGCGATGCCGCCCTGGCCGGAAAGGAACGTCTGCGCGGTGTACAGGGGCGATGTTCCGATGTCGCCGTAGACCACGCCGAGCGCGACGATGGCCATGCCGAGCGAGATCTTGTTGGGGCCGGACTGCAATCTGCGCCACCAGCGGCCGATCGCGCCCTTGCTTGCGGTCTTGGCGAGTTTTTCCGCTTCCTTGGTTTCTGCCGCCTGCTGCTTTGCAAGCTCTTCGCGCTCCTCTTTCGTCAGTGTGCGACGGGAGACTTTCGGGACGTTGGTGAACGTGTCGGCACGTAACAACGTTTCATCGGGCTTTTGAGCCATGATGCTTCCTCCATCGACGGGGATAATCCGCACATGATATCCGCATATTCTAGGTACAGCTACTAACGGAAACCTTGGTATTTCAAATTCAAGCGGTCAGTATATGCCCCTTTCGGGTTTTTTCCAACTTGGGGAGGACGCCGGGCGCCCTTGCCGCCCCTCGTCACACCCCGTATACCGTGCGTGTCGTGCGCCGCGTCGCACGCGCGACTTCGGCGACGGGCAGGTCGAACACGTCGGCGAGCGCCGTCAGCGTGTACGGGATCATGTACGGCGCGTTGGTGCGCCCGCGGTATGGCATCGGCGTAAGATACGGCGCGTCCGTCTCGACCATGATGTGGTCCAGTCCGACCAGCCGGGCTGATTCGCGGATACCGTCGTTGCCCTTGTAGCTGACCGTGCCGGAGAAGCTCAGATACCAGCCGTTGTCGCGCGCGATCTCGCCCATTTCGGCGCCGCCGGAGTAGCTGTGGAACACGGTTCGCTCTGGGCTGCCGTCTGCGAGCAGCGTCTCGATGACCTCCCGGTGCGAGTCGCGGTCGTGGATCTGCATGGGCAGGTTCAGCTCCTTGGCGAGCGCGATATGCTCGCGGAAGGCGTCTCGCTGCAGTTCCTTCGCGCCTTCCCCGGTGCGAAACAGGTCCATGCCGGTCTCGCCGATGGCGACCACCTGATGCGGGTATGCGAGGGCCAGGCGATGCACTTCGGCGAGCGCGTCGTCGAAGCTCACATCATGGTGGGGCTTGTATTTCAGCGACAGACCGTCCGGCCCGGGGACGCCGCGGTGACCGTGGAGCACGGCTTCATTGGGGTGGATTGCGATGGCGGCATGAACGGAGTCGGGATGGTCGACGGCCATCTGGATGGCGGTCATGAGGTTCGGCAGCTCGCACCCGCAGTCGATGATGCCGGTGACGCCGACTGCCGCGGCTTGGGC